>OIXA01000038.1_pt1 | contig 143610 bp, 112 predicted proteins | sample 1587721 | NCBI WGS metagenome assembly OIXA01 (sample SAMEA3888900, study PRJEB22519) | human gut metagenome | biome: human gut; feature: human-associated habitat; material: faeces | place: Denmark | collected 2013 | reverse complement strand
CTATCCTCGAAAATCTTCTCCTAATCTGAGGCAGGTTATTTTTTCACGTTACTAAAGGAAGAATCAAAGCAAGTATCGTCTTTCAAGGCTCATGAAATGCTGGCAAGTATTATCACAATGATGATAATGATGATGCATCCGATCTTGCTGTTTTTTTCATCCTTAGCCTTTTTCTTTGCTTTAAGAGCCTCGGCTGCCTCCTTTGCTTTCCGTTCTTCTTCCTTTTTCAGATAAGCTGAATATTCCGGAGATCTCTTAAACTCTTCCTCCGGCTTTCCACAAAGGAATTTCCCCTCGTAAGTTATCTGACCGTCTTCACCATACTGTTTTCCGTAGCCACTGCATTTCCCGTCCTTGAACTCCCCTTCATAAATCAGATGACCCTTCTCATTATACAGTTTTCCTTTTCCGTGTCTAATGGGGTAATGATAGTCTAATTTTCCTTCTCCTTGATACTCGACCGTTTTGTCTTTATCAAGCGAGAAATAGTACTCGGTAAGGTGACCGTTCTCAAAAGTAGATTCAACATCGCCTCTACTGTCAAACCGCTGACAGAACCTATACGGATTATGCTCATCATACGCAACTGTTTTTAGGTATCTTCCTGTGGTCAAGTCCCTTGTCGCGCTAAATTCGACAACGATATCCGTGTCTTTCCCGTCCTTTACATAACAACCACTATGAGGGCGATCATTATACACATCGCCACAATTAGTTTTAACCAGCTTTCCGTCTGGCGATAGTTTAAAATCACTGTAATATTCTTTGCAACCCGAAAAACCGCCAAGTCCTGTTTTTCCGGTGTTCTTCGTATTAGGAAACTCCCCATCGACCACGATGTGGTTATCTGGCATATACATTCTTCCTTTTTTGAAATTTAATGCAAGCGTGTCTTGTGGATAAAACTCGCCTTCAAATCCCAGACGACCGTCATTATAGTACCTACCATTGATAATCACCCCATTCTCATATGTCCCCTCCATCCATAACATCTCTGTAAGAGGCTCGAACTGTTTCCCTTCCCCGCTGTATTTTCCATTAAGAAAGCTTCCGATGTAACTCTTCTTGCCATCTTCATTATACTCAACGCCTTGTCCAGAACGATACCCTTCAACGAATGTCCCCTCATAAGCTAGTTTGCCATTCGAGTAATAAACTTTGCCTTTTCCATCAGGCAATTCATTCTTGAATTCACCTTTAAAAATTGAGCCATCTTCGAAATAAATCCACCCCTTGCCCTGAAGCTTTCCGTCTACAAATACTCCACCCTTACAAGGTTTTCCGTCAACATAGTAAAAGATACCCTGTCCGTCAGGTATCCCGCCACTTACTTCTCCTTCGTAATACAATCCTTCACTTGGATAATTGATTCTTTCCATAAAATTAGTTATTAGCTGTTAATCAATAAATTCAAACATTATTCAGATGCCAGTTCTTCCGCCACTTTGACGATAAGCGCCACGGCGGATTCGACATCCCTCATGTCACACACCTCCACGGGCGTGTGCATATATCTGCAAGGTATGGATAGCAATGCCGTCTTGACCCCTTTTCCCGTAATCTGAATGTTAGATGTGTCCGTGCCTCCAGTTGGAGCGAGATTGGTGTAATTCTGGTACGGAATCCCTTTTCTCTCCGCGATAGAGACAAGCAATCCTGTGAGTTCTTTATTGTTGTCACAGTTGTGATTGATGACCACCCCCTTCCCAAGATGCATCACACCATATTTCGCTTCCGGCATACCTGGAAAATCAGTGGCGAAGCCAGTGTCCACACAAATCGCATAGTCGGGGCTGATCCTGTTCGCGGCCACAATCGCGCCACGGCTTCCGACCTCTTCCTGAGAGGCGGCGCAGGCGCATATTCCTATATCCAAATTTTTCTCCGTTATCCTGCGCATTGCTTCCGCAATGATGAAGACCCCTATCTTGTCATCCAAAGCCCTTGACACAAGCCTTGTTCCAATATATTCAGGCTCACTTTCAACAGTCGCGAAAGCACCTACACAGATAAACTCCTCGGCCTCCTTCCTGCTGGACACGCCAATGTCCATCCACATATCCTCGACAGGAACCGATTTGCCTTCTTCATTCCCTGACAAATGGACAGGTTTCTTTCCAATCACTCCGGCGACAGGTCCTTTTTTTCCTTCAATGACAACCTTCCGTCCAAGCAACGTAAGGCTATCCACATAACCATTTCTTCGGAAATAGACATACCCGTCTTCAGAAATGTATGTAACCTGAAGCCCGACCTCATCGCTGTGCGCTTCAATCATCAGCCGGACAGGGCTGCCAGGATTCAACACACAATAAGAGTTGTACATTGAATCCACCTCAACCCTTCCTACATCCTTGAGGTAATCTGTGAATATCCCGGCGATTCGATCTTCCCCTCCACAGGGTGACGAAGTCTCCAGAAGTTTCCTTAGGAATATGTCGGAAAGGTCTGTCATTTACTCTGTCCTTTTGAATAGGCATACATGTCCAAAAGCCTGACGGAATTGAAGCGGCGTTCGTAAGGCAGCCCATTCCAATCTGTAGTTGCGATCAACCTTGGTTTCAGCAAATCCTTGTGGCTCTCGTAGAATGAGCCGAAGGTTTCGATTGCATTGTGTATGGTTCTCAAGGATCCTATTTTATTTTCGTTGAAGTATTTCCCTACATTCACGTCAATTGCCGGAATGCAGGAAAAGACACCGAACATAGTTTTCGTGATGAGCAACAGTGAAGGGATCGTGCTGTCCTTCTTAGTAGTCCCTTCAATTGTCATACAACTTTCAAGATCATCATAACACTTTACAAGCAGACCGCTCTTTTTAGGATAATCCGTCAGATCGACATCGAACAGGTCGCCATACTTGTCTATCACTTCTATCGTGCCCTTCAAGTAGTATGGATTCTTATTCTTTAACGCGCCGCGTCCTCTCAACATCCCCCAGCTGGAAAGATACCCCCAGAGGGTCATAACGCTTTCATTGATGTTCTTCGGTCTGGAGGCCACGCCTTTATGGCTTAGAAAGTAATTGTGGCAGATGTCGAATGACAGAAAGCGGGCATTCGGGTCATTTCTATGACCGTCAAAATAATCATTGATATAATCCATATTCAGTAAGATATAGTTAAGACTACCAACTCAATTCTAAAGATAAAGGGCTGACACACAATTGTATCAGCCCAGAAAGAGCATTTGTTACCAAGTCATTCTATACATTATGCCACAAGTGCCCTCAGAGGCCTTTGGACAAGCACTCATAGAAAGATTCACGCTCTTCTTGGAAAAACGAAACTTTTTCATTGCTTTTTGTTTTTAAACCTAAACTTTTCTCCGCACATTACACAGGAGGCGGATACTCTCCTCTTTTTATATAACTAACGATTCACGGATCTTTGCGATAAAGCAGTTATCGGTGCTGTAATTCTCAGGAACACCTTTCTCCGTGTAGCTCTGACCGATGCATCGGTTGCAATAACGGCAATAGCTTTCTTTCCCGCATCGGTCACTGTCCTTATACCTCAAGGAACGGACACGTCTCAGTTCCTTGGATTCTTTCCAGATTATGGCCAAAGGTGCATTCTTGACATTGCCGCATCCCATACCGAAAGCTATGCAAGGCGAAATAGTACCGTCCGGCTTGATGTTGAAACTGTCAACACCAGCCCCGCAGAACTGCATTTCCGGAGTCCTGTCCATTATCCTTTCCGTCCTGCCGCCTTCCGTCGATAACGGAATCATAGGGTCGGTAAGCACGGTTCTGAAATCATCTTCAGTCAGTCTCAGATTATTAACCGCATACTCATCCCCATCAATGCTGGAAGTGATGTTGACCTCAAACTCTGGCACTGCATTATGTGAAATGGCGAAATCATACACCGCCTTATAGGAATCGTTATTTATCCTCATTATCGGACATTTGATCGTCATTCCTATTCCATCCTCCCATAACTTGTCCGCAATAGCCTTTGTCTTTTCACAAGATCCTTTGACCCTAGTGACAGACTCGTGCACCGCTGGATCCACACTGTAAAGACTTAACCCTATCGTGTGAGGGAAACAGGCCACGAGCTGTTCATATAATCCCGGATTATTGTATAAGGACTGACCGTTGGTATAGATGTCAACGGCAAACTTTTTCTTGTGGGCATATTGGAGAATCCTTATAAAGTCTTTCTTGACAAATGGATCTCCACCCGTGAAAAGAACCTTGGGAACACCCATATCCGCCAACTGGTCCAAGACAGAGAAGTAATCCTCTGTCGCAAGCTCATCATTCGCGACCTTCTTCACCACGCAGTTTTCTCTTGACGAATTGGGGTTATAGCAATGGACACACATCTCATTGCATCCATACGTGAGTTCAATTGACACGGATGAGGGAACTCCGTATTTTTCAATTCTGTCACGATACTCTGTGTCAACGAGTTCAAATACCGATTGCAGTTTTTCGGTTCCAGCGGATTCCTTAAGGAATAATCTCTTCGCTTCGACAACCTTGTTTCTCAATGCCGCAAGATCATCCAAGGACGGAATCTCTTTGACCAATACACGTTGCTCCGCCAGCTCGTCCAAAAACGGATCCAAATCCTCTTCCGAACAACCTAACCTATCAGCAAGTCTGGCTGCGGAAAACATCTGATAATACTCTTGATCCAACAAAAGTTTCATCAGATCCGCAGTGTCCTCCTCAAACATGTATGTCTCACCCGCCAGATTATTGAAGATTATGGCCAAACGTTCATCTTTGTTATAACGTCCTGCTATCCATCCAGGAAGCATATATGCATTCTTTCTCATTTACCTATCCGATTTGACAATTCTAGTGTTATCAGTTTCAGGCGATCAAAATCGGCGGTTACGCATAACACAAAAAAGCACGAGCCTGATGGTCTCATACTCTCGGTTGGGCTCTGGACGGGCCGTGCAATGAATAGGATTCCTCGACTCGCGCTTTTGCTATGGTGTGGGATAAACCCAACGATAGCCAACGCGGGGCGATAACCGTTATTCCCATTACACTTTGAATTGTCCAGATTCAACCGAAGGAATAAAAGCTAAGCGCTCTCTTATGTAAAACGTATCACCGGCGTATCAATCCGTCTGATACATCACAAAGATAGTAATAAAATCCTATTCATTGCTTATACCCGTCACTAATATTTTATTTCAATCAAAAAATGCAGTCATCTCATCAATGCCACTCCATGATTTTCAACCTTTCAGCACCGAAACACCTGTGGAAACAGGTCTCCTTTGCCCGTCCTGCTCCCTTTCGAAGCCTTGGCTTCAGCTTTGTTCCATCCAATCATTGTATGAATATATTAATAGGTTATTTCCCTCACAACCATATACGAAAGAAGGCATCCTCAGATAGAGAATGCCCTCACACAATAAATGCTAGTGCAAATTTAGCTGGAAATATTCAGATTTCCAAAAATATTTCAGTTTTCAGGTTTTTTCAGGTTTTCAAAGGGCAACAAGTAAGAAGCTGTTTTGATTTGTTTGGTTTTAAGAGAGAATCCTGACAGCCGTGGCACCTAAAGTATTGATAATGAAAAAAAAGAGTACACTCGTGGCGCTGTTTTTTTGGTGCCACGAGTTTTATTAACTCATTAACCAACAACACGTTATTCGCCACTCCTTCTGTTTTTTTCAGACCGCGACGGGGGCCTTAATGACCGACCAGGGGTCGTAGCCTTTGCTGTGGGCTTATGGGTTATGGCTTCAGAAGATTGACAGGAGCGACATAGACTCCGTCTTCTCGTTTGTAGGCACCACCTGCGGCAGTAAGAACCAAAAGGAATGACGGTGAGTTCTCATCGCTCTTCTCCTCAATCTTCGACTTGAGCGTCTTCAGGGAGGAAGCACCTGCCTCGATCAGGTCATCTCCGCCAAGTTTGATTTCAATTGCTCCCCAGCGGCCATCCTCCAGATGCACCACAGCGTCACATTCCAGTCCGGCATTGTCGCGATAGTGACGGACCTCACCGCCCAACGTGCCTGCATAGACCCTAAGGTCGCGTACTGCCAGATCCTCGAAAAACAGTCCGAAACTTTCCAGATCGCGCATCAGATCATCCGGCATAATGTTCAATGCGCGGCAGGCTATGGATGTGTCAACGAAATGCCGCGTGGGTGTTGAGCGAATGGATGTCTTGGATCTGATGTTCGGATTCCAAGCTTCCATATCCTCCAAAATATACAAGTCATTCAGAGCCTCCAGATAGTCGCTGAAGGTCTTATGATCCATCGTCCGTTCGTTGCTTTGGCGGACATCGGCAATGATGGTGGCGAGAGCCGCTTCAGTGGATATATGCCGGGCATAGCTTCGGACAATCATTCTCAGCACTTCCGGTTTCTTGTTGCGAAACCGTTCATTCTCAGAATCTTCGAACACGAAGAGTCCATTCCAATAGTTCTTCGTAATCTCAATGGCAATCTCTTCGGGTGCCAACACGGCTATCGGCCATCCGCCACGGCAAATCAGATGAGCGACATCTTTCAATAGGAAGTCCTGATTCAAGTCCCAAGGAAAGTTTTTACCACCGTCAAACAAATCCTCAAGTGAGACCGTACCCTTGGACTCTTTGGACTCCCACAGGCTCATCGGACGCATCTTCACCGGCGCGATTCTGCCTGCACCGCTATGATGTACTTCCGTCTTGTCAGCAGGTGTTGAACTCCCCGTAAGTATGTACTTGCCAAACTCGTACTTGACATCAAGGTCATCCTTCACCTGGTTCCAGATGTCCGGAGCTTTCTGCCATTCGTCTATTAATCTGGGATTATCACCTGACAAGACACCCTTTGGGTTCATACGAGCCATCGCTATGGCCTGTTTTGTGTTTAGTTTGATGAAACTCTTCTGGTAGAGCATACAGGTGGTTGTCTTGCCACAAAACTTCGGTCCGGCAACCACTATGGCTCCCGAAGTCCTTAGCTTCAGTTCAATCTCCTTTTCAACAAGTCTGTCGTAATACATAGCACAATCGTAATTAACGCTTGGCCAAGATAATAATTCCCACGATTTTCAGCAAATAATTCCCACGATTTTCAATTTAAGTGTTGATCAAAACAAGAGAAGTGCCGGTGGCTCATGACTGATGAGAAAAGAAATATAGACCATAAAGATATACAAATTGTTATTTTTTAATGATTACTTAGTTCAATCTCCTTTTATTTTGCCCTCGGAATAATATCCATAGGGCACATATCTTTTCATAATGATAGTTTTATTTCTTATAAGTAACAACTTTAACATCTAACCGTATTTCATTCCCTATATGACGTAATATTAAACATCCGGTCGCTTCAACAGGCTCAGTGACCGGAAATGCAAGGCTCTATGACGGTGCGGAATACGCGCCGAGACGGAGGGCTAGACCGCGACGGGAGCCTTGATGGCCGGCCAGGGGTCGTAGCCTTCGAGGGTGAAGTCTTCGTACTTGAAATCGAAGATGGACTTCACATCTGGGTTGATGCGCATTGTCGGGAGCGGGCGGGGCTCACGGGAGAGCTGCTCGCGGACCTGATCGAAATGGTTCAGGTAGATGTGGGTGTCGCCGGTGGTGTGGATGAAGTCGCCGGGCTTCAGGCCGCAGACGTGGGCTATCATCATCGTGAGCAATGCGTAGGAGGCGATGTTGAACGGAACACCGAGGAAGGTGTCGGCGCTGCGCTGATAGAGCTGGCAGGAAAGCTTGCCTTCGGCCACATAGAACTGGAACAGGCAGTGGCAAGGAGGGAGAGCCATCTTGTCCACCTCTCCGGGATTCCAGGCGGTGACGAGCATTCGTCTCGAATCAGGATTGTTCTTGATCATATTCACCACCTGTGTGAGTTGGTCGATGGATCGGCCGTCGGGTGCCGGCCAGGAGCGCCATTGGTGGCCATAGACAGGGCCAAGGTCACCGTTCTCGTCGGCCCATTCGTCCCAGATGGAGACCCCGTGATCCTTGAGGTACTTGATGTTGGTGTCGCCGGCGATGAACCACAGAAGTTCATAAATGATAGATTTCAAGTGAACTTTCTTGGTGGTCAGAAGCGGGAATCCTTCGGAGAGGTCGAAGCGCATCTGGTAGCCGAAGACGCTCTTGGTGCCTACGCCGGTGCGGTCGTGCTTGACCACGCCGTCGGTCATTATGTGACGCAGAAGATCCTGATACTGTTTCATTTGTGAATATTCTAAATTGCAATAGTCATTTCGGTCACTTTGGCAGGCTCGGTGACCGAAGCGTGTATGGCTCAGTGACCGGCCTCCTACTTCCTGACTGAGAACGCCCAGATGATGGCCTCGCTGAAGGTCTCGCCCGGACGAAGCACGGTCGTAGGGAACTCAGGCTTGTTCGGCGAATCAGGGCAGTGCTGACACTCGATGGCCACACCTTCATAGTCGTGGTAGCCACGTCCGCACTTTCCGGCAGGACAGCCCTCAAGCCAGTTGCCCGTGTAGATCTGCACGGCCGGCTGGGTGGTCAGCACCTCAAGCTGACGACCGCTTGCAGAAGAGTACAGCTGAGCGGCGGTCTGAAGTTGTCCTGGCTCGTAGTCATTGATCATGAAGCAGTTGTCGTAGCCCTTGCCGTAGTTCAAGGCAGGGAAGTCAGCCTTTATCTCAGCACCGATTATCTTGAACTCCTGGAAGTCCATCGGAGTTCCGGCCACCGGATCAGCCTCGCCGACCGGAATCAGAGTCTCGTCGGTCGGCAGATAGACAGCCGCATTGAGCCTCAGTTCGTGGTCAAGAATATTCCCGTTACCCTCTCCGTCAAGGTTGAAGTAGGCATGGTTGGTAAGGTTCACGACAGTTGCCTTGTCGGTCTGAGCCGTGAATGTCAACTTCAACGCATTGTCCTCGCTCCACTCGTAGTGGGCGACAACCTTCAGATTGCCGGGATAACCAGCCTCTCCGTCCTGCGAAAAGTACTGGAACTCAACGGCTTTCCTCTCGGCGCGGCTTTCCCAGACCTGATTCTGGAATCCTTCAGGGCCGCCGTGCAGATGGTTCGGGCCGTTGTTGACCGGCAATGAATATTCCACCCCGTCAAGCGTGAACTTGCCGAGCGCTATGCGGTTGGCGTAGCGTCCCGGGCACTTTCCGGCGCAAGGGCCGTCGGCGAAATAATCCTCAGGCTTGGTATAGCCCAAAACAACATCGGCGATCTTTCCATCCTTGTCCGGAACAGCGATCGAAACGATTCCGGCGCCTATGCTTGAGAGGCGCACGAACGCGCCGCTTTCATTCTCAAGAGTATAAAGGAATATTTCCTTTCCGTCAGGGGACGTGCCCCAAAGTTCCTTGGTGATTTTCATGTCAGTGTTATTTTAAGTTGTCAAGATACGGAAGAACCACCTCCGCCGGTGCGTCCTTCATGACCACTCTCTTCTCTGAATCAAGTACATACAGCGAAGGGATGGCGCGGACGTTATAGGTGATGTCGGAGCGGATCAGGTAGCTCTGGTCATAGCCGTTGTACCAGTCCTTGGGGTAGACGGAAGCATATTCACGCCATTTGTCCAACTCGTCGTCAATGTAGATGTTGACGACCGCGAGCCTGCCGGAGGCAACCAGCGACGCGATCCTCTCATCGGCGACCAGATGCTCCATGATGTCCTTGCAGGCCGGACAGCCGGGATTGGTGAAAAACAGCAGCGTCGTCTCCGCCTTCACACCATGCAGCGTGTGTCTTTTTCCACTCAGATCGGTGAATGTGAAATCAGCCGCCGGCGTTCCTGCCATATTCAAGGAACACATATTGGTCTCGAACGAGTAGGAAGGTCTCATGTCGGGATCGGAATAGTCTGAAGAGGCGAGTCTTGAGACGTACGGGAGGTAGAGATCCTCGTTCCGGACAGGTGAATTGGGGTCGTAGAGATACTTCGGGATCATCCGCTCGAAAAACTCGAAGACATTGGAGGAGGTATCGGCGGCCTCGAACTGTTCAACCTTGTCGAAGAAAGAGGCCATCGCCTTCCTTCCGAAGTCTATTGGGCAAGCCTTCTCCAGAAGTGTCACATAAGTGCCCAACGCTTTTTCCACCTCGTCAGCCGTGACTCCGTTAACTATGTTGGAATCACAAGGATAGGTCTTCTCCAAAAACTCGTTCCAATAGTTCGAGACGACATATTCCGTCTTCTCCTGGGGATCCGAAATCACTGACGGAGGTTCAGGAAGCGCCGGAAACGCGCGAGGCGTGAAAGCGGTCGCCTTGCCGGAACCGCCACCCTTGCAGCCCACCAGAAAGATGGCACAAATCACGATCAATGAATATCTTAACGCACGTCTCATGTTTTAGTCGTTCTTTTCCAGAAGGCTTTGGGAGATGTTGATGATGAAGTCGCCCATCTTCTCGAGTTCCTGGACAATGTCTATGTAGAACACGCCTGTCTGGTAGTTGTAGTCATCCTTCTCGATGTTGACGATGTGCTCCTCACGCAGGCGGTTGCGGTACTCGTTGATGTTGTACTCGGCATCCTCGGCGTTGGTGATGTCCTTGAGGAACAGAGCCGGAGAGCTAAGGTTCTCCGTCATGGCCCCGAACGCCACATCAAGCAGGTCGAGCATCCTGTCAAGCCTCTTGATCATCTCCTCATCGAACGTCTTGCCGTGGTCGAGGGCGCGTTTCATCATTCTGCCTATCGCCTCGCCGGAGTCGCCGATGCTCTCCAATTCACCGATCACCCTGTACATTGACTTGATCCTCAATGCGGAGAACGCACTGATGTCGCCTTTGGTGACCTCGTTCAGGTAGGAAGCGATCTCATATTCAATCTTGTCCGTAATGTTCTCGTACTTGACAAGCTTCTCATTGGCGGATTCCCATTCGGCCTTGGTCTTGGCGCTGACCGCGCTACGGATGAATCCAACCTCGCGACGGCATATTTCCGCAAAATGAATGATCTCCTGCTTCGCCTCGTCGAGGGAAAGTTCCGCCGTGGAGAGAGGTCCGCCCTGGATAAACTTGAGGCGATAGACCTCTTCCTCGCCCTTAGGGGTCGGGATGATCCTGTTGACGGCCTTGACAAGCTGAGGGATGAACCAGACGAGTATCAGGGTGGTGGAGAGGTTGAAGACGGTGTGCAGAATGCAAATACCGTAAAGCATCGAGTTCTGCTGCTCCGGAGAGAAACCGTCCGCGGCCACGGTGCCGTTGAACAATGAGACAGGATCCTCGAAACCTATCGCCGTCGTCATCGAGGCGATGATCCTCATCAACGGGTTGAAGAACACCAAAGCCAGGACTACGCCGATCACATTGAACAGGGTGTTGGCGATGGCCGTCCGCTTGGCCGAATAGTTCGCCACGGCGGCGGCGATGTTGGCGGTGATCGTGGTTCCGATGTTGGCTCCCAAGACCATCGCGGCGGCCATCTCGAAATTGATCCAGCCGTTCGCCACAAAAACCATCGTCAGAGCAAGGGAGGCGCTGGAGGCCTGCACTATCACGGTTATCAATGCACCAACAAGGGTGAATATGATCACGGAGAAAAAGCCGTAGCTGGTCAGGTTCTTCACAAGAGCCAGAACCTCAGGATATTGGTTCAGGTCCGGCACCGAGTTCTTCATTGTGGCGAGACCTATGAGCAGGAACGCGAATCCGATGATGAACTCACCGATGTTGCTGTTCCGGTTGCTCTTGAGGGTCATCATGAAGAATCCCAAGGCGATGAACGGAACCGCGAACGCTCCGATGTCATAGCTGAATCCGAACAGGGAGATCATCCACGCCGTGAGCGTCGTTCCGATGTTCGCCCCCATGATCACCCCTATGGCGTTGCCAAGGGCGAGCAGACCGGCGTTGACCATGCTGACGACCATCACGGTCGTTCCGCTTGATGACTGGATGAGGGCAGTGATGACAATACCCGTAATGATACCTTTGAAGGTCGTTGACGTCATCGACGCCAGAAACGATCGCAGCTTGTCACCCGCCGCCTTCTGAAGACCCTCGCTCATCATGGTCATTCCGTACAGGAACATGGCCATCGCGCCGAGCAGGGTAAGAATCTGTAGAAAAACCTGCATCTATCTTCTTAAGAATATTCCTACAAATTTACTGAAAATTCTTTATGGTTAGGTAATCCTTAAAAAATAACTTGGTAATCTTTGATTGTCTTTCCGGTCTAGCTATCTTTTCTCATCAGTCATGTGCCACCGGCACACTCCTTCTTCCAAAAGAAAGCTATCCTCGAAAATACTGCCAAATCTTTACCAACTTATTATTTAACGCTTACTAAGTAATCCTTAAAAAATAACTTGGTAATCTTTGATTGTCTTTCCGGTAACGGCGGTCTACAGCCCGAGTTCGTCCTTCATGGAGCGGAGAAGGTCGAAGGCTTGGAGGGGGGTGATGTTGTTGAGATCCACGCCGGAGAGCTTGTCGCGAAGGGATTCTAGAGTGGGGTCGTCCAGCTGGAAGAAGGAGAGCTGGAGGCTGCCGTCGCTCTCAAGAGTGCCGGCCTTGGTCTGGACAGGCTTCTTGATCTGACCGGTTCTTGCGCTTACAATGTGCTGGGAATCATTCATCTCCAGAGCCTTGAGGGTGTTCTCGGCACTCTGGATCACCTCTTTTGGCATCCCGGCCATCCTTGCCACATGAATGCCGAAGCTGTGTGCGGTTCCACCCTCCTTGAGCTTGCGCAGGAAAATCACCTGTGACCCCACCTCCTTCACGGCGATGTGGAAGTTGCGGACTCTTGAATAGGTCTCCTCAAGATCGTTGAGCTCGTGATAATGAGTGGCGAAAAGCGTCTTGGCCCCGTGGCCGTACTCGTGGATGTACTCGACGATCGCACGCGCGATCGACATTCCGTCGTAGGTGGAGGTGCCTCGCCCGATCTCGTCCAGAAGCACCAGGGAACGCTCTGAAAGGTTGTGCAGGATCATCGAGGTCTCCAGCATCTCGACCATGAAGGTTGACTCTCCACGGGAAATGTTGTCCGTAGCCCCGACCCTTGTGAAGATCTTGTCGAAGTACCCGATCCGGGCGCTTTCGGCAGGCACGAACGAGCCGATCTGGGCCAGCAGCACGATGAGGGCCGTCTGGCGGAGCAAGGCCGACTTACCGGCCATGTTGGGACCGGTCAGGATGATGATCTGCTGTTTCTTGTTGTCAAGGAATATGTCGTTGGGAACATATTCCTCGCCCGCCGGCATAAGTGTCTCTATGACAGGGTGTCGGCCCGCCTTGATCTCAAGTGTCAGATCCTTGGTCATTTCAGGGCGGCTGTAGCGGTTGTCATTGGCCAGTTGGGCGAATCCCGTCAGCACGTCCAGACGGGCGATGATCCGGCAGTTCGCCTGGATCAAAGGGATGCTCCTCTGGATCTCGGCCACAAGATCGCCATAAATCCTGGTCTCAATGGCATAGATGCGATCCTCGGCGCTCAGGATCTTCTCTTCATGTTCCTTGAGCTCCTTGGTGATGTAACGCTCGGCGTTGACAAGGGTCTGCTTGCGGATCCACTCCGGAGGAACGAGGTCTTTGAAAGCGTTGCGGACCTCGATGTAATAGCCGAAGACATTGTTGTAACTGATTTTGAGCGAGGATATTCCTGTCCTCTCGGCCTCGGATTGCTGAAGCTTCAGGAGGTAGTCCTTGCCGCCGGAGGAGATGCCTCTCAACTCGTCCAGCTCGGCGTCCACTCCCGAGGCGATGACCTCGCCCTTCCCCACGGCTGCCGCCGGCTCGGCTGTCATCGTCCCGCTGATTCGCTCCAGAAGCTCCGAGCAGTTCTTCATGCCGCCCACCAGCGTGTCCAAGGCTTTGACACCGTGGCCTTTGCATAGCTTCGCTATCGGTTCCATCCGGGAGAGTCCCCTGCCGAGCTGCATCACCTCGCGGGGAGCGATCCTACCTGTCGCGGCACGGGAGATGATCCTCTCCAGGTCGCCGATCTCGCCGACATATTCCTGAACCTTGTCAAGGTCGTCCCTTGTCTGAAGGAAGTGCTGCACAACGTCGTAGCGGCTGTTCAGCTCCTTGATGTCCATTATCGGCATCGCGAGCCAGCTCCTTAGAAGCCTCGCGCCCATCGGAGAGGTGCATTTGTCGATGACGCTAACAAGCGACACGCCCTCGCCGCCGGCTGCGGAATTGAATATCTCAAGGTTCCTCATTGTGAACTTGTCCATCCACACGAACCTGTCCTCATCGATGCGGGAAATTGAGCAGATGTTCTTAAGCCCCGTGTGCTGGGTCTGCTCCAGGTAGACCATCAGCGCCCCGGCCGAGCATATTCCCAAAGGAAAGCCTTCAACCGCGAATCCCTTGAGGGACTCCACGCCGAACTGCTTCCTGAGCCTTTCGACGGCGGCATCGTAGACGAAAGCCCACTCCTCGATTGTGGAGATGAAGAGTCCATCCCCGTACCTTTCCTTGACCCCTTTCTCGAAACCCCTCTGAACCACAATCTCTTTCGGGTTCAGGGAGGCGATAAGCGTGCCTATGTAGTCCAAAGATCCCTGAGCCACCTGGAACGAGCCTGTGGAGACATCCAGGAAAGCCGCTCCGCACCGGTCCCTGTCGAATGTGAGGCCGGCCAGGAAATTATTCTCCTTCTGGTCCAGAAGCTGGTCATTGAAGGCTACTCCTGGCGTGACAAGCTCGGTGACACCTCGTTTGACAAGTTTCTTGGCGAATTTCGGGTCTTCCAACTGATCGCAGACGGCCACCTTGTAGCCGGCGCGGACAAGTTTCGGGAGGTAGGCATCAATGGCGTGGTGAGGGAATCCGGCCATCTCGATGTAGCCCTTGTCCCCGTTGGATTTCTTGGTCTGGACGATGCCCAGAACCTTGCTGATCAGCACCGCGTCATCGGAATAAGACTCGTAGAAGTCTCCGACCCTGTAAAGCAGCACCGCCTCAGGATGCTGAGCCTTCACAGAGAAAAACTGTTTGATGAGCGGAGTGTCCTCCAGCACCTTTCCTTTTGCCATGTCAATGTATGTCCTAAATGAACCCTATCCGTATTATACGGATCCCTCTTCAGCAACCCGCGATTCTACAAATTTACAAAAAACTCAGGAATATTCCGGAATCCGTTTTCACCCTTTTTACAGAAAGCTGTTTTGATTTGATTGTCTGAGAATACCGCCAAATCTTTACCAACTTATTTCTTTACGCTTACTTAGTAACCTTCAAATAATAACCTGCATCATCTTAAGGAATCTTTTCGGTCTATATCTCTTTTCTCATCAGTCATGTGCCACCGGCACACTCCTTCTTCGAAAATAGATCTATCCTCGAAAATCTTCTCTTAATTTGAGGCAACTTATTTTTTTTCATGTTACTTAAACAAATTAAGACAATTTATCTGGATCAGATGATTGGATTCTCCAAAACTATTTCTAACTTTCGGCAACGAATTTAACAAAACAAAGACATGAAAAGTAATCTGTTTGTTCAGGCCGCCATCGCGGCCTCTGTGCTCGTTGTTGCGGGATGCGACAAGGATGCCGAGAAAACTCAACTTCAAACCCCTGAGCCTAAAGCGGTTGTGGAGTCCACGACCGTTGAGTGCACGGTCACATGGAAGGCTGTAGAGAATGCTGCCGGCTATTCATGGACTCTGTGTGAGGCCGCGGATCCTGCGACGGTGGTCTCCGAGGAGACTATCTTCACTGACGTGGCCAAGACTTTCTCTAATCTCAAAGAGGACACTGAATATGTCTTCACGGTCTCTGCCGTAGCCGCCCCTGAGACAAATTTCCTGAATTCTGAAGAAGGCAAAGTCACCTTTAAGACCGGCATTCTACCTCGTGCCGAGGCTCCCGAGTTCAGGGCAAGTGCCATTACAGATGTCGGCGTGAGCGTTACTTGGAATGTTGTGGAAGGAGCTACCTACAAGTACAGGATTGTGGCGAAGGACGATCCATCCAAGACATTGAACGGCGATGCCGACAAGGCATTCGGGGATCCGTTCGTGACACTTGCCGGATTGACAGCCTCTACAGCCTACATTATTTATGTACAGACAGTTCCGTCAGCAGAGTCCGGTCTTGTGGCATCCAACGAGGCTGCGTTTGAGTTCACGACCGAAGCTGCCGCGGCAACACCTTGGGTAGCGGTTGCCTTTGAGTACAGGGTCTTCGCTGAGAAGAACACTCTGATAATCCATAATGTGCCTAACAGCCTTGCCGCCAATTATTACACGACGACGGAAAACGTCAATGTGATCGGAAGCGGTTACGACACCGAATCAGCATTCAGCGAGTATGTGATCGGATGCTATGATACTCATGAGGCCGGAACCTACGCCAACACGTCCATCCACAAGTTCAGCAATTTGGGTCAGGGATGGAAAGCCGGGGAAAAACTCTTCTATGGAGCGGTGGCCGAAGACAAGAAAGGCAACACCAAACTCAATTGGTTCTGGCTTGAGATGCCTGGGAACCCTGGGGATGATGTGACGATTCTTGACTCTCCAAAGAAGTAGTCTTTGTTCTTAGGACTACCTGTCTTTAATCTTTTCCTCCGTCTTGGCCTGGAATTTGGCCACGTCTATCACAAAGCGCTCATGGGTACCCTCACCTATGAGCCCTTTTTCGTCATAGGCGGCGACCTTGAAGACGATCCTTCTTCGGTCAATATCCACGACCTCGCTTTCGCACCAGACCTTCAGTCCGACCGGTGTTGAGGAAACGTGTGTCACGTCCACTTTAGTCCCGACCGTTTCCTGCCCATCCTCCAGATAAGGCTTGACACTCATGCGGCTGGTTCGTTCCATAAGCGCGATCATCATAGGTGTCGCGAACACCCTGACACTTCCGCTCCCGATGTGGCTCGCGGTCAAATCCTCCGTCACGATTTCCTCCTGACGGCCTTTTATTCCAATCTCTACCATAGTTATCGAATATTTCTACCGGCAAATTTACGAATAGTCCGGCGGTTGGGCAAGTGTGGCGGCAAGCCCAAGGCACTGTCCCCCTGGTGAAGCCCCGGTTTGTCCACCGGAACGGCTTTTCCGTGGATGAGGGTAGGGGAGAATACAAAAAAAAATGAGCGTCGACGCATCCCGCGTGGACTCTCACTCTAACCACATAATTAATAACACTAAAACTAATAACCAATAGGTTGATCGGGGAGAGAACCTCCTTGCTCAACCCGAGTACAAAGGTACAGCTTTTTTTTATACATGCAAATATTTTTTAATATTTTTTTGCATTTTTCGCCGATTATTCTACTTAACCGTTTTATTTCCAGTTCTATAAACAATAAGGGAAATTTTAGTTGGTTTTAATAAGCCAGCGGCTCACGGCTTCCAAAGCACGTTAATTCGGTAAATCACAGATTTAAAACGTTTCTCCTTATGATTCGTAAGCAGGAAGTAAGGTTCCTGTCATATTCCCACACAGGCGAGTGTGGCGACACTTATGCGGACGTGCGGCGGGAAAACGGCTCTCAACGCCCTGTGACAGGCATGAAGCGTCGCCCCCGTCGTGAAAACATCATCCACCAGCAGGATGTGCGAATATTCAGTGACATTCTTCAGCCGGTTTACCTGAAAGGCGCCTGCGACATTGCGAGTCTTGTCTTTGACCGAGAGTTTGGTTTGGGTGCGGGTACGATGCGGACGACTAAGGATGTCTGAGCGAAGTTCCGCCTTGAGCGAGCGCGCCAGGATATCGGCTATGATCTCGGCCTGATTATGCCCTCTTGACCACCGCCGCGTCCAATGCAAAGGAACGGGAATCACGGCATCAACATCTCTGTAAAGCGAAGACGCAGACATGTTCCGGCCAAGCATCGATGCGAAATAACGTCCTGCCTGGTAGTCGTGATGGTACTTTAACCTTTGGGTGATCAGCCTGTAGCCGGTCTGGGAACGGTAAAAGAACAGAGAAGTGGCCCGGGAATATTCCTCAAAACCTCCGGTTGCATCCAAATCCCGCTGGATCAGTGAGTTGAATCTGTCCGCCATTTGGTTGTGCGGCATATTCGAGAAAAACGTTCTGGGCAGGTCGGCAAGACAGTCAATACAGATGTGACTCTCGCGAAGTGTGAGAATCCGCCCGCAGACAATGCACTCCCGCGGCATCAAAAGGTCGCCGAGCGCGGTAAAGACTTCCGTAAAAGTAAAGTTCCCCGTCATAGTCCAGTTTCCCTTTCCACGACCATTGTCTCGGCGTGGCACTTATCATTATGTTAGCGAATCAAGCAAGCACGTGGTATGAATATTTAGACCACAAACGTGCTTTACTTACTACCAGTCGGTTATATGTTACGAAATTATTACTTCAGAGTTTCAACCAGCTCAGTAGTCAGGTCTGTGGCCGCCGTGATCTGATCTACAGGGACTCCCAAGGACAGCAACGACTTGGCAACCTTCTCTAATCCCTTTCTCTATCCCCTTGGCCTGCCGCGCTCAGAGCCCTCCCCATCAGCTTCCGGCAGTGCCGGTACCGCTTCCGGTACTGATCCCCGGCGGACATCGTCCCCTGATCCGGAGTCTCCTTTTCGAAGGCACCATGTCTAATGGTCTCTTGGTTAATGGTTGTCCGGCCACCGGCTCCCGCCTTACGGCCTCTCTATTCTTTGAAGTCTCCATCGTTGATGCGTAGTCTGGTCATTGTTGTCGCATTCGGCCCGGAACCCCTTCCGGAACCTGCCCGCAAGTTAGTAATTTCAAATCCGCAAAACGAAAAGAAACACATGCGATTTATAAAAAACAAAAATTTTTTCGATGATACCCCCTAAGAAACCACTTTTCCAGAAGCCGATCGTCTTCTGCCGTCAGCAATCGAGCGCGTGACGACACCCCGAGTCACCGTCGTTCCGACAGACACAGCAGCAGGAACGGTGATATTTAATAATAGAGAGAGTCACTGTCCAGACAATCACCCTGTCAACCGATGCTCATTTGCTCCGTTGTGATTTGCTTTCAGAATTTTTAACTTTACGGTTGGGATAACAACTCCTCGTCGGTAATAGGGTTCTTGTGCTTGGCGGCGGGATCACCGTCACTCTTCACAGGAACGGAAAGGTGATTGATTCCAACAACGGAGTCGGAGGAGACGGATCGTTCACCCCGGAGAGAGTCGGCTCTTGTCCTGGTTTCCAATTGGTTGACCTTTGCTACAGCGGTGAATATTCCAAAGCGGAGATAAAGAAGAAGCTGATGGGCAAAGGCGGTGCCGTGGCGTTCTTCGGGACGAATGACCTCAAGGAGATTGTCCGCAGGGGAGAGGATGGTGATGTCCGGGCAAAGGTCTGGATGGAGGCCTTTGTTCTCAACATCGCCAAGTATATCGCTTCGGAGGCCGCTGATGTCTGTGGGAAAGTGGATGTAATCCTGCTGACCGGAGGGGGAGCCTATGGGCGGGACATCGTGAGCGGAATCCGCAAGAGGGTGGAGTTCATCGCCCCCGTTGAGGTCTATCCCGGAGAGTTCGAGCTGCAAAGCCTTGCCGAACACGGGTACGACATTCTTTCCGGCTACGCCACCATCCTTTCTTACGACAAGAACGCTCCGGAACCGGATCCGTTTGTTTGAAAGTCTTTGTGCGCATAACCTTGCCGCTCACGCACCGGCCCTGTCTAAAGAACCTTCTGTGCGTGAAAGAATCAGCCTTACGCACAGAAGGTGGTTTACGGATAAGTGGTGCGTGGATAAATCTGATTTACGCACGAGTGCCGGGTATGTTCAAGTCCAGTGCGCAGATGAGCATGATTTACGCACGAAAGCTTAAAAAATCAGTTTCTGTCCCCTGTAGAAGTCCAGCAACTTGGCCGAGAACAGGAACTCGTAGCGGGCGCGGGCCAGATTGGATTCTGATTCCAGGAAACTGTCCCGAGCCTCGTTGAACTCAGTGATGTTGGCCTTGCCGTTCTCGTACTTCGCAAGCACAAGCTCGTACGACTCCTTCGCGCTGGCGTCAGCGTCCAGACTTGACCGGAATTTCTCCTGAGCCGCCACAGCGTTGTAATACGCCTGCTGGATCTCCTTGTAGAGGCTTTTCTTGCTGTTTTCCAACTGCAACATCTGGTTCGTCCTCGAAAGCTCGGCGGAGCGGATCTGGTTTCTGGTCTGGAATCCGGAGAAAATCGGAATGCTCAGGCTAAGACCAAGATATTGGCTGAAATTGTTCTTGATCTGGTCTGCGAACGGATCGCTGGAATGACTGCTCATCGTGTAGTAATTGGTTCCCAGACCACCGCTGGCCATAAGAGATGGCAGACGGGCCCCCTTTGCGTTCCTGATGGAATATTCTGTGGCATCCAGCCTGAACTGCTCCGCCTGGATTGACGGCTTGCAGGCCACTGCCTGCGCATAGATGTCCTCCGGATTGCTCAGAAGCAGCCCGTCAACCGAAACAGAAGGGCGGACGATAGAGAATCCTTCAGGATTCGGTAACTCCAACAACTGGCTCAGATCCAACAGCGACAATCGTAAACTGTTGGCGGCCTGAGTCTCAGACAGTCGGCTCTGTCCCAGCGCTGCTTTCTGCTGAGCCACCTGAACCTTGCTGGCCTTGCCGCTCAGCTCCATCGCCGAGAGTCTCTCGACCTGAAGCGAATCGATGCTGACCTGATTCCTGGCCACATCCAGAAGCTCCATATTGTAGAGAATCTGCACATAAGCCTGCGCCACGGCGATACTGACATCTTCGCGAGCCTTCTGAAAATCAGCCGTCACGGCCTTGAGGTTCAGTTCGTCATGTTTAATCGAGTTGTTGATCCTGAGTCCTTGGAACACTGGCACTGAAGCTCCGAGGCTGACTCCCGTACTGGTAGTGTTGGTGTTTGAATAGGTGTTGTCAGCAGTCAATCCTCGTCCGAACGAGAAGTTCTCGCTTGCGCTTGCGCTCACACCCGGCAACCTGCTGTTCCTGGATGTGTTCAATTGAATTTCCTGCTGCTTGACCTGAATCTCCTGCTGTTTGAGGGAAATGTTGTTCTCAAGAGCGTGCGCGATGCAGTCCTGAAGCGTCCACAGCCTGCCATCCTGCGCGGAAAGCCCCACCGTCAGCAGACCAAAAATAATCAATGAATATATTCTTTTCATAGCGCTATTTCTTGTCTGTGAATATCTGATTACCACGGACTTTCTGATCCTTGCCCAGTCCGCTCTTCACCTCTATCTTGACCCCGTCGCTCAGCCCTGTGGTGACAGGCTGGCGTTTATACTGTCCGTCACCCTCGGCAAGATAGACGAACGTGGAATCCTTCTCAAATGAGATTGCCGCCTCAGGCACTGCCAAAACTGAGTCGGCGTGCTCCAAAGTGATCTCGGCGTTCGCGCTGTAGCCTGAACGGATCTTCACGCTGTCCAACTGGCTTACCCTGGCCTTGATCTCGAACTGGTTAGCACCGTTGTTCTGCACGGCCTTCGGGGAAATATATTCAAGGACAGCGTCCATTTCCACGCCCTGCACCGCTCCGATGGTGATTCTCATCCTCGTGCCTTCATCGACCTTGCCGACCTCTGTCTCATCCAGATTGCCCTTGAATATGAGGTCGTTCATATCGGCCACCGTGGCTATGGTTGTTCCGTCGTTGAATGTGTTGCTCTGGATCACCGAGTTACCGACTTTGACCGGAACATCGAGGATCAACCCTGTGATTGTCGAGCGGATCAGCGTCGAGCTGGCCGTGGCGTTGCGCTTTGACACTCCGTCCCTGACAACCTCCAGAGCCTCCTCAGCTGCTTCTTTTTCCTCCTTTGCCTGATCCAGGGCCTGACGCACTTGGTCATATTCCTCAGCACTCACCAACTGCTTGTCGTAGAGAGCCTTTTCACGTCCGAAGTTGGTCTGTGCCTGCTCAAGGTTCAATTCGGCGATGCGCAAACGGCTCTGCGCCGAACTCAGCGAACCCATCTCAGGAATGACCTTGACCTTGGCGATCACCTCGCCTTCCTTCACCTGGTCACCAGCCTCCTTGTAGATCTCGGATATGATGCCGCTGATCTGCGGCTTGATGTTCACCTCGTCACGCGGCTCAATGGTGCCGGTGATGAGGGTGGTCTTCTTGATGTCGGCGATCTCGGCGGAAAGCTCCTCGTAGCGGATCTCCTGCGGACGTGACTTTTTCCAAAGGAAGTAGAATGTGCCAGCGAACACCACGATGATGGCGGCGAACAGAATGTACTTGAAATACTTTTTCATATTGCTTGACTTTTTATTTCCGAATATTGATTCTTGACTATCTATCTTTGAATATGTTTGCTCATCCTTAATATGTCTTGTTCCCGAAGCGGCTTATTCATCCCTCATAGCGTCCACCGGTTTGATGCTCATAGCCCTGGCCGCCGGGGCGAGTCCGGCCACGACTCCGAGAACAGTCAACCCGAGAAGAGTTCCGACAGCTGTCCAGAAACTGATCTGGAACGGAGCCTGAAGGATGCCGTCTGTCGTGAAGGCCAGCTCCAACCCTTGCAGGATCAGCACCGAGAACAGCAGGCCCAACATTCCGGCCACGGCTGTCAGCAGGATGCTTTCCCAGATGATCTGCGATAGAATCATCTTCGGAGTCGCTCCTATGGCTCGGCGGATTCCGATTTCCGTGGTACGCTCCCGGACCGTCACCATCATAATGTTCGAGATGCCGATCACACCGGCCAGCAACGTCCCGATTCCAATTAGCCAGATCAGGAAGTTCACACCTTTGAACAGGCTGTCGATCATCATAAAGAACATCTCGGTGTTGAGGACGGTGACTGCCTGTTCATCTGTCGGGTCTATGTAGTGGTTGCTTGCGACCGCCCTTCTGATTTTCGGGATAATGTCACTCATCACCACGCCCTTCTTTGCGGTGACCGCCATAATCTGCACCTTGTCTCCCATATTATAGACAGCCTGCACTACGGAAATCGGAATCACAATGGCCTCGGTCTGCCTGCCTCCGAAGCTGATGACACTGTGTTCGTTGTAGTCAACTCCGATGACCTGGTAATATGCCGGGCCGATCTTGATTCTGGTTCCGCACGGGTCCACCCCCTTGGGATAGAGGTTTTCGTAAACCTGCTTTCCTATCACGCAGACCTTGCGTTTCTGCGCCACGTCCATCTCGTTGATGTAGCGTCCGTAAACTATCGTCGGTGTCTCTATTTTAGCGAAGTCGGCCTTCAACCCCTTGACGTTGCACCTTGATGACTTGTCCTCGTAGGTTGCCTCGCCTCTGGACCAACTGAAGCATTGAGGCGACACGATGTCCACTTCAGGAACCTTTTCCTTGAGAATCTCCACGTCCTTGATGTTCATCTCCCAGTAACGTCCCTTGTTGAAGCCTTTGTATGGCTTGGACGTGTTCTGGGACCAGATCATCGCCGAGTTGGACGCAAACCCTCCCATCTGCTGGTTCAGCATCACCTTGAACCCGTCGCCGCCGCCCAGCAGGAACAGCAGCATGAATATTCCCCAGAACACCCCGAACCCGGTCAGCAGGCTCCGTCCCTTGTTGCGGGTCAGCGTGTCAAGGATTTCCTTGAATCGGTCTATATCGAAAAATTTCATTTGAATATTCCTTTCAATCTTTTATGAATATATTCCATTATTTTAGTCACTTCATTTTGAATATTCGTCATTCGCTGCGGAGGGCTTCGATCGGGCGGACCTTTGCGGCTTTTCGGGCGGGGGCGAGGCCGGCGATGGTGCCGGCGATGACCAGCAGGATTGTGGCTCCGAAGCAGACGTTCAGGCCGACCGTAGGATCTTTAAAGACCGTCTGCTGGAAAAGCCCGAAGTCCATCACCATATTTCCGGAAATATGATCGAGCCACTCGTTGGCCAGAACTCCGAGCACCATTCCGACGTAGCCGAAGAACGCGGTGATGATGATGCTTTCGGAAATGATCAGTTTCAGTATGGCCCACGGGCTCGCGCCGATCGCCTTGCGGATCCCGAACTCGTGCGTGCGCTCCTTGACAGAAATCAGCATGATGTTCGAGACACCCACGATCCCGCTCAGGAGGGAGAGGATTCCGATGATCCAGAGCGCTGTCCTGATCATTGACATTCCTTTGTTCATCTCCATGCTCATTGTCAGGAGATTCCATATTCCCACAGCCCTCTTGTCGTCCGGGGCGGCGTTGTGGTTGTTGTTCAGCGATGCGCGCAGCCGATCCTCGAACGCCCTGTTGTCTTCCTCGGTGTCCAGCCCGTTGAACGAGAAAGTATATTCATCAATATCTTTGCCCCTGTTGTAGATTGTCCGGATGGTGGTGATCGGAGCGTAGAGACTGGACCAACCGTTCTCGTTCGGCCTGAGGATGCCGATGACCTGAAACATCGAAGAGTTGATCTTGACATATTTCCCAACCAACGCTTCCGCCGCTGCCGCTTTCTGGAGAGCCGTAAGACCTTCCTCCTTTTCTCCCGTCACACCCAGAAGTTCCCTTGCGTCGTTGCTGTCCATCACGATGACCCTTCTCCTCTCCTTGATGTCGATCTCGTTGATGAACCTGCCATAGAGAAGGCTGAGCTTGTTCATTTCTGAATATTCAGGGCTGACTCCGCTGACCTGCTTGACGATGTATTCCTTGCCGTAGCTTGTGGTGAGGCTCGCTTGGGTGAGTATTGTTCCGGCCTTTTCCACATTATCAGCGAAGTCCGGACCGAGGGTGATGTCTATGTCTTTGTCGTTCAAGTCGATCCTTCGGCCTTCCCGCATTCCGTTGTACGGCTTGGAAGTGTAGCCTCCCCAGACGTTCATCGTGTTGGTCATGTAGTCGCTGTTGTTGCTCTCAAGGGCGTGGATCAAGCCGTTGCCCGCTCCCAACAGAAAGATGAGCATGAATATTCCCCAGGCCACGGCGAAGCCTGTGAGGGCGGTGCGAAGCTTGTTGCGCCGGATGTTGCTCCAGATTTCTTCAAACAGATCTCTCATGGCTTACTTCATTATAGTGCCCTCGCCGAACGGAGAGGCGTCGTGACGAATGTTCTGCTCGATCTTGCCGATGACACCGTCCTTGATGTGGATGATGCGGTTGGTGAAGTTGGCTACTCCGCTCTCGTGGGTCACCACGATGATGGTCATATTTTCCTTCTCGTTCAATTCCCGCAGAAGGTTCATAATCTCCACGGAAGTCTTTGAGTCCAAGGCTCCTGTAGGCTCGTCTGCAAGGATGATCTTCGGTTTTGTGATCAACGCGCGGGCGATCGCCACCCTCTGCTTCTGACCTCCGGACATCTCGTTAGGATAGTGATCCGCCCATTCCTTAAGTCCAAGCCGATCAAGGAATTCCATAGCCATTCTGTGACGCTTCTGCCGTCCGACACCTTGATAGAAGAGCGGCAGCTCAACGTTCTCCGCCGCCGTCTTGAACCCTATCAGATTGTAGGACTGGAATATGAATCCGATCATCTTGTTCCTGTATTCCGCCGCCTTGGTCTCACTGAGGTTCCAGATGAGACTCCCGTTGATGCGGTACTCGCCTGAGTCGTAGTTGTCCAATATTCCAAGAATATTCAGAAGCGTGGATTTGCCTGATCCCGACGCTCCCATAATCGAGACGAACTCGCCCTTCTCTATGGTCAGGTCAATGCCCTTGAGCACGTGCAGAGGCTGCGCACCCTGGTAGGTCTTGTTGACGTCTTTTAATTCAATCAGCATTTGGTTGTTATCTTTTTTGCCCTATGGGCTGTTGTTTCTTTTTCATATACTTCTTGAAGATCGTCTTGTCTTCTTTACTGGTCTTCCGTCACTTCGACAAGCTCTGTGACCGGATATTTCTCACCTGCTTTGTGTATTAGTTTATTAATACACTGCAAAGATAGGTATGTTTTTCTATAAAGCAATAGTTTTTTGAAGGAAATTCACAAACGCTTAGATATAACGTTCTAGCGCCAGATTTATAACAAAATACACGCCAATTAATAGAAAATGTTTATCTTGTGGTTTGGATTTGCAAGCCCAAGATTGAGATAAACTTTTTAGCACAATAATGAATATGACAAATGGATCAAGTACGACATAGTCGGCTCTCACATCGCCAATTACGATTTTATGATCGACTTGTCGCACTTCAAAGGACACGCGATGGGTGGATTCGGTGGAGCCTTGAAGAACGCTTCCATCGGTGTGGCTTCCCGAAACGGCAAGGCGTACATCCACACGGCTGGCAAGGCTGAGGACTATCAGCTTCTGTGGCAGAACCTTCCTGAGAAGTGGGACGAAAGCCCGGAGGGCAACACTCCGTTCATCGAGTCGATGGCCGCCGCCGCCCAGGCCGTCAATGATTATTTCGCCGCCAAGAAAGGAATTGTGTACATCAATGTCCTTAATAATCTCTCAATTGACTGTGACTGCGACGGTGATCCTCACAAGCCGACAATAAAGGACATCGGAATGGCAGCTTCCCTCGATCCGGTCGCCCTTGACAAGTTCTGCCTCGATCAGGTGTTCAACCTTCCGAAAGACAAGGATAACGACACACAGGCCCTCCTCGACAGGATCAGCCAGCGTCACGGCATCCGCATCGTGTACCGTGCTGAGGAAATGGGTCTCGGCTCCACTGAATATGTCGTCAAGGACATTGACTGATTTCAACGCATCACCTTGCCGAGACGATGTAGAAACAGGAGGTGGAGAGGTAGTTGCGGAGGTATGGGATGTGGTCGAGGCCCATACGAAGGCGGGTGGGGCGGAGATGGAACTTGGCCTTGTAGTGGGGGCTGATCAACCACAACTTGCGTTCAACAATTTGAAAACCAGTCTCTTTGCAGAGGCGCTCGAACTTTTCGGGGGTCATTTTGGAGCGCTTGATGCTCAGCAATTCAGCGATCCTGGAGGGATCTTCCTTGAATATTCTTAAGTAACCTTGGTAAAGGGGGGCCGGGAGGAGGTGGGCGAAAGGAACTTTCGAGCAGAATCCGCTACGGCAGATCTGCTGATGGCCGCCGAACGGCATCTGCCAGGCCGGGAAGCCGAAGAACACGATTCCGTCGGGTTTCAGGAATTTTTTCAGACCAAGGAAAAAGGCAGGCTTGTCCTCCGGCTCGATGTGCTCTATGACATCGTGGATCAACACGATGTCGAAGCGGTCTTCCCGAGGAGGCATATTCAGAAAATTCCCGCTGATGAACTCGCCCGGCATATTCCTTTTGGCGAAATATTCCTTGGCATGCTCTATCTTGTTGGTGGCCAGGTCAATGCCCGTGACGGAGCATCCCGCTTCGGCTAACGGCAGGAGGTTTCCGCCCTCGCCGCAGCCGATCTCCAGAACGCGCGTTCCGGCTCCGACGCTCTTGAAATTCTGAAGGTAGTCGATGTAGAATTCCTTGGAAGTCTGCGCCAACTCCTTGAAATACCGTTCCCTGTCAGTGTGCCTCTCCTGCATTGATTTTTGAATATGTGGTTAAATAATCGTTAAAAAACTTTGCCAAATCTGCGGCAACTTATTATTAACTGTTGTAAAAGTACATTAAAAATGCGAGTTTTTTGTACTTTTGAAAGACAAAATCACATAACATGAAACGATTCTCGACAATCATTCTATTGTTGGTCATGATCTGTGCCAATGCTCAGGAAAACATCCATTACCAGTGGATGGACTTCTATGGAAAGAACCTTGGTACTGACAGAAAGGCTTTCAACCCGCGCAAGATCGACCTTCCGTCCGTTGACGGCTTCAATGCCTACACGGCTGACCTGCACATGCACACAATCTATTCAGATGCGCAAGTGACACCTGAGATGAGGGTGTATGAGGCTTACCTTGAAGGGCTTGACATTCTGGCCATCACGGATCATCATTCGCATCCGAGGGTTTATAGGGGATCTGATGACATGAATGTGGCGGTGGACTGTGCTGTCGAGGCGGCGAAGGATTTCGACCTCAAGATAGTGCGAGGGTTCGAGATAACAGGCAGCGAGCCGGTTGGACACATCAATGTGCTTTTTACGGGCGACCTCAACAAGTACAGGCTCAGCCAGGGTTTTGACACCAAGGAATGCGACAAGGTGTTGGAGATAGCGCGCGGCGAGGACGCTTTCATTACGACAAACCATCCGGGCTGGCCGGATCAGAACAGCGATCTGTCGGACTACATTGCCGGCCACATCAAGGACGGAACCATCCATGGCATCGAGGTGTTCAACCACAAGGAGTTCTATCCGCTTGCCATTGACCATGCGCTCAACTACAATCTTGCGATGCTTGGCTGCACAGACAGCCACTATCCGACCTACATGCTGTATGACCAGAAGGATAATCATCGTGATCTTACGATAATATTCGCGAAAGACAAGAGTGACGAGGCGATCAAGGAGGCGTTGCGCGCGCGGAGAACCATTGCCTGGGCGAACAACATGCTTTGCGGCGAAGAGAGTCTGCTGCTCTCCTTCATCAAGGCGGCTGTCAAGGTCGAGCGTTTCCGTACGCTGGAAAGCGGCGAGGTTCTCTTCCGTTTGTACAACAGTTGTTCGGTTCCGTTTTACCTCAGCGCCGAGAACAGCAATGAGAACATCTACCTGCCTGCCGGAGGCTATGCTGAGTCGAAGCGTAGGAAAGAGGACTTGAAACATATTTTCAAGGTGGACAATGTGTACTGTGGCTCGACAAGCCACCCTTCATTCCCTCTGTCATTCCTGCTGGAGGCGGGGAAAATAGCTGCTCCGTACCTTAAGGAGGAGAGTCTGGCCATCGATGATGACGGCATCAGTTTCCGTTTTGCCCCGAGCATGGGGACGATTTACTACACCTTGGACGGAAGCGATCCGACCGAACAATCGACCTGCTATGACGGCAACCCGGTGGTGCTGGCAGGAGGAGCCCGCGTCAAGGCGATCTGCAAGAGAGGCGACAGCGTCAGCGGAGTCTATGAAAGGAATATTCCTTATGCCGCTGCCGTAAAGGCCAAGGCGCGTAGGCAAGGTGTCAATTTCAAGTACTTCGAGGGAGCCGACATGTCGTCAACCGAGGAGATCGACAAGTTGGAAAAGGTCACGCTTAGCGGACAGAAGAGGGATTTGAATATTTCCGAGGGCGAAGGAAAAGACTATTTCGGCTATGTGTTCGAAGGTGTTATGAAGATTGAGCAAAGTGGCTTGTACACGTTCACTCTGCTGACAAACGACGGTTCGGATCTCTACATCGACGGAGTCCTGGCTTGTGACAACAATGTCCGTACAGGTTACACCGTGGCCTCCGGCAGCATATTCCTTCAGAAAGGCTTTCACAAGTACCGCATCCGTTACTTCGAAGGCTACGGTGGCGAGAGTTTCGCCCTCAAGTGGCAGGCTCCCGGCGATCTCAACGCCAAGGACTTCCCCGCGGCTCTCCTCTTTGTTGAATAGCAACGTGTTTGCCTGACTTCTTCGGAAGATGCCTATTCTTGATTACCGCAAGCTTTGAGTGTGCGGCAAGCCATCTTCGGCGACTGTTTCGGCTCGGAACGTCGCCCAATAGTGCCGCGGAACACTCTCGGGCTACGAAACGGCCTTAGAATGTCGCCTAACGGTGCTGCGGGGATTGTTCGGGAATTATCGAATGCAATAATGTAGCCCACTGGCTGCGGGATTGGACACAAAACGGTAAGCCGCTAACTGCCGGGATTGTTCATGGCCGTTCGGATGATCTCCAGGATTTCTTCGCCGTATTTTTCGCACTTTGACTTGCCGAAGCCTTTGACGCTGAGGAGTTCCTCTTTGGTTGTGGGGGCGAGGTCGGCTATGGCCAGAAGGGTTTTCTGGTGGAGGATCATGAAGGCGGGGACGTTGTCTTTCTGGTATTTTTCACGCCGCCATTCCACAAGGGCCTGGGCCAGTTCAGGATGGATGCTGCCAGTGTAGGTGGCCGATTCTCCATCCGGTTCCCGAACCTGTCGAAGGGCCGACGGTTCGACAGGCTCACCAACCGCGTCTGGGCGTTGAGCTTGCTGAATCGACTCCTTGGATGCCGAAGCCTTCTCAGGTGTGGAAATCAGCGACCTGACCAATGCCTTTAACGATCTGGCATCCGACAACTCGTTGTCCGTCTTTAACTTATGGTATGCTTTCGTGCTGAAGCCTTCCGACAGGATAGTCTCGTAGAGGGTCATCCGGAATCTAAGCTCTGCCAGAAATTCCTCGGAGGCGGCCTTGAAGGCTTTCCTGACCTCTTTGTCGTCAATCTCTACAAGAGTCAGCGGAGCGGCGAACGAGGCCAAAGGACGGAATTGTGTGGTGAAATATTCGCAGGCCTTGGTGACGCGCTCCCGCAGGAGAGGAAACTCTTCCGCCGTGCCGCTATGGATTGTCGAGGTGATGTAGCGGAGCTGCTTCTGGAATTTCTGCGCCGTGTCGCTGAGGGATCGTATTCCCTCGAAGGGCTGCGGGGCGCTTTTGCCGGAGCCATCGGAGCTGTCGAACATTCCGCCTACTTGGGCGGCATTGCCCGCACCTACTGTGTTGAACCTGTCAGCCTGGTCGGGGTAAAGGTTCGAAAGGTTGACCTGGTATATTCGGTTAACCCTGTTGTAGAGATAGCGAAGGCGTTGAAGATCAAAGGCATCGCACAATGTTGAGGTGAAATATTCATTGGCCATGGCGGGGAGTTTGAGCCGCGCCTCTTCCGCCGGCTCGCGGCTGCTTTCGAACGTCGAGACCTCATCGCTGGTGAAGGTACAGCGCCGTGTGATCGGGGTGGTCAGGATGATGCCTTCGAGGGTGCGGCAGCGGGAGAGGGCGACGTAGACCTGGCCGAACGAGAATGCCGCGCCCGCGTCGATGATGACTTGGTCGAAGGTCAGTCCCTGACTCTTGTGGATCGTCACCGCCCACGCCGGACGCAAAGGAACCTGCTCGAAAGTGCCTTCCACAATTCCCTCTATCTCACCGCTTTCCTCGTTGAGGCTGTAGCGGATGTTCTCCCATCTTTCCGTGTTGACCTCGATGCTTTCGCCGCTCTCGTCCTCCACGATCAGCGCCGGCTTGACTTTCTTCACTGTCGCGATCTTTCCGTTGTAGTAGCGTCCCTCTCCCGAAGTGTCGTTGCGCACGAACATCACCTGCGCGCCTTCCCGTAGACGCAGCCTGGTTTCGGCGGGGTAGGCATTTTCCGGGAATATCCCCTCGATCTGTGCCTCGAATGTCGCCTCCTCGGTCTCCAGCGCGTTCATCTTCGCCTCATTCACGGAGTCCGCCTGGGCGTTGTGGGTGGTGAGGCGGATCCAGCGCTCGTCCTCCGGCGGCACAAAGCCGGGGAAGAGCCTTTTGTTCAATTCGTTCAAGGCCGCGTCGCCCGGCATCCCGGAGCGAACCTCATTCAGTATGTCAAGGAATAGCCTGTCACTCTGCCGGTGAACTTTCTCAAGCTCGACCGTCACGAACGGCAACCTTTGCAACACCTTGGAATTGAAGAAGAAAGGTGATGAATATACTTGCTCCATGTACGGTCTTTCCGATTCTTTGACCACCGGCGGAAGCTGCTGGATGTCCCCGATCATCAGGAGTTGCACCCCTCCGAACGGACGGTCGTTGCGCCGGTAACGCTTGAGCGTGTCATCGATCGCGTCCAGAATGTCGGCTCTCACCATCGAGATCTCATCGATGATCAGCAGGTCGAGAGTCCGCAGGATCCTCACCCTTTCCTTCCGCAGGGAGCGCATCCGCTCCGGCATCTGATACTCTGTGACAAGCTCTTTGACATCAGGGAGATACGGGCAAAGGGGCAATTGGAAGAATGAATGGATTGTCACTCCGCCGGCGTTGATGGCCGCAACTCCTGTGGGAGCCACGACGGCGAACCGTTTGGAGGTCTGCCGCACAATCTCTTTAAGGAACGTTGTCTTTCCCGTCCCCGCCTTGCCTGTCAGGAACACGGAGACCCCCGTCTCTTCCACATATCTCTCCGCCAATGTGAATCTCTCGTCCTTTTCGATCATAGCTCTTTTAGCCTTTCTGTTTTGTCAATGGTTTTCCAATCAACTTTCTGATTGTCGGTGGCAATCCGGTACGTAAAGTCCGGTTCTGTCTGGAGGCCGGCCGATAACCGGTCTGTCTCTCTTTCCGTTAAAGTTAGCATTAAAAGTTCTTACGACAAAATCGGATTTTGGTTGCGAATTTGTGAACCGGGAAAATCTTGTGGCAGGTAATTCGTTGGTTAGCAACGTCTTGATGTAGTGCTTTCCCCTTGTTTTCAGTAGAGGATGCTTGGGTCAATCATTTGATTAACAGTTTTTTAACAGCCTCGTCCGAAACTTCTGTTTCTCAAGAAAAATCGTTATGTTTGTTACAGAAATGCCGAACTGGAATATTCATAAAAGGGGATTTGTTCCGGAGCTGCCGGGAGGGTGCGACCTTTCGGGGGAGCGCATCCTGCTGCATTGCTGCTGCGCGCCTTGCTCGACCGCCATCATCGAGTGGATGGTCGGCGAAGGGCTGCGTCCGGGAATATTCTTCAGCAACTCCAACATAGTTCCTTTCCGTGAATATGAGATCCGCCGCGACGAGTTGCGCCGCTATGCCGCCGCCCACGGTCTGGAAACCATTGATGATGAATATGATCACGCGGCCTGGCTGGCCTTTGTCCGTCGGTTGGAGACGGGTGTGGCCGCTGATGATTGTCCGGTCGCCCGAATCGCCGACATGCCGGAGCGCGGTCCCCGTTGCCTTGAGTGTTTCAAGTTCCGTCTCCTCCGTGCCGCGCGCTATGCCTCTTCCAACGGCTATCGTATGCTGACAACCACCCTGGCCTCGTCCCGGTGGAAGGATCTCGCCCAGGTTGATGCCGCCGGTCGCTGGGCCTGCGATCGGGTGAACGGTACCGGTGGTGATGGATGCGCCATTGGTCATGGGGCGGAGACAAACGCAGAAACCCATCCGTCCGTCCGCCATGAGGTCTTGTGGTGGAACCAGAACTGGCGCCGCGGCGGTCTTCAGGAACGGCGCTGCGCCCTGATCAAGGAATGGGAAATGTACAACCAGACCTTCTGTGGCTGCGAATTCTCGGAACGGCACTGAGCCAAGAGACTCTTTTGATTTTGTTTGTGGTTTTTCTCCACGAAGAGTATTTCAAACACCAAAAATCAGCGTCTTTGGTGCGCGGGAGCGGCGCTTTTGCTCACGGTTATTTCTTGTAGAGGGCGAAGAGGGCGGAGCCGGAGCCGGACATGGAGGCGTAGGTGGCGCCGGAGTCGTAGAGGGACTGCTTGATGGCGGCCAACTCGGGGTGTGCTTTGAAGACTGTGGCCTCGAAATCGTTGACCAGCAGGTCTTTCCATTCGGAGATTGGTTCTGCCAGCACGGATTTCAGGCCGGTTGTCTCTGCCGGCTTGCCAAGTCCGGTTGGTGAGCGATGACTAACCACTGGATTGCCAGGCTGCTCGCTGAACCTGTCGCAACGCTCTGGTGATCCAGTTGAGGCCTGCTCGCCGGATCCGTCGCGGCGCGTTTCCCGAGGAACGATCCCTTTGTAGGCCTCTGCGGTGGAGACCGAAACACCTTCCGGAATCAACACCTTTATCTCGTACTCTGAGAGATCAATGTCGTAAGGCTCAAGCACTTCTCCTCTTCCTGAGCCGATCATCGGACGGTTGAAAATGAAGAAGGCACAGTCGCTGCCAAGTCTGGAGGCATATTCAGAAAGCCTTTGCTCGGAAAGCCCGAGTCCGCAAAGCTCGTTCAGAGCCTTGAGGGTGAATGCCGCGTCCGCCGATCCGCCGCCGAGGCCGGCCCCGACAGGAGCGTTCTTTTCAAGGAATATCTTGACAGGAGGCAGGTCAAAATCCTGAGCCAGAACATTGTACGCCTTGGCGCACAAATCTTTCATCGGATTCCAGTCCACACCTTCCTTGCGGGCGATCGTGATCATCAACTTTCCGTCCTCGGATATTCCCTGTGCCAGATCTGCTTCGTTCTCCTTCTGGTCGCAGAACTTGCCGACGCACCCGTCCTGACCTCCATATTCAGCGAAAAGCGCCGCCGAGGTGCGGCTGTAGTCGTCACCGGCGATGATCTCAAGCGTGTCCCCGAAATCAAAGCACGGCACGAACAGCGTCTCGATGTCGTGGAACCCATCGGCACGCTTCCGCAGGACACTCAGCCCCAGATTCAGCTTGACATTCGTCTTGACAATCATGGTCTTTAAGTAAGCGTTAAAAAATAAGTTCAAGTTGTTTTTTAATGATTACTAAGCGAAGCTGCGGATGGCGTTCTCGACCTCGCCGGCGACGGCTGACCGGCACGGACTTCCGTCACTGGACTCTTCCGGGACGGCTTCCAGGACAGGAGCCACGAAGGAGATCATCTGAAGCACCTTGGCCTCTTCCTCAGGAATGCCACGAGAGCGCATGTAGAACTGCTCGTCCTCGTTCAGTTTGCCGACCGTGGCTCCGTGCGAGCACTTCACGTCGTCGGCGTAGATCTCCAGCCGGGGCTTGGTGTTGACTCTTGCCGAATCCGAAAGCAGTATGTTGTGGTTCTCCTGGAACGCCTCGGTTCTCTGGGCGTCCGGCGCGATGACGATCTTGCCGAAGAATCCGCATTTGGCTTCACCGGCAGCCAACCCGTTGAAAATCTGTCGGGAACAGCAATCGCCAGTGCGGTGATGCATCGTGATGTCGAACGTCACCTCGTCGTGGCCGGAGCAAAGGTATATTCCTGAAAGCCTGACTTCGGAATGCGCTCCGGTCAGGTCAATCGTCAGCGGAATCCTTGCCGAGACTCCCGGCAGTACTACCACCGTAAGATCCAGCGCCGCGTCGGCCCCCACCTCGATGTTGGACGGAATACCATAAGGATCAGTCGCTTCGACAAACCTAGGGACCGGGGAGACAGCGACTCCGGCTCCAACGGCAGCGTCTGCTGAACCGAGCACAAAGACTTTACGAATATGCTCACCGTCAGCGACCTTCATTCCCGTCACGATGGGCGAAGGAATATAATTGCCGTGGTCTATGTTTTTAGAACTGTTCAAAGCCATTTTTCTCTATCTTGTCAATCAGTTCGTAACCGCCGCTGGCCACGATGCGGCCATCCTTCAGGACATGCACGACATCCGGCCTGACATATTCAAGAAGCTTCTGGTAGTGGGTGATGACGATCGCCGACTTTTCCGGGGTGTGTAGGGCGTTCACTCCGTCGGCCACGATCTTGAGCGCATCCACGTCCAGTCCGCTGTCCGTCTCGTCGAGGATCGCGAGGGTCGGATCGAGCATCGCCATCTGGAAGATCTCGTTCCTCTTTTTCTCTCCGCCGGAGAAACCGACATTGACCTCGCGCTTGGCGAATTCCGGCTTCATCTGGACGAAGGCCATCTTCTGCTTCATAAGTTTCAGAAAGTCACCGGCTTTCATCGGCTCCTTGCCTTGAGCCTTGAGCTTGGAGTTGATCGCGGTCTTCATGAAGTTCGTGATGGAGACTCCGGGGATCTCGATAGGGTACTGGAAGGACATGAACAGTCCGGCCCAGGCTCTTTCCTCCGGCTTCATCGTCAGCAGGTCCTTGCCGTCGAACTCTATCGTGCCGGAAGTGACCTCGTAGTTCGGCTTTCCGGTCAGGACAGAGGACAGGGTGCTTTTGCCGGCTCCGTTCGGACCCATCACGGCGTGGATCTCGCCGCGGCGGATCTCAAGGTTGATGCCCTTGAGGATCTCATTGTCTGCGACACTGGCGTGCAGATCGGTTATTTTCAGTAATATGTCTGTCATGGTCATCAATATTTTGCGTGGAGGCCAAGCTCCTCGTTGTCAATTATTTCTCCTCTCTGTACAGTCGGTACCAAGTCCAGAGGGACCAGATGCCGTTTATGAGGTACAGGGCGCTGACGATCGGCATGAACACGAGTCCGGCGCTGATGTAGAGGGTGATGTTGGTGACGTTCACCACAAGCCACACGATCCAGCAGTCCCACTTCTTCTGGGCGGAAAGGAACTGCGCCAGAAGCGTCAGCATCAGCCCGAACGAATCCAGCCACGGATTCGGATCAGGTGTGAATATGTCCGTGAACCACGATGTCCCCAATTTGTGGAGGACAAATCCCCAGATCGCACCGGCCATCACCACGACGGTGAGCGCCGCACACCAGTCCCGCATCGATAGCCGTGTCACTTTCAGGGCGGAAGCGTCTTTCGAACTCTGCTCGGAAGGTCTCGGATGAGTCCACCTCCAGTGTCCGAAGGCGTTGATGCCGAAGGCTATCGGCTGGAGAAGCATGGCCGAGTACAGATGCCTCTGCCAGAACAGTGTGAACAACAGGATGTTGTACAGGTAGCCGACCCAGAAGTTGTACTTGTTGTTGCGCCCGGCCATCACCACGCAGGTAAGTCCCGCGATGACACCGAGCAGCTCCAGGAAGCTCACCCCCGTTCCGCCTAACGTGAACGCAATGTTTTCTATGTCAAAGAATCCCATAATTCATTCGTGAATATATTCATTAACCTACCGATCCTTCGAGGGAGACCTGAAGCAGTTTGGTGGCCTCGACGGCGAACTCCATCGGGAGGCGGGAAAGCACCTCGTGGGCGTAGCCGTTGACAATCAGACCGACAGCGTCCTCCGGGCCGAGTCCCCTCTGGTTGCAGTAGAAGAGCTGCTCGTCGCTGATCTTCGAGGTCGTGGCCTCATGCTCCACGATCGCCGTGGGATTCGCGCTCTGGATGTCCGGGAACGTGTGCGCCCCGCACTGCGAGCCGATCAGAAGGCTGTCGCACTGCGAGAAGTTCCGCGCCCCGGTCGCCCCGGCGTTCATCCGGACGAGACCGCGGTAGCTGTTCTGACTGTGACCCGCTGATATTCCCTTACTTACGATCCGGCTTCTGGTGCCGCGTCCGAGATGGATCATCTTCGTGCCGGTGTCCGCCTGCTGGTAGTTGTTCGTCACGGCCACGGAGTAGAATTCCGACGAGGAGTAGTCGCCCTTCAGGATCGTCGAAGGGTACTTCCAAGTGATCGCCGAGCCGGTCTCGACCTGAGTCCAGCTCAGGTGCGAACCGCTGCCCTTGCATATTCCTCTCTTAGTCACGAGGTTAAGGATGCCGCCGCGTCCTTGGGCATCGCCGGGGTACCAGTTCTGCACCGTTGAGTATTTCACATCGGCGTCCTTCTCGACCACGATCTCAACCACAGCGGCGTGCAGCTGGTTCTCGTCGCGCATCGGAGCCGTGCAGCCCTCCATGTAGCTCAGCTGCGAACCCTCGTCCGCCACGATGAGCGTCCTTTCGAACTGTCCCGTGCCGGCGGCGTTGATCCTGAAATAGCTGGAAAGCTCCATCGGGCACTTGACCCCTTTGGGAATATAGCAGAAACTACCGTCGCTGAAGACCGCCGAGTTGAGTGCCGCGAAGAAATTGTCTCCGACCGGAACGACGGAGGCGAGGTACTTCCTCACCAGATCCGGATGCTCCTTGACAGCCTCCGAGAAACTACAGAATATGATTCCTTTCTCCGCCAGCGAGGCTCTGAAGGTCGTGGCCACGGAGACCGAGTCGAAGACAGCATCCACGGCCACCACTCCGGCCAGAGCCTCGCGCTCACGCACCGGAATGCCCAGCTTCTCGAATGTCTCCTCCAGTTTCGGGTCTATCTCTTTCGGCCTGTCCACGTTCTTCTTCGGAGCGGCATAGTAGATAATGTCTTGAAAATCGATCTCCGGCATGTCCAAATGTCCCCACTGCGGCATCTCCATGCTCTGCCATTTGCGGAAAGCGTTCAGACGGAACTCCAGCATCCATTCCGGCTCTTCCTTAAGCCGTGAGATCGTGCGGATGATGTCCTCGTTCAGTCCCTTTGGGATGAAGTCCTGTCCGACCTCGGTGACGAAGCCCTCCTTGTACTCCTGTCTGGTGACCTCTTGTATGATCTTATCTTCTTCCTTGATGTCCATATAGTTCTTGTTTCTCCCTCATCGTCTCTTGACGCAAAAGCGAAGAGAGAGGATTGAATACTACAAAGATAGCGAAAGCACCTTTCAGTTGGAAATTTTACGCATTGTTTTTCAGGACTAGAAAAGAATAAAGTCCAGGAGCCGCAAAAGTCCGGAGAGCCTCTAACCTGAATTTCTTACGAGCAAAATCCGGGTTAGAGGCCCTCTGGGCTTTATCTTTGGACTGTGTGATTACTTGTTCAGCGCGTCGGCGGATTTGATGTAATTGGCGAGTTCGGCGTCGGAGACGTGGAAGTTCTGCATCTCGCCGGAGAGGTACTGGTCGTAGGAGCTCATGTCCACGAAACCGTGTCCGGACAGGTTGAAGAGGATGGTCTTTTTCTCGCCGGTTTCCTTGCACTTGAGGGCTTCGTTCACTGTGGCGGCGATGGCGTGGCAGGATTCCGGTGCAGGGATTATGCCCTCGGTCTGGGCGAAGAGGATTCCGGCCTTGAAGGCATCAAGCTGCTCGATGTCAACAGCTTCCATGTAGCCGTCCTTCATCAGCTGGGACAGGATCACACCCGCTCCGTGGTAGCGAAGGCCGCCGGCATGGATGGTTGCCGGCTTGAAATCGTGGCCGAGGGTGTACATCGGGAGGAGCGGAGTCATACCGGCCTCGTCGCCGAAGTCATATTCAAACTTGCCTCTTGTGAGTTTCGGGCAGGAATATGGTTCAGCGGCGATGAAGCGGGTCTTCTTCCCTTCCTGAATATTATGCCTCATGAAAGGGTAGGCGATGCCGCTGAAGTTGGAGCCGCCGCCGAAGCAGGCCACCACGATGTCAGGATATTCCCCGGTCATCTCCATCTGCTTCTCCGCCTCCAGGCCGATGACGGTCTGATGCAGGCAGACATGGTTGAGGACGGAGCCGAGGGCATACTTGCAGTTCGGGGTGCTTACGGCAAGCTCGATGGCCTCGGAAATCGCGCATCCAAGTGATCCCTGGTCGTTGGGATTGGCGGTGATGATGTCTTTGCCCGCTCTGGTGGACATTGACGGTGAAGGAGTTATGGCTGCTCCGAAAGTCTGCATGATCGACCTTCTGTAAGGCTTCTGCTGGTAGCTGACCTTGACCATGTAGACGGCGCATTCGATGCCGAACTTCTTGGTGGCATAGGAGAGCGCGCCGCCCCACTGGCCGGCACCGGTCTCGGTGGTGATGTTGGTGATGCCCTGCTCCTTGGCGTAGTAGGCCTGGGCCAAGGCGGAGTTCAGTTTGTGGGAGCCGGCAGGGGAGACGCTCTCATTCTTGAAATAGATGTGGGCAGGAGTGCCGAGGGCGGCCTCAAGATCGTAGGCTCTCACAAGCGGAGTGCATCTGTAGCCGGCGTACTGCTCGCGTACCGGCTCGGGGATCGGGATCCACTCGTCAGTTGTGTTGAGTTCCTGGTCGGCGCAGGCCTTGCAGAAGATCGGGTAGAGATCCTCGGGCTTCAAGGCCTCGTGTGTGGCCGGATTGAGGATTGGCATAGGCTTGTTGGGCATGACTGCCTGCATGTTGAACCATGCTGTCGGGATTTCGCTCTCAGGGAGCAAGAATTTTTTCTGTCTCATTGTTGTTCGTTTTTGAATGATACTATTATTTGTAAATCAAGTTGTCTTTTTATATGGTCTCTTAGACAGGCTTGGCGGCCTGTGGAGGTAACACAAAAAAAAGGCGACCATCATCAGGTCGCCCTTGAAATTTCATTATGTCCTTGACTAGATCAAAGCGTTTGCCTGAAGGAATGCGTTGATACCAACAGCCGCAAAGCCAAGGAAGATCAGCGTGGCGACCACGATGCCGATCACTTTCAGTCTCTTGAACCAGGTCTGGTTGTTCCAGCCAACTGTCTGGAACATGCTCCAGAAGCCGTGGCAAAGGTGGAACCATACAGCCACGAACCAGGCGAGGTACAATGCCAGCACCCACCATCGTCCGAAAGTGAGGTTGAGAAGTTCGTAAGGGTTGCCCTCCTCGGCGCCGGTGAACATGGCGAGCTGCATCTTAGCCCAGAAGTGGGTAAGATGGAAAGCAAGTATGCCGAGAATGATGATACCGAGTACGAACATGTTCTTCGCTGACCAGGAGTCGGCAGCGGCTACGCTTGAGGCCTCGTAGCGCTTGTAGCCGCCGCGGGCCTTTACGTTCTGCCATGTGAGCCAGCATCCGTAGATGATGTGGATGATGAAACCGGCGGCAAGAACAGGAACCATGATGGTGACAATCGGGAGCGCCATAAAGTCGCAGCCTTTCTGGAAAAGACCGTCAAGCCCGTTGTAATTGCCTGTGAAAGAGTCAATGACGGAGAACAGGTTGATAGTCACATGAAGCAGCAGGAAGATTATGAGAAATGCTCCGCTGACAGCCTGGATGAACTTCCTTCCGATGGAATAGTGAAATGCGTTCGCCATTATCGTCTTAATTAGTTATGTTGCGTAGCGGGAGTGGGGCATGATCCCACGACCTCCGGATTATGAATCCGACGCTCTAACCAGCTGAGCTACCCCGCCATTCCTGGCAAAAGCCATAAAAAAACGGCCGAGGCCGGATTTTTAGTTGAGATAGAAGGATTCGAACCCTCACTGACAGAGCCAGAATCTGTAGTGCTACCATTACACCATATCTCAATGATGTGTTGCGCCTGTCTTCGCAACTGGACTGCAAAAATAGAGATTAATCCTGAATTGGCAAAATTAATTCGACTTTTTTCGCCGAATTAATAGACAAAGTCCCAAAAACGTGAACAAAGCGTTGAAAAGAAGCAGCTCATAGCTGAATTTGTAGCCTCCGAACCAGCGCTCGGAATTGCTTTGGAGGATGAGGCAGAGAACCGGCGCGATGACCGCTACCAGCGGCACCCATCTGTCGCGCACTTTTCTTTTCGTGAATATTCCGAAAGCGAACATTCCCAGGATCGGCCCGTAGGTGTAGCTCGCCAGCTTGTAGACCGCGTCAATGGCCGATTTCGTGTTCAGAAGATAGAAGACGAAAATCACGATTCCCATCAGCAGGGCCATCAGCAGATGCACTTTCTGCCTTGTGGCCTTCACCTGCTCCTCGCTCTTGCCCTTGGTGCCGATTATGTCAACGGTGAACGAGGTTGTCAGCGCCGTCAGCGCGGAACCGCCGGCGGCGAAGGCGCAGGACACAAGTCCGATGATGAACAGAACACCTACGATGGCGGGCAGATAGCCCCCCGTGGCCACGGCAGGGAACAGTGTGTCACCGACTTCCTGGATGCCCTTCTGCCCGGCGAACACGTACAGCAGCACACCGAGACAAAGGAACAGGAATATTACCGGAACCTGAAGCAAGCCACTGGTAATGAGGTTCTTCTGTGAATCTTTGGCGTTGCGGCTGCTCAGCGTCCGCTGCATCATGTCCTGGTCAAGACCGGTCATCGCTATCACGGTGAACACGCCTGCCAGGAACTGTTTCCAGAAATATTCAGGATGGTTCACGTCGTCGAAGAAGAACATCTTTGAACAGTCACTTTCACGCACCGTCTGCACCACGCCGGAGAAGCTCAGCCCCAGATCCTTGGCGATGAACACGATAGCCAGCACGATGGACACGATCATGCACACGGTTTTCAGCGTGTCCGTCCAGATCACGGACTTCACCCCGCCCCTGAACGTGTAGACCAGCACGATCCCCACGGAGACGATCACGTTCAGCACGAACGGCAGCCCCAGCGGTTCGAAGATCATCAGCTGGAGCGTCACACAGACGAGGAACAGTCTCACGGCGGCTCCCAGAATCTTGGAGATGAAGAAGAACCACGCTCCGGTCTTGTGCGAGGACACTCCGAACCGGTCGTCAAGGTACTGGTAGATCGACACCATGTTCATCTTGAAGAATATGGGCGTGAGGACAAACGCTATGATGATGTAGCCCACGAAGAAGCCCAGAACCATCTGCATGTAGCCCATAGCCGTGCCTCCAACGCCGACCATTCCCGGCACGGAGACGTAGGTCACCCCCGACATCGGCGCTCCGATCATCGCGATCGCCACGATCCACCAAGGCGCCTTGCGCCCTCCGTTGAAGAACCCGGCGTTGTCAGCGTTGCGAGAGGAGATCCAAGACACCGTGAACATCACGGCAAAGTACGCCAGAACTGTGATTATGACTGATAAAGGACTCATATTCAGAAAATTATTTTGACAACATCGTCGGTTTTGGTGCGGTCCGCTGAAGAAAGGTTGAAGATGACGGCTCCGCAGGCATATTCATAAAGGATTGGTTCGCCGGTTCTCAGGAGGGTGACGGACTTGGGCTTTTTGTTGGTGAGGACGCTGACCTGGCCTTTGAATGACGGCAGGATGTGGGCGTACCAGACTCTCTTCCCCCTTGTGGTGAGCGGAACGTTGCTGAGGCGCGCGCCGGGAGTCGGCCCCGCTCCGTTCAGGGACTCCGCGCTGTGGGACATCCAGGCCTTCAGCGAATCGGTCTGGCGGTAGAAGTTCGGGTGCATCTCCCCGTTGCCGTCGGGACTGGCGTTCGGCAGGAAATTGCCGCCTAAGGACCGCGAGGCGACATATTCATCAAAAAACCAGCTCATCGGACGGAAGGTGCCGGTCTTGTCGTAGCCCCAGCCTCCTCCTCCGCAGGTCCAGATGTGGCAATGCTCCCACCATTCCGACGGTGAATATGTCGGTTTCCGGCACTCGAAAGGCGTGGTGAAGTCCCCGACCCGCACACTGGTGCCATCCGGGTTGTCCGGATCCACGATGTTGTGCCATCTGTCGTTGACGACGATGTCGGGCTGGAGCGAGCGGATCCATGCGTAAATCTTGTCGTTGTGGTGATCCGTGACACCGATCATGTCCATACCGTCCAGCCAGAGGATGTCTATCTTGCCGTAGTTTGTCAGCAGTTCCTCGATCTGGGCCATCACGTAACCGAGCATCCTGACATATTCCTTCTCCCTGAGGACAGGATCCTTGATGCCTTCCACCTGGCTTCTGGTGTTGGCGTCGAAGTGTCTCTCGTCGTAGGTGCCGGGGTACAGCCAGTCACGAGGAGAGTAGTAGAGTCCCACCCTGAGACCGGCCCGGCGGCAGGCTTCCACATATTCCTTTATGAGGTCGCGTCCTCCCATGAACTGCTTCGTGCCGATACCGTACTTCGACGGCCACAGGCAGTAGCCGTCGTGGTGGCGGGTTGTCAGTACGGCGTAGTTGAAACCGGCCTCCCTGGCCGCCGTAAGGTACTTGTCGGCAGGGAATTCCGGGTTGAACCCGAGTGCCTGGCCATAGTAGAGTTCCTTGGATTTGTAGCCGCCGTTGTAGCGGTAGTGGTTGATCATCGCCCAAGAGGGCTGCGCCCCGAGCATGCTGTGGATGCCCCAGTGCATGAACAGGCCAAGGCTTGCGTCCGGAAACCACCGCGCTCCCTTGCTGGGATTAGGGTACTTGACCGCCTTCTTGAGAGGCGTGTCCAGAAGGGCTTCCGCCCTGTCGATGTCGCTCTGCCCGATGAGGTAGTGTTCCGTCGGGGGAAAGTTGATCTGTGCGCTCGCTTCGATGCCGAAGATCGCCGCAAGTGTTATTGCCAGGATTCTTTTCATGCTGCCTTACAGATGATTACGGTTGCCCAGACCTCGCAGCCTTCCTTTCTGCCAACGAAGCCGAGGCGCTCGGTGGTGGTGGCTTTGACGGAGATGTTGCCGGGGTCTGTCCCTATGACTTCCGCGAGTTTTGAACGCATGGAGTCTATGTGCGGGCGGAGTTTGGGAGCCTGAAGGGCGATGGTGATGTCGGCGTTGCCGAGTTCGTAGCCCTTTGCTCTGACCATCCTCATCACCTCCTTCAGAAGCAGCTTGCTGTCAATGCCTTTCCATCTGTCATCGCTGTCCGGGAAGTGAAGTCCGATGTCGCCCAGGGCCGCCGCTCCGAGAAGGGCGTCGCACAGTGCGTGAATGGCCACATCGCCGTCGGAGTGGGCCACAAATCCGGCCTCGCTCTCGATCCTGACGCCGCAAAGCCACATCGGAAGTCCTTCTCTCAGGGCATGGACATCGTAGCCGTTGCCTATTCTGTATCTTTCCATTGTACTGTCCTGTCTTTCCGCCATGTTGTCCGCGGGGAGATTCCTTACACCTGTTCTCCCTCGTCCGGCGCAATTTGGACAAAAGTAATCATTTTCTACGTTTTAAACCGCTAATTTTCTTATTTTTGCCTTCTCTTTATCGGACGATAAGGGACATCTTAGCGTAATTCTTTGAAGAGACCACGATGATAATGAAGAGATTAGTGTCCATGGCGATCCTGTCGCTGGCCGCGGTCCAGGCTTTTGCCGGATCATGGATCCGTGTCAACCAGATCGGCTACCTTCCTGAAGCGACGAAAGTGGCGGTGTTCATGAGTGATGAGACCGCGCAGATCAATGGTTTTGAGCTGGTTGACGCTTTCACCGGCGAGGTGGCTTTCAGCTCCTCCGCCGTGAGACCGACTGGTGTCCTGGGGCGCATGAAGACAACCTGCCGCCTGGATTTCAGCGGATTGAAGACCAGCGGCGCTTATTACATCAAGGTGCTGTCCTCGGGCGGCGAGATCCGCTCGGAGACCTTCCCTGTGGGGGCTGGTGTGTACGACGGCGCGGCGGATTTCGTGCTGAACTACATGCGTCAGCAGCGTTGCGGATGGAATCCGTTCTTCAAGGACAGCTGCCACCGGAAGGACGGCATCATTGTCGGGCATCCGGATCCCCGGAAGGACAGCACGTTCCTTGACGTGACCGGAGGATGGCACGACGCGTCGGACTGCCTTCAGTACACAACCACCTCGGCGAACGCCATCTACCAGATGATGTTCGCTTACCAGAGCAACCCGGAGGCGTTCTCGGACAATCATCTTGCGGACGGAACTCCTGGACGCAACGGGATCCCTGACATCGTGGACGAGATCTACTGGGGACTCAAGTGGCTTGACAAGATGAATCCGGAGCCGGGGGAGATGTACAATCAGATCGCCGACGACCGTGACCACGTGGGGATGCGTGTCCCGAGCGACGACCAGGCCGACTACGGCTGGGGCAAGGGCGGGTTCAGACCGGTCTGGTACTGCTCCGGCGAGCCGCAGCAGAGAGGCCGTCGAGGGGACAGGAACAAGACTACCGGTGTGGCCAGCACAGCGGGCAAGTTCGCCTCCGATTTCGCTCTCGGCGCGGAGATTCTAAGGCCGTTCTACCCGGAGTTCGCCGAAAGAATCGGTGCGAAGGCGAAGGCCGCCTACGATGCCGGAGTGGCCAAGCCAGGAGTCTGCCAGACCGCCTCGGTGGTTTCCCCTTACATCTACGAGGAGGACAACTGGGTGGATGACATGGAGTTGGCCGCCTACGAAATGTTCCGCCGCACCGGTGACGGGAAGTACCGCACGGAGGCCATTGAATATGCCCGCCGCGAGCCGGTGACCCCTTGGATGGGAGCCGACAGCGCGCGCCACTACCAATGGTATCCTTTTATGAATATGGGGCATTACCGCATAGCGAGGAATTTCGGCGGCAAGGTGTCGACGGAATTCATCAGGAACATGCGTTCGGGCATCCAGCGCGTCTATGAGCGCGGGAAGGATCATCCGTTCATGTTCGGCATTCCGGGAATATGGTGTTCCAACAACCTGACCACGGCGATGCTTACCCAGTGCATCCTTTACCGTGAGCTGACCGGCGACACGACCTATCAGGAGATGGAAGGCTCTCTGCGTGACTGGCTTCTGGGCTGCAACCCGTGGGGTGTCAGCATGATCGTGGAGCTGCCGAAAGGCGGAACATTCCCGACCCAGCCTCATTCTTTCATCATCAAGTACAAGATGGGCAACACGACCGGCGGCCTGGTTGACGGCCCGGTCTACTCGACCATATTCGGAGGCCTGCTTGGAATCCACACCGACGGCGGTGTCAACTACGAGGAGTTCCAGCCGGGCGACCTGGTCTACCACGACAGCACGCACGACTACTCCACCAACGAGCCGACGATGGACGGCACCGCCTCGCTGACATTCCCTCTCTCCTACTATCAGCGTGAAGGAAGGGAACTTCAGAATAAGGTGTCCGGCGCCGCCGTCCTCCCCGACAGAAACATCTACCGGGATGGCGGAATAATAAGGACCGACCCTTCTGTCAGGCACATTGACTTTGTGTTCACGGCGGCTGACAAGGCCGACGGGGCGGACAGGATCATCTCCACGCTCCGGAAGTACAACATCAAAGGCGGATTCTTCTTCACCGGAGAGTTCTTCGAGCTGTACCCCGATGTGGTGCGCAGGCTTGTGGCCGAGGGACACTACGTCGGAAGCCACTCCTACGGCCACCTTCTCTACGCTCCGTGGGGCAAGCGCGACTCCCTGCTGGTGACAAGGCAGGAGTTTGAGGAGGACATGTTCAAGAGCTATAAGGTGTTGCGGGAGTTCGGCATCACGGACGCACCGTATTTCATCCCGCCCTACGAGCACTACAACGCTACAATCTCCTCCTGGGCGCGCCGGCTCGGCCTTCAAGTGATCAACTACACTCCGGGAACCCTCACGAACGGCGACTACACCACTCCGGGAATGAGCCGCTACTTCAGCAGCAAGGAGATTCTCGGCAAGATCCGGGAATATGAAAGGACGGATCCCGACGGACTGAACGGCCACATCATGCTGATCCATTTCGGAACGGATCCGTCCAGGACGGACAAATTCTACGACAAGCTCCCCGGACTCATCATGGAACTGCGGCGGAAAGGATATTCATTCACACCACTTAAAGATAATGATCAGGCACATCTATAGGCATAAGGGAACCTTCGGGTTCGAGTCGGGCGGGAGCATTGACAATCTGGAGATAGTCTACCACACATCGCCTTCTGAATATTCCCGTGACCGGCAGGTGGTCTGGCTCTGCCACGCCCTGACCGCGGATTCCGACCCGGAAGGCAGCTGGTGGCCGAATCTTGTCGGCCCCGGCAAACTGATAGACACTCAGAAGTATTTCGTCATCTGTGCCAATGTGTTAGGCTCAGCCTGCGGCTCGTCCGGTCCCGCGTCCACGAACCCGAAGACCGGCCGGCCCTACTATTTCGATTTTCCGAAAGTGACCGTCCGCGACACTGTGCGTGCCTTTGATCTACTGAGACAACATCTTGGCATAGAAAGGATTGACATTCTGATCGGAACATCCATGGGCGGCTTCATGTCCTTCGAGTGGGTCGAGATGTGTCCCGGTCTGTTCGGCAAGATATTCTTTATCGCCACCGGCGCGCGCGTGACCCCCTGGCTCGCAGGATTCAACGCCGCCAGCCGCCTCGCCCTTCTCGCCGACCCGACCTTCAAGGAGCATCGTGACCTTAAGGGCGGCATGGAGGGTCTGAAGGCCGCCAGAGCCATCGCGCTGCTGACCTACCGCTGCGAGGAAGGCCTTTTCAAGCAGAACGAGGACAGCGACGACACCGTGTTTGCCGGCAAGGTGGGATCCTACTATCGCCACCAGACCTCCAAGTTCGTCAAGGACTGGGATGCCTATTCCTATCTCTATGTCTGTGACGAGGTAGACAGTAACAACGTGGGTCGTGGCAGAGGAGGTGTCGCCAAGGCCCTCTCTCAGATCAAGGCCGACTGCACCTTTGTCTGCATGTCTTCCGACGAATTGTTCCCTCCCGAGGACATGCGTCCCCTCTCCGAGATGATCCCCGGCTCCCGTTACCACCAGATCGAGACCCCCTACGGCCACGACGGTTTCCTGATCGAAACCGCCGCCATCGCCGACATCCTCCGTCCCGCCTTAGGGTAGACTCTGTGGTATTTGCGGGTGGAAGGCGGAAATATTCGAAAAATGTATGGCGGAAATTTGGTCAACTGAAAAAAGTGTCCTACCTTTGGCGGAACAAGATGCGACCCGTCGCGGTGGTTATATATTTTTCGGAATATTCCGAATAATGTGAAAGATTGTAGTCGCCGAGGGCTGATTTTGTTTGAGATTGACACATAATTATTAACACGCCCCTGAGGGTTCAGGGACACTAATGACTTTTTTATCGTACATTTCGCTATGGAAGTAAAGAACGCTGTAGCCGGAACGCTGGAGTCAGGTGACATCATGATCCAGATCGCCCCGGCTGAGACGAAAGGTCTGCACATCGACCTGGACAGTTCTGTGGCCGCCCAGTTCGGCAGACAGATCCGTCAGGTCATTGAGGAAACTCTTACCGAATTCGGACTGGAGGACGCTGACATCAAGGCGGTTGACAAGGGAGCCAGGGATTGCACCATCCGTGCCAGGGTGACCGCCGCCGCCGTGCGCGCCACAGGAAAAGATGTTTGGGCTTAGTTTAGGTTGAGGAATAAGTCGCGGCGCCAGGGACTGAAGGTGCGCGGGTTATTCCGATAATCAGTTACGATTATGGAAAGATTAAGAAGAACAATGATGTTCGTTCCGGGCAACAATCCCGGAATGATGCAGGATGCCTTCATCTACGGGCCGGACTCGATCATGCTCGACCTGGAGGACTCCGTGACAATGGCCGAGAAAGACGCTGCCCGTCTGCTCGTTTACAACGCTCTTAAATCAATAGACTACGGCGACACTGAGATGGTTGTCCGCATCAATCCGCTCAGCACCCCTTACGGCCACAAGGACGTGGAGGCTGTCGTGAAGGCCGGCGTGCAGGTGATCCGCATGCCGAAGACCGAGACCGCCGACGAGGTCCGCGAGCTGGAGGCGGAGATTGAGAAGGTCGAGAAGGAACTGGGATGCCTTGGCAGAACCCGCATGATGGCCGCCATCGAAAGCGCCGAGGGTATCTGCAACGCCTTCGCCATCGCCAAGGCCTCGAAGAGGATGATGGGCATCGCCCTCGGAGCCGAGGACTACTGCGCCAACCTCAAGACCCAGCGTACCCCGGGTGGAGCCGAGCTGCTCTATGCCCGCGAGACCATCGTGGTGGCCGCCAGGGCCGCAGGGATCGACGCTCTCGACACGGTATATTCAAACCTCGATGACATGGAGACATTCCGCAAGGAGGTCGAGCTCATCAAGACTCTCGGATTCGACGGCAAGTCCATCATCAACCCTCGTCAGATCCAGATCGTGAACGAGGTGTTCGCCCCGACCGAGAAGGCCATCGAGAAGGCTAAGAAGATTCTCGCCGCCATCAAGGAGGCTGAGAAACGCGGCTCGGGTGTCATCGCCGTCAACGGCAAGATGGTTGACCGTCCTGTTGTCATCAGGGCTCAGCGCACCATCGATCTCGCCATCGCTTCAGGCATATTAACAAAGGAGGAAGTTTATGAGTAATATAAGGGAAAGGGCGGCGCTTGTCGATAAGGTTGCCGCCGCAATGGGCAAGAAGGTGTACTCGGGTGAGACTCCGAAAAACACCACATTCCGCAAGGATCTTCAGAAGGTTCAGTCCAAGGTGGTTACACTTGAGGATGCCATCAGGCTCAGCGGCCTGAAAGACGGAATGACAATCTCCTTCCACCACCATTTCAGAGGCGGTGACAAGGTTGTGAATATGGTCGTTGGCAAACTGGCCGAGATGGGATTCAAGAATCTCCACCTCGCCGCGTCCAGCCTCTCAGACGTTCACGCTCCGCTGATCGACCACATCAAGAACGGAGTGATCACAAAGATCTCCACCTCCGGGCTCCGTGGCGAGCTTGCCAAGGAGATCTCACACGGTCTGATGAAGGAGCCTGTGGTGTTCCGCAGCCACGGAGGACGTGGAAGCGCCATCGCCAACGGTGACCTTCACATCGACGTGGCCTTCCTGGGCGCGTCTTCCAGCGACCCTGCCGGAAACGCCAGCGGTTACTCCCGTTCCGAGCACGCCAAGTCAATCTGTGGCTCCCTCGGCTACGCCAAGCCGGACGCGCAGTACGCTGACAAGGTCGTGATAATCACCGACGATCTCGTTGACTATCCGAACACACCGAACTCCATCTCCGAGCATGATGTGGACTACGTTGTACTCGTGGATTCGGTCGGAGACTCTTCCAAGATCTCTTCCGGAGCCATCCGTGACACCAAGAACCCTCGCGACATCCTGCTCGCGATGAACGCCGCCAAAGTCATTGTCAACAGCGGTTATTTCAAGGAAGGCTTCTCGATCCAGACCGGATCCGGCGGAGCCTCGCTGGCCGCTGTCAAATATATTCGTGAGGAAATGATCAAGCGAGGCATCCATTCCAGCTTCGCGCTTGGCGGCATCACCGCCCACATGGTCAAGATGCACGAGGAAGGCCTCATCGAGCGCCTGATCGACGTGCAGTCATTCGACAGGGTGGCAGCCGAATCAATCAAGAACGATCCTTTCCACAAGGGAGTCTCCGCCAATGAATATGCCAGCGCGGATGAACCTGGATCAGCCGTGCACTATCTCGACATTGTGATTCTCTCTGCTCTTGAGGTGGATGTCAACTTCAATGTCAACGTGCTTGTCGGCAGTGACGGAGTCATCAGAGGAGCCGTCGGAGGACACCCTGACACAGCCGCCGATTCAGCCCTCTCGATCATCGTCTGCCCACTGATGCGTGGACGCATCCCTTGCGTTGTGGACGAGGTCACGACTCTCATCACCCCTGGCTCGACAGTCGATGTCGTAGTCACTGAATATGGCATCGCGGTCAACCCGCGCCGTCCTGAGATCGCCGAGCGTCTGAGGGAGGCCGGACTGAAGATCGTGGACATCCATGACCTCAAGGAACTGGCTCTGAAGTCCATCGGAGTCCCTGATCCGCTTCCGTTCGGAGAGAAGGTCGTGGGAGTCGTGATGAACCGTGACGGCTCCGTGATGGATGTCATAATGAACATCGAGGACTAAGACTGTTTTTTATGGAGATTACGCTTGACCAATTGCTGGCAAGTCGTGAGGAACGGGCTTCTTTCCAGAAGGAACTTTTGAAAGGTTACCCTGGAAAGACCCTGGTCTGCCTCACGGTCATAATGCCGGGTAAGGTCAAGCGTAATCTGCAATCACTTGTGGTCGCCCAGGCCGCTGTCACGGCTCTGGTCTCGGCTTTCGGAGACTCGACGCTGAGTCTCCGGCTCCGTGACCTGCCTACCGGCTATGAAGCCTATCTTGTGACTCCGCTCTCCAACGAGGAGGCCAAACAGGAGACGTGCCGGATTGAGGACACGCATCCTCTTGGCCGTCTTTTTGACTTGGATGTGATTGATGCTGACGGAGTTCCTATGTCAAGGGAGTCGGTGGGCCTGAGTCCGAGAAAATGTCTTGTCTGTGACAACGAGGCTCGCTATTGTATGCGAAACCGTACCCACACTATGGCTGAGCTCACCGCGAAGATTGACGAAATGATTGAGTCCTATGTGCGATAACCGTCACTACATAAGCGAGGCTCCGCTGTCGTTGAACTCTGTCCGGAGACGGGTCGAGGCTTTCCTCGCCGCCAACGGGCTGAGACTGGCTCCGCTGGACCGTTATGTGGTGGTGACACGCGACGAGGATGGAGACGAAATCTTTGCCGGTGGCGGGCTGGACGGCAACGTCATCAAGTGCATGGCTGTGTCGGAAGCCGCTCGCAGCGAGGGACTTATGAATATTCTCGTGTCTCGTCTTATCGCCATCGCCCGTGAGGAAGGCCGGGATTCGGTCAAGGCCTTCACCAAGCCGGAGAATGAAGGAATATTCAAAAGCCTCGGTTTCGCCTTGATCGCGTCCTCGCCGAACGCCATCCTGATGGAGAACGGCAGGGGAGGGCTTCCGGAGTACAGAAAGTACTTGGAGTCGCTCGCCCGTCCGGGACGGAACGGGGCCGTCGTGATGAACGCCAATCCGTTCACTAAAGGACATCGCTATCTTGTTGAGCAGGCCGCATCGCAGGTTGACAATCTTTATGTGATTGTTGTTAAGGAAGATAGGTCGCGTTTCCCTTACGTCGAAAGAAAGGCTATGATCGAGGCCGGTTGCGCCGGGCTTGACAATGTGGTTGTCTGCGAGGGGAGTGACTACGCCATCTCGGCGGCGACCTTCCCGACATATTTCCTGAAGAAGCTGGACGACGCGACGGACACTCAGATTGCCCTTGATCTGGATTTGTTCGTGAACCACATCGCCAAGCCTCTGGGCGTTACGGTACGTTTCGCCGGCAGTGAGCCGGAGGATGCCCTGACCCGTCGCTACAACGAACTGATGGCGGAGATATTGCCTAACTTCGTAGAGATTCCAAGACTTGAACAAAACGGCAATCCGATCAGTGCCACCTCATTAAGGCGTGCTCTTGACAAAGGCAACCTCAAGGAGGCGATGGAATATATTCCAGTATCCTCCACCCCTTACATGGTCGCCGACCTTGCCGAGCGTGCGTTGAGGTTGGAACTCGACACGACCCCCAAACCAGGACTCGTGGACAGGCAGGACAACGGTGCCCACAAAGACATGGACTATGCGCTGATGTCCAAAAGCATCTCAGCGTTAAGGCCTTATCTGACAAGACTGGCTGTGGAGTCCGCCAAAGACATTGACCCGGCAAAGATAAAGGAGATCGGCATCGAGGCCGAAAAAGCGATGTTGAAGGCCACCGGCGGAGTGAATACCCACAAAGGAGCCCTCTTCTGCATCGGCCTGTCAGTCGCCGCGGCCTCCTGCCTGGCTTGCTCAACGGGGGCTGTGGAGGCATATTCATTCAAGGAACTTGTGTCCCGCGTCGCGTCGGAGATCCCTTCCGCCCGAGGTACGCACGGAGCCGAGGCCAAGAGAAGTTTTAAGGCTGTCGGTGCTCTGGAGAACGCCCGCGCGGCCTATCCGGAACTATTCACAGACTGGCTGCCGTACTATCGTTCGCTGGAAGGCGACCCTTTCCGCTGCCATAAGACGCTGCTTCACATAATGACGACCCTTGACGACACCAACATCCTCCACAGGAGGGGAGCGGAGGGCCTCGCCCACGCCGAAGCCGAGGCCGCAAGGCTTCTTGAGGACTTCAGCGAGAGCGGCCTGTCGTCTTTGAACAAGGATTTCATCAGGGAGAACATCTCGCCTGGCGGAAGCGCCGACATGCTGTCCCTGACAATATTTATAAATAGTATAATTAATTGCTAACTAATAATTTATTAACACAAACTAATTTTATTATGGTAGAATTGATTCCCAATGGCGTTTACCTGAAAAATGGCAAGACTATCGTCAACGATGCCGCAGGAATGCCATCTGCCGATGAGGCCCGCGAAAACACTATCGCCTACAGAATTCTCCGTGCCCACGATGTGGACGGAAGCAAAGGCAAGAAGATGCGCATCAAGTTCGATGCGATGGCTTCACACGACATCACTTATGTCGGAATTATCCAGACAGCCCGCGCCAGCGGACTTGACAAGTTCCCGATTCCTTACGCGATGACCAACTGCCACAACTCTCTGTGCGCTGTCGGTGGTACCATCAACGAGGACGACCATATCTTCGGTCTCTCCGCCGCCAAGAAGTACGGTGGTATCTATGTTCCTGCCAATCAGGCGGTTATTCATCAATATGTCCGCGAGGCTCTCGCCGGTTGCGGCCGCATGATCCTCGGTTCAGACAGCCACACGCGCTACGGCTCGCTCGGCTGCATGGGTGTGGGCGAAGGTGGCGGTGAGCTTGTGAAGCAGCTCCTCCACAACACTTGGGACATCAACGCTCCTGAGGTTGTTCTGGTTTGGCTCGAAGGCAAGCCTAAGAAGGGTGTCGGCCCTCACGACGTGGCCATCTCCCTCGTCAAGGCCGTGTTCGAGAACGGTTTCGTGAAGAACAAGGTGCTTGAGTTCGCAGGCCCTGGCGTGGCCTCCCTTCCTACCGATTTCCGTAACGGAATCGACGTGATGACCACCGAGACCACCTGTCTGAGCTCTATCTGGGTGACGGACGAGAAGGTTGAGGAGTATTACAGGATGCACGAGCGTCCTGAGGCTTACAAAGAGCTCCAGCCGGGCGAGATCGCCTACTACGACGCGATGATCCGCATCGATCTCTCCAAGCAGGAGTCCATGATCGCCCTTCCGTTCCACCCATCCAACGCCTACACGATCCACGAGTTCCAGGCTGATCCGGAAGGAATCCTGAAGAAAGTGGAGGAGGATGCCAAGAAGCGTTTTGGCGACAAGATCACCATCGATCTTGAGAGCAAGGTGAAGGACGGCAAGGCGTTCGCCGACCAGGCCATCATCGCCGGCTGCTCCGGAGGCACCTACGACAACCTCAGCGAGGCCGCCGCGATCATGAAGGGCAAGACCATCGGCAACGACTACTTCACGATGTCCGCCTACCCACAGTCAACCCCTGTCTATCTCGCGACCACCCGCAATCACATCGCCGAGGAGTTGCTTGAGGCTGGTGTTGTGATCAAGCCGGCGTTCTGCGGCCCTTGCTTCGGAGCCGGTGACGTTCCTGCCAACAACGGACTCTCGATCCGTCACACTACACGTAACTTCCCTAACCGCGAGGGCTCGAAGCCTGGCCAGGGACAGATCTCCCTTGTCTGCCTGATGGACGCGCGCTCTATCGCCGCCACGGCCGCCAACGGTGGAGTCATCACGGCAGCCACTGACATCCAGTATGAAGACACGCACAAGCCATATTCATTCGATGACCGCATCTACAAGAGCCGCATCTACTACGGATTCGGCAAGGCCGACCCTACCGTCGAGCTCCGCTACGGACCGAACATCAAGGACTGGCCTAAGATGTACCCGATGCAGGATAACATGCTCCTTGAACTCGCCGCTGTCATCCACGACCCTGTCACCACGACCGACGAGCTCATCCCTTCGGGCGAGACTTCCAGCTACCGTTCCAACCCGCTGAAACTCTCCGAGTTCGCTCTCTCTCGCCGTGTTCCTGAATATGTCGGGATCAGCAAGCGCATCCAGGCGGAGGATCTTGAGCGCCGCGCCGGCAAGGCTCCGCAGCACGTTCTCGACGCTCTCGCCAAGGTGGGCGCCAAGCCGGAGGACACCTCGTTCGGCTCATGCGTGTTCGCCAACAAGCCTGGCGACGGCTCAGCCCGCGAGCAGGCCGCTTCCTGCCAGAAGGTGCTCGGCGGCGACGCCAACATCTGCTATGAATATGCCACCAAGCGTTACCGCAGCAACTGCATCAACTGGGGCATCGTTCCTTTCACCATCTCAAAGGAGACTCCTTTTGAATATGTAGCCGGCGATTTCGTCTATGTTCCCGGCATCCGTGAGGCCATCCTTTCGGGCAAGGAGGAGATTGACGCCAAGGTGATCAGCGCCGAAGGTGTGAAGGACATTCATCTCTACTTCCAGAATCTGACCGCTGACGAGAGGGAGATTCTCGCCGACGGTTGCCTGATGAACTTCTACGCCGCCCAGAAGAGCAAATAATCATAATCGCGCACTTTAGGCTTGCGTCCATTTTAGGGGCTTGCAAGCCTGAGGTGCCCAGGTAATCATATTCGTAAAACACTTTAATTTTTAATATTCAGTTATGAAAAAAATTCAGATGGTCACTCCTCTCGTAGAGATGGATGGTGATGAAATGACAAGGATCCTGTGGAAGATGATTAAGGATGAGCTTATCATTCCATTTGTTGATCTGAAGACAGAATACTATGACCTCGGCCTCGTTCATCGTGACGAGACCGGCGATCAGGTGACAATCGATTCCGCCAACGCCACCAAGAAGTACGGTGTTGCCGTGAAGTGCGCCACCATCACTCCTAACGCCAAGCGTATGACCGAGTACAACCTGCATCAGATGTGGAAGAGTCCGAACGGAACGATCCGTTCGATGCTGGACGGTACAGTGTTCCGCACACCTATCACCATCCCTTCCATCTCTCCTGCCGTGAAGTTCTGGGAAAAGCCTATCACCATCGCCCGTCACGCCTACGGTGATGTCTACAAGAGTGTTGACATCCGCGTTGAGGAACCGGGAGTGGCCAAGCTCGTCTTCGAAGGCGAGAGCGGCAAGAGGGAAGAGCAGATTGTGCACACCTTCAAGGGCCCTGGTGTTCTCCAGGGAATGCACAACACCGACGCTTCCATCCGTTCTTTCGCCCACGCTTGCTTCAAGTACGCCCTTGACCTCAAGCAGAGCATCTGGTTCGCCACCAAGGACACCATCGCCAAGAAGTACGACGGACGTTTCCGTGAGATTTTCGAGGAGGTGTTCGCAGAGTACAAGGACGCTTTCGAGGCCGCCGGCATCGAGTACTTCTACACCCTTATTGATGACGCGGTCGCACGTGTGATGCGCAGCGAGGGTGGTTTCATCTGGGCCTGCAAGAACTACGACGGTGACGTGATGAGCGACATGGTCTCCACGGCATTCGGTTCCCTTGCCATGATGACCTCTGTTCTTGTCAGCCCTGACGGCAAGTACGAGTACGAGGCCGCCCACGGCACCGTGACCCGTCACTACTACAAGCACCTCCAAGGCGAGGAGACCTCCACGAACCCGATCGCGACGATCTTCGCGTGGAGCGGCGCGTTCCGCAAGAGAGGCGAGATGGACAACATTCCAGAGCTTGTCAACTATGCCGACCAGCTTGAGGCCGCCTGCTTCGACACCCTCAACGCCGGCATCGTGACCAAGGATCTCGCCAACCTAATGGAAGGCGTGACTCCTCAGGTAAAGAACTCCGCCGACTTCATCGCCGCCATCCGCGAGCGTCTCGAAAAGCGTCTCGCGTAAGTGATTGAAAATCAGTTACAAAAGCGATGGTCTTTAGTCGTTATCAACTAAAGACCATCGCTTAATCCGTTGTGAAACAGAGTCTTATCCTCCACCGACAGAAGCTTAACCTTTGCGTAAGGTCGCACTGACCGGTCGCAGAACTAAAGGTTCGACAAAGTTTACCAGCCATCGAAGAGCCTCTCGTAAGGTTTCACACAGAGCCTTCTGGCCTCTGGTCAGATCACAGGTTCGGTCACTTAATTGATTACGGACTGGACACGTGTCTGGTCGCAGCCTGGACACATGCTTGATTACATGCCTGGACACGTACTTGATTGCAGGACTGGTCACAGAACTGGACGCGTGCTTGATTACATGCCTGGACACGTGCCTGATTGCAGGACTGGTCACAGGGTTGGACACCTGCCTGGTCGCTGAGCTTGTCGAAGCGACATTCCCGGTCGATGAATAAGAGCGCCATCTGCATGCTGGCGCCAACGAAAAGGACTTCCCGAATTTTTGCACGTTACCAAAAATTCGGAAAGTCTTTTTTGCAGCCTTGTCCGCAGAATCGGATGCGCGACCCACTGTATACGTCCACTTGATCTTTGATCATATTCAATGATGTTATTTTTGGTTTATATTGTAAACTTATTTATATTTGTAATGCCGTTGAGGTTAAAGCGCATAGCTGTTAATGGCAAAAAATATGTAAATCAAAATGTTATGGGTAGAGAAGGGCTTCAAAGGCAAGAAGCCTTGCACCACCTGCCGCGCGACCGACACAGGCGTCAAGGCTTTCAATGAATATGTCGATGCGCTCAAGGCTTACCTCTCCTTGCAAGACCGGCGATAGTATTGTCAATGAACAAGATAAGTGCGTACCTTAGACGACACATGAATATACCGATGTGCTCTTACCCTGTTCTTGAATATGCGAGGTCTGGCTTCAGAAGTCAGTGGCGTACATGCCCCCAGACAAAAGTCTCGGTGAGAGTTCCTGACTTTGACAGCCTAAAAATTCCGTTTTTTTTTACGTTCTGATAATCAATATATTGTAAAGAGCACGGATTTTTCAGGGTGAATCGCATCACCTTTTCGTGCCTTTGAAAGAAGCTTCGTACATAGGTGTAAACAAGTAGGGTGAATCATTGCCAAAGTCAGGAAAAGTCTCGGTGAGAGTTGAAAAGTCTTTACCCCCTATACGGGGGCGACAACGAATTCTCAATCCTCGGAGAGGGTATTAAGACAGTCTCCCCCTAAAAGTGCTTAGAGCGAAGAACCTTCGTGTTCTACGAGCGGGATTTCGGCGTAAAGACGCTCGTGGAGAGACAATTGTCCCTCTAAAAGCGTGAATGAGGCTGAATGTCGCTTGTAGGAGAACAGTGTCAGGCCCTGTTGGGTCTGCAGGGCATATCCCGTTTTGGTATTATCCAAACAAGAGCATACCATTGTTACAAAACTTGCTTTTATTACAAACATTAGGAAGAAGAGCAGCTGAATAACTGGGTCCTTCCATCATTTAGAAGCTGTTTTGAATTGTTTGTTTGAAGGTTAAGAGCAAGCTCTTCCCCTGCTGCCCACCTCGGCAACCCGAACAAGTTCGATTGCCCTTGGTTCGGGCGCTGGGTTGAGAGTGATAAACTTCAGTTTCGATGAAAAAGGCTGAAATGTTAATCAAATGCCTGATGGCGCTGGGTTGAGAGTGAAAAACCTCAGTTTCGACCGCTTCTTCCAAGGAGGATAGCGGTGCTGTCTGGCTGAAGAAGCGGGAAGAAAAAGAAGATTATTCACCTCAAAGAACATTTCAAACAATTCAATACAGCTTCTTAGTTGTATATTTCTCTTCAATGCGACAAGATCTGTCGCTTTTGATTGTTATATTTGCGACAAACACTTCTGAATATGTTGAACCAGATCAAGCGGTTAAGCGCAATAGTGAACAAACTCAGCGGCATCTGTGAATATGTCGGCAAAGAGGATCTGCTGGAGGCCATGTCAGGTGATATGGCCGAGAACGGTCCCTACACTTTGCGGACTCTTCAGCGTGACATCAAGACCATTGAGGAGGTCTTCGGAATGGAGATTCAGAATGTCAAAGGGAAGGGGTATTGCATAGTGGGCAGAGATCCTGTTTACACCGATCGGTTCAAGGAACTTCTTTCCGAGTTCGAGATCCTGAGTACTGTTGACTCGGACTCCGGGACACGTGGCTATATCATTCCGGAGCAGAGGAGGATGACGTTCAGCGTTGATATTCAGAAAATTCTAAGGTCGATAAAGCAAAGACGGAAGGTGCGCTTTTCATATTCGTTGCCAAGGCTTGGAGGCAAGGAGGCGGAATATCTCGCCGAGCCGTATTTCCTGAAGCAGTCGCAGAACCGCTGGTATCTTGTGGCGATGGTTGAGGGAGTCCTGAAATGCTTCGAGTTGGGCAGGTTCAAATCCTTCAAGGTGCTTGACGAGGATTTCATCCGAGACGAGAGTGTCCATGCCGGGAATCTTTTCCGCGATTGCTTCGGTATTTGGGATGACCCTAAGATGCCTGTTGAGGACATCCGCTTGAGGTTCAGTGCCTTGGATGGCCGCTTCATCAAGACCCTCCCTATTCATTCTTCTCAAAAGGTCGCCGTTGAGACCGAGGAATATGTCGAAGTGACTCTCCGCCTTAAGATAACCAACGATTTCGTGATGGCCCTTCTCTCCCGAAGCTCCTCCGTCAAAATCCTCGCACCCCAGTCCCTCAAGGACCGGATGAACGCTATCTGGGCGGCAGCGTTGGAACGGAATAAATGATTTATTAATTTATAAATAGTTGTGCTATGTTTACGCCAAGTGAATTTATTGAATGCCTTGGAAAAATTTCCATTGCCAAAAGTGTCAAAGGCCATCTTTATAAGGACTTGAAACTAATAGGGAATCGTATTGATGGTATTAGGTGTGATACTAAAAAACACTTTAAATTGTCCATAGAGGAACTCTATTGTGCATACGAGAAGGGTGTTAGTACGACAACAGAGATGAGAAATTATATCAAAGGATGGGCATATTCTCCGGCTCTTGCGATCTTGAATGAGGTCTATAAGTTGGAGGCACAGGTGGAGGGGCTTAAAAAAGTCGAAAGATAAGAGGGAATATTCCTGTGGAGTTATTATTGTCTGTATGATCTAATATAACATTATCCTATGAAAGGAAAAGATATATTTACTAAAGAAGAATACGAAGCTATAGTGAGACTTCTCAAAAGTAAAGTAAGGTCTGATAAATCAGGCAAAAAGTCAATTCGTGCGAAAATCCGTAAGTTCGGTTTTCACTGTTCGGATTTCAAGAATAATGCTGGTGATGAGTTTGACGTCAATGATTTCAAACAGTTGGTCAAAAGCGGTAAAATCACTATTATTGGGGGAAATGGTGGTTTTGGGCATATTTCAGAAGGAGATAAATCTTTGTTATCAGAGCGGCGATTCGACAAAACTAATGATCAGAAGATAGAATCAATGAAAAATTGTGCTTGTTTAGAGGCCTATGTTCCTGCTTCGCCTCGTATATTAATTCTTGGCACCATGCCTGGAAAAGAATCGTTGCGTCTTCAGCAGTATTATGCTAATCGTAGCAACCGTTTTTGGAAGATAATCGCTAAGGCAGCAGACAAACCTTTGCCGGAAGATTATTCAAAAAGGCTGAATTTGTTGGACCAGCTTCATATTGCGTTGTGGGATGTCTATGCTTCGGCAGAACGTAAAGGTAGTTTGGACTCTAATATTAAGAATGGGGAGCAGAATGATGTACAGTCACTTATCAATTCTAATCCGTCCATAAAGAAGGTTTTGTTCAATGGCGGAAAGGCTTACAAGAAGGCTTTGGATTATGGTTGTTTGAATGTGGAAATGCCAAGTACTAGTTCGGCAAACACTCATCTTACTCAAGAAGAGCTGTTTTCTATATGGGTTAAGGAAATCAAAGAAAAGTGATGCGCAAAGATCCCGATGAGACATATTCATTGAAAGAGAAGTTGGCGGTGACGGCGGTACTGCTTCTGCCGGTGGCGTTGGCGGTGGTGGCGATGATTGGGGAGAAGAGGCGTTTGAGAGAGGTGGAGGCGATGAAGAGTAGGCCGGTGCGGTACTATGAATATGCCATCCGACCGGTGGATACGGTTCTGAACCATCCGGTAGGTCTGCGGGGAAGGTCGTTGTTTGATGGTGGTGGACGGGGAGATGGTGTGGTGCTGAATTCCGGTGGAAGGAGCATCGTCACCGGCCTTTCCTCGGAGGAGATTCTGGAGCAGCTCAACCTTGACTATCAGGATGTCTATGACTATTACGGTGGCGTCGAGGAACTTTGGTGAATAGGAATGATGGCGGGATATTCTTTTTAGCTGTCTCCTGTGTTGCCGGAAAACCGTTGGTACGCCAGAGGGCTCTATCCTGTACCGGTCGTGGGTTTAAGTCCCTTTGGTACGCCAGACAACTGTTTTACGTACAGGGAGCCTGTTTGCCTGCTATTTTTGAACTATGCTTTGGAGGGAATATTCCCAGAGATTCGTCCGCTCATAATCGTTCTCATATCCTTTAGGGTATCGCCCTTCCGGACATTCAGGATAGATCTTCTTTATGAACAGGATGCAGTACTTTCTGTTTGAATACTCTGAGTTACAAGGAATCACCATGCTCCTAAGATTCGTTGAAGTGTAAACATCGATTCTTTTTTCTTCTCCGGAAATCATGAATTTTTTGGAGATGAAAGTAGGTGCCTTGACTCCTTCCTCTTTGAAATGGATGAACAGTTTACATTCTCCGGTTCCTTCTATGTGATATTCCAGAACCTCGCTTTCCAGATTCTTCCCGTCATACGCTTTCATTTCACCGGACGGGAAGGTGATCTGCACTCTGATGTCAGTGACCGTCTTGGCGTTATTCTCACATTTGATTGTGACCGGCACCTGTGCGCCTGACTCCAATGGCCTTATAAAAAACAATAAAACAAATCCGATAGTAAGTAGCAGCTTTCTTAACATATTTCTTGTTTTTTGTCTAGTTAGCGGAGTCTGAAGGTATATAAGCATAAATAGAATAATCACATTTCCACTTGATGGAATGATCGTTAAGAGAATCTGAGTTGGTATATCCTATATATACAGTATTTATTTGACCATAGCATGATGCGCCATCCAATGAAATATAGGTATTCTGAGGGAAGCCTGGATCTGTCTCTCCCGTTAAAATAAATACTCGTCCATCGTCTGTTGCGATTTCTAAATTATGGTAAGTTTTATAGTTTAATGTATATATGAGGCTGGAATATGAAGGACTGCAGAATCCGTCAAAACATACCTGATAGTCTATTGAGAGATTAAGAGTTTCTTCTGAAGATTCATTTCTTCTTAACGTTCCGCACGTTGTAAACGTTGTGGATGTATCTCCTGGTTCAATAGGAACATCTACTCCTGTGCTATCATCGTAGTGCGATTTTAAGCGGTGTGACAGTTTGTTAGTTTTTGCATAAATAATAATAGGTAGGATACCTTTCTTTTCAGCCGCTAAACACAGGGAGTCCAATATGGTATTCTCTCGGTTGATGGATAGGGACTCTTCTAGTTCAATATTGCTTTTTGTCAAGGGTAATTTATCAGAATAAACATACCTTTTAGTATTGTTGTCAAAGAAGATGTTCTCTGAAATACGAATCTTATTTTCAGGAACCATCTCTGTTATGGATGGTGTGCAACTAATTAGTGCATAAACAAATAGAACTAATACAGGATGGATTTTCATAATGCGTTAAAAGTTTTTAAAACGTTTCAAATATAATGATAATTTGCAAGAGATACAAATTATGAAATAGTATCTTGCCGAAGATTTCCCAAATTCTGCTATTCCGTGCTCCAATCATCCCGTCTTTTCTTGTGGATGTTTTGGTTCAAAAGTTATTCTCGGGCTCGGACTCCCATTATTTGATGAAAAGCTATTAGTTTTGTGTAAGGTGTCGATATGGCTGACTGGTTCTCAGAGATGCTCTGGGCGACATGTTCATTGCAATTATGTAGCAAACAAATCAAAAATAGCCTCTAAACGGCTGGCATAAGAGAATCCTCCGCCGCAAAACAGATTCGCGAAATCCGGGAACTGTAAAGATTCTTTACACATAGTGTTAAATTTCTTTACACTTCCGGAAATATTCAAATGTGCTAAATTATTGAATGATAGTGTGGTAAATTATTTGGCACGCCAAATGCTTGTGACTTTTACCGAATTGGAAATAAATGGTGAAGAACATGAAAAAGTCACAAACAATATTCATTATGCTGACGGTTTTGCTTAGTGCCGTTCCGGCGCTTGCCGCACCTGTGGCCGAGGGGACGATCCCTGGGAATGGGGAGCCGCTTCCGACTCCGATGACGCTGAAGGAGTGCATGGAATATGCGATCAGCAACAGCACCAAGGTGAGGATTCAGCAGGCGGCCAACGATGACGCCCGGCTTGCAAGAAGGGACGCGATCTTCGATGCCTTCACTCCGGAGATCAGCGGAAGCGGCTCGGCCTACTACAATTTCGGACGTGCCGTTGACCCTAAGACCAACACTTACGTCACCACAACATCTTTCCACAACAGCTATGGTGTCAGCGCCGGCATCACTCTCTTCAACGGATTCAAGGCCGTTAACAACCTGAGGATCTCCAAGACTTCGATCGCTCTTGGCAACTCGCAGGAAGACCAGATCGAGGCTGACATCTGTCTCGCCACGATGGAAGCCTACTGCAACGTGCTTTATTACAGCCAGTTGGCTGATATTTACAAGTCTCAGGTCGAGGTCGCCGAGGAATCCCTCGCCAAGGCTCGCCGTCAAGAGGAACTCGGACAGAAAGGCCATGCCGATGTCGTCGAGATGGATTCCAACCTTGCAGACAAGCAGTACCAACTCGTTGAGGCCAACAACAAGCTCAACGATGCGAAGATTACCCTTGAGGACGTGATGTTCTGGTCTGAGCCACAGGAACTTGTCATCGACACGACCCTTCCGGCTACCATTGACGGCGAGCGGGTTCTGACCGATTCCCTTGCGATGGAAGACATGGTGGACTTTGCGCAAAGCAATAATCCGGCAGCCCGTGTCGCAAGGTTCAACCTCATGAATGCAAAACGGGAACTTAACACCGCCAGATGGCAGTTGCTCCCGTCGCTCAGTGCCTATGCCGGATGGTCTACGACCTATTTCACTTACCCTGGAAGCGGCACGGCTTCGGATCCGTTCCAGACCCAATTCAAGAACAACGGAGGTGAATATGTCCAGTTGTCCCTGAATATTCCGATCTTCTCGGGACTCCAGCGCCACAGCAACATCGCCAGGAAGAAGAACGCCGTCGCCAAGGCGTCCGCCGAGTACGACCAGAAGATGAGGGACATCTCAGCCGAGGTGCGCAGGGCTGTCCAGGATCGCGACGGAGCGTCTGCCGCCTATATTCTGGCACAAAGGAAGTCCGATGTGCAGGAGGAGGCATATTCATTGAATATGAAGAAGTTGGAGCAGGGGCTGATCTCGCCGATCGAGTTCCAGACAGCTTCGAACAACTACCTTGAGGCGAACGCCCAGCGGCTGAACTCGCTCCTGACCTACTTCATCAAGCGCAGCGTGGTCAACTACTACAACGGGGTGGATTATATTGATCAATGAATATGACAGCGTCGGTCGCCGTTGTTCGGCAGACTTGCCAACCGTTGAAGCGCCGAAAGGACAAAAACATCACGGTCGCCGAGTGTGTCGAAGAGCCGCTAAAGACGAATTAAAGCAAACGGAAATAACAACAATTATGGACAAGATAATCGAAAAGAAAAAAGGCTGGAGAACAGCCTTCACAAAAAAGGCGATGCCTTACTGGCTTGGAGCCATCGTGGTAGTGTTCGTGCTCTACCTCGTGTTCAGAGACAATTCCAAGACCCTCAGGGTTGACAAGGACACGATCACGGTCAGCCAGGTGACTGACGGACAGTTCAACGACTACATCCGTGTCAGCGGTCAGGTACAGCCAATGGTCACAATCCAGATCAGCCCGCTCGAAGGCGGTACCGTCCAGAAGATCATCGTCGAGGAAGGCTCCACCGTCAAGGCCGGGGAACCGATTCTTGTGCTGTCCAATGATAACCTTGACCTTCAGATACTTAACGCCGAGGCTGAGCTTGCGGAAAAGGAGAACATCCTTCGTAACACGATGATCTCGATGGAGCAGCAGAAACTCTCCCATGAGCAGAACCGTCTCCGCTACGCCTCCGAGGCCAGGCGTAACAAGAGGGCATTCGAGCAGAACCAGCAGCTTTACAAGGAGAAGCTCATCTCAAAGGAGGATTACCTCAAGGCCCAGGAGGATTATGAGCTTTCGCAGCAGAACCTTGACCTGACTCTCAAGAGCATGGAGCAGGACAGTCTCTACCGTTCGACCCAACTCCTGAGTCTGCGCGAGAGTCTTGACAATATGAAGATGAACATGCAACTCATACGCCGCCGCAAGGAGAGCCTTACGATCAAGGCTCCGATCGACGGGGTTCTCGGACTTCTGGATGCGAACCTTGGCCAATACATAGGTGCCGGCACCAAGATCGGCCAGATCAACTCCGAGGGTAGCTACAAGATTGAGGCTAAGATAGATGAACACTATATTGACCGTGTGGTTCCGGGACTCGACGCCACATTTGAGCGTCAGAGCGAGAAGTACGACGCGCAGGTGCGCAAGGTCTATCCGGAGGTGCGTGACGGCAAGTTCCAGGCGGACTTCAAGTTCGAGGGCCAGCAGCCCGACAACATCAGGACCGGCCAGACATATTACCTGAACCTTCAGCTCGGTCAGCCGGAGCGGGCGGTCCTCATCCCTCGCGGGACATTCTACCAGAAGACGGGAGGCAAGTGGATCTATGTGGTCAGCAAGGATGGAGGCAAGGCTGTCAAGCGCGAGATCCGCATCGGTCGTCAGAACCCTCAGTTCTATGAGGTGCTTGAAGGGCTGGAGCCTGGCGAGAAGGTCATCACCTCCTCCTACGACAACTACGGCGACAGCGATGTGCTTGTCTTCTAATTGATTAATGAATATAAACAATAACAAATAAAAATTTTCAAAGCCATGATTAAAGTCAACAATCTGTCCAAGGTCTTCAGAACAGAGGAGATCGAGACAACAGCCCTCAATGGAGTTTCATTCGAAATCGCTGACGGAGAATTCGTCGCCATCATGGGTCCTTCCGGTTGCGGTAAGTCAACCCTTCTGAACATCCTCGGCCTTCTTGACAACCCTACCGGAGGCTCCTACGAACTTCTCGGCACGGAGGTCAGCCAGCTCAAGGAAAAGGAGCGCACCAAGTTCCGTAAGGGCAACATCGGATTCGTGTTCCAGAGCTTCAACCTGATCGACGAGCTGAATGTCTATGAGAACATCGAGCTTCCGTTGAGGTACCTGAACATCTCCGCGGCCGAGCGTAAGCAGAAGGTCACCGAGATTATGAAGAGAATGGCCATCAGCCACAGAGCCCAGCACTTTCCTCAGCAGTTGTCCGGAGGTCAGCAGCAGAGAGTCGCCATCGCCCGTGCGGTCGTCGCAGGTCCGAAACTGATCCTCGCCGATGAGCCTACAGGTAACCTGGACTCCAAGAACGGTAAGGAGGTCATGGATCTCCTCAGCGAGCTCAACAAGGAAGGTACGACCATTGTTATGGTGACTCACTCCCAGAGAGACGCCGCCGTGGCACAGCGCACCATCGACCTGTTCGACGGCCAGATCGTCTCCGACGTGAAGAACGAGCTTTAGCGTTGAATCTTGCTCGTGAGGGACGGCTGATTACTTGACGAGAGCTGATGAATCGTCACTACGGACTTGACAGTAGATAATGTAATTATACCACCCATAAGCGCCGCCCCTCACGTTTAAGATATTATTGGCGGAAGGTTGCCTGAATCTCATAGTCAAACTCCTTAATACTTTGTCTCGGTTCATCCAGAAGGTTGCCACAGCAAACCTTGGCCACCCGCGGCCATAAGCGGGAGGGGCCCAGCCGTCAGGCTGGGAGGGACGGAGCGCGAAGCGCGGAGGGTTTGTCGTGGCAACCTTCTGGATGGGATTTCCAAACGGGTAAAAATCCGTGGAGGATAAGTGATTGACCATTAGGAATATGCTTGGATGTCCTCTTGCATGAAGCGGGAATGAGGATAGGGAAGCAAAAGAATGAAAAACAAAAAGTTGGCCTCCGCGAGGCCGTGAATGGATTATGAACAGTTTCATTAACTTCTTGAAGCGCAACAAACTTTACAGCGCGGTCAACCTTCTGGGACTCAGCCTCTCGATGGCGTTTGTCCTGCTTCTGGCCGTGTACGTCACCAGTCAGCTGAGCACTGACTCGTTCCAAAAGAACGCCGACAGGATCTACATCATCGCACAAAAAGAGACCCTTTCGTCCGCTTACTGGCTGTCCCGCCACATGAAGGCTAACTTTCCGGAGATTGAGAGGTCAGCTTCATATTCCAGCAACGGAATGCAGGAGTACAAGATCGACGGCAACATCGTGAACGCCAGGACTTCTTACGCTGACTCGTCGTTTTTCGATATGTTCAGTTTCCCTCTCGTGGAGGGCGACTTCAGTGAGTGGAAGGCCTCGATAAGCGGAGTCCTGATCAGTGAGTCTTTCGCCAAGGCTCAGTTCGGGGACAGGGATCCGGTTGGACGTGAGATCCGTTTCGACGGCGCTGACTCAACGGTAAGCAACCTGACAGTCTCAGGTGTGTTCAAGGACATTGAGAACTCCATCATCAGACCGTGCGACATATTCCTTCGCGGAGAGATCATGACGATCACCAACCAGACGAACGATGAGCGGATGTCCAACGCCGGATCATCCACTTGCTTTGTGATGGCTTATCCGAACGCCGATCTTCCGGCCAGACACGATGATATTCTTAAATGGTGCCGGGAGAATTTCTGGAGATATATGTCAGACTACGGCGGAGGTGATAATGACGTGAGAATCATTCCTTTACGTGATGTCTATTTCCTGTCGGACGGCAATGAGGACTATAATGACAGTCTGCGTCTTGGCAACAAGACGACAGTGATGCTGCTTGCCGGAATGTGCTTCCTGCTGCTTCTGTTCGCCATCCTGAACTATGTGAATATGACCACGGCTCTCTCCGGCTTCCGTGCCAAGGAGATGGCCACCAGAAGGCTCATCGGGGCGACGAAAGGCGGCATATTCATGAAGATGATTGTCGAGAGCACCATAATCTGCGCAGCCGCTATGGTCATCGCCGTCCTGCTTGGCGAGGCCATTTCCCCGGCGGCTTCGAAGGTGTTGAACTATGACATCTCTATCTTCAAGGCAATCTCTCCGGTGAGCGTGCTTGTCTGCGTCCTGTTCACGGTTTTGGTAGGGGTCATCGCCGGCATAGTTCCCGCGCTTATCATCCAGAAGGCCGAGCCGATCGAGATTGTCCGAGGAACGCTCAGGCTCAAGACCAAGACACTTTACAGCAAGGTCATCATTGTCATTCAGAATGTCATCACGGTCGTGATGCTTGTGACGGCGTTCACGATGTTCCTCCAGATCCGCTCTATGATCAATGCTCCGGTGGGTTACAATACTGAGGATCAGATCACCATCAGCAATCAGTTCGGCCTTGCAGGTGATTTGACGCCACTCATCAACAAACTTAAGGCTGAGAGTTGCGTCGAAGCTGTCGGACTTGGAGATGGACATCCTATGTTCATGACCAACAACTGGACTATGTCCGCAGAAAGTGGAAGAGAGGCTTCGTTCCAGTTGGTTAAGGGCGACAGCGCCTACTTCAACATCCTCGGCATCAGGAAGAAACAGGACAACCACAGTCCGAACAGTTATTGGCTGAATGAATATGCCTACGGAATCCTCGAAATAGACGAGACCGCCACGGAGTTCACGACCAAGTCCAACAGCACATGGCAGATAGGCGGAATCTACTACGACTTCAAGATCAAGCCGTTGCTGGAGGAACAGCATCCTGCGTTGATTTACCAGTATGATGAATATCCTGCCGGGAGGTGGCCGTGGACGATTCTTGTGAAGACCACGCCGGATCACAAAGAGGCTTTCGCAAGGGTCAAAGCGGTCTTTAGCGAATTGTACCCGGATAAGTTATTCGATGCCAGCTATGTCGAGGATGACATCAAGGCTGTGTTCGCTTCCGAGAACAGGGTGTTGGAGATCATGGTCATATTCACAATTCTTTCACTGTTTGTCTCGGCTCTGGGTCTCGTGGCGATGAGTTCGTACTATATGCAGCAGGAACGCAGGACAGTGTCTCTCAAGAAGGTCTATGGCGCTGACTATAACTCTGTTCTGTGGGGCCTTGTGGCCGAGTTCATGAAGATGATCGGTGTGGCGTTCGTCATCGCCGTCCCGGTGGCGTGGTACCTGATGCACACTTGGCTGAACGGCTATTCCTACCGCATCGGTCTCCATTGGTGGATCTTCGCGGTGGCAGGTCTGTTCACAGCCCTCATCGCCGTCCTCTCTGTCCTTTGGCAGGCTGTCCGCGCCGCCCGCACCAACCCGGCCATCGAGCTGAAGAAGGAATAGCGTGCTATATCTCCAATCCAGATGGTTGTCGCGATGAACCCTCCGCGCTTCGCGCTCCGTCCCTCCCAGGCTGCGCCTGGGCCCCTCCCGCTTATGGCCGCGGGTGGCCAAGGTTCGCTGCGGCAACCTTCCGGATTGAGTAGTAATAATTCAGTGGAGCCTAAACGATTGAAGATTAGGAATATAATGATGTGTCCTCACCGCTGGAATCGGGAGGAGGATATGCAAGCAAAATATTGAACGATAAAAGATTAGCCTCCATGTGGAGGAATGGGTATGAGAAGAAAAAGTGATTTGATCATCAAGGTTTTGTCCTTGGGAGTGGGAATGGCGATCGCCATCATCCTGATCGCGAAAGTGTGCTTTGAACTGTCCTACGACAATTCTTACCAGGATGTTGACAGAATCTATAAGATCCGTACCGGCGCCGTTATGCAAGGTGAGGATAAGGATTTCGGTCAGGTCAGCGGAGCCATCGCTCCGGGATTCAAGGCCGAGGTGCCGGGAGTGCTGGAGGCCACAAGGTTCACCAGCATATTCAACAGCGAGAATTTCATCATCGATGACGATGGAAGCAAGGTGGCGGCCGAGCACCTTTTAGCGGATTCCTGCTTTTTCAGGATATTCAATCGCCAGTTCCTCGCCGGTGAGCCGGAAAAGGCGTTGAGGTCGTGGAGCGGCGATGTGGCCATCTCAAAGACTTTCGCCGAGAAACTTGGTGGAGTCGGAGCGGCTGTCGGCAAGCAGATCGCCAACGAGGACAATCCGAATCTGAAGCTGACTGTCTGCGGAGTCTATGAGGACTTCCCTAAGAACGGATCGATCCACGCCGATGTCATCCTTTCCATCGAGGCGATGAGCAAGTGGAGCCTCTCCAACTGGGTCGGCAACGACAGGTACGTCGCTTTCGTCAAATTGGCCGAAGGGGTTGATCCGGCGTCGCTTAAGGATGCCATCCACGAGATGCAGAAGGCTCACCAGCCTTTGGAGGAAATGGAGAAGAGCGGACTCACTCTCTGGTACTTCCTTTCGCCTTTGGCCACCGAGCACAGCTCGAAGCCGGAGGTCAGGAACCTTGTGTTCATACTTGCCATCATCGCCGCTCTGCTGCTGCTTGTGTCCATTATGAACTACGTCCTTGTGGCCATCTCGGATGTCATCCGCAGAGCGCGTGAGGTCGGAGTCCGCAAATGCTACGGAGCCCAGCCTTGGGACATCAACAAGATCCTGCTCAAGGAGACCGCCTGGAATTTGGGTGTCTCCCTCGCCGTGGCAGCCCTGCTGATCTTTGCGTTCAGGGGTGCGGTTGAATCCCTGTTGGGAGTCCCTGTGAAGGATCTTGTCACTCCGCTTTCCGTCTGGATCATTGTCGGGATTGTGATCTTGGTGTTCCTTGTCTCCGCCGTCATTCCGGCGAGGATGTTCACCAAAATCCCTATTTCCAGCGCCTTCCGAGGCTACAAGGAGAGCAAGCGCCGCTGGAAGATCTCACTGCTTGCCTTCCAGTTCGCCATCAACGCCGTGCTGGTGTCGCTGGTGCTGATCGTCAGCTTCCAGTACCGCAAGGTGCTGAACGCCGATCCGGGCTACAACTACAGCAATCTTGTCTATGAGACATTCCCGTCCTACGACCAGACGAAGATGACAGCCATCGCCGGTGCTCTTCGCCAGCTGCCTGAGGTCGAGGCTGCTGAACTGACCTACGTGACACCTTTGGCGTCAGCTTCCGGCAATAATATTACCCTTCCTGGTGACGACAGGGAACTCTTCAATGTCGCTGATGAATATGGCGCCACGGAAGGTTTCTTCAATATGATGGGCTTCCGGCTCGTCGAGGGATCCGCTCCAAAAGGACCGAATGATGTCGCTGTCAGCAAGTCCTTTGTGACCAAGATGGCGGCTTTCGCCAACTGGTCTGACGGAGCCGTTGGAAAGATTGTCGGCATCACCGAGCACGGGCAGGTCACGATCTGCGGAGTCTATGAGGACTATGTCATCGGAAGCGTCTCTGATCCGGACAACCGTCCGAGCGTGCGTTTCTGCTGGAACAAGGACTTCCTCACCGATGAGGAAAAGGCTGACTTTGACTGGTCAAGGCTGATGCAGACACTTGTCGTGAAGCTCACGGATGTCACTCCGGAGACGATGCGTAAGGTGGAGAAGACAATCCGGGAGGTCGCTCCTGACAGCGATGCCGAGGTGAAGTCTTACGCCGAGACGTTCAGGAGCCTATACGATCCGACGAGGCAGATGAAGAGAACCTACACCCTTGGAGCGTTGTTCGCCCTGCTGATAGCGGTGATCGGCCTGATCTCCTACGTCCGTGACGAGAACTATCGCCGAAGCGCCGAGATCGCCGTCCGCAAGGTCAACGGAGCGCAATCCTCGGAGATCGTGTCGATGCTCGTGATGGATGTGCTGAAAGTGGCTCTTGTCGCTGTCCTTATCGGTGACGCCGGGGCTTGGCTTGTGGCGCATTACTGGCTGGAGCAGTTCGCCCTGAAGATCACCCTGTCACCTCTGTTCTTCATCGCCGCCGACATCATCGTGCTGGCCATCATCGTCAGCGTCATCGTGATCGGCTCCCTGAGGATCGCTCACACCAACCCTGTCGAGTCCCTCAAGAACGAGTAGGGTTGGGTTCTCTCGGTCCGCTTTGCGGCGGCCGGAAGGTTGCCACAGCGAACATTGGCCACCCGCGGCCATAAGCGGGAGGGGCCCAGCCGTCAGGCTGGGAGGGACGGAGCGCGAAGCGCGGAGGGTTCGTCGGGGCAACCTTCCGGACGCTAAGGAGTTTTACTTGAATATCAGCGTGAAAACAGTCGCTTCGGAGTCCGAGCGGGTGAGGCGGAGGGTGCCGCCGTGCATCCTCATGATCTGACGGGAAAGGCTCAGTCCGATTCCGCTGCCCTCAGGCTTGGTCGTGAAGAACGGAATGAATATCTCCTCCTGGCTTGCCGTGCTGATCGGAGGGCCGTCATTGCTGACGTTGATGACGGCGTTGTCACGCTTGTCCAGCTCTGCGGAGATCTCTATGTGTCTCGCACCGGCCTGTGCAGCGTTCTTCACAAGGTTGATCAGGATCTGGGAGATCTGGCTCTCGTCGGCGTACAGCAGCACGTCCTCGGTCTTCTCCACGAAACAGGCGGTCGCTCCGGCGGCTGTCAGAACCGGCTGGCTCAGGTCGATCACCTTGGCGGCTATGTCCCTGGCGAAGAACGCCTTGCGCACCGGCACGGCCACGTGGGTCAGATCCCTGTACGAATTGACAAACTTTATAAGACCACGGGACGAACTGGCGATGGTCTCCAGACCTGCCTTGAGATCCGGCCCGTCTGATGGCGGAGTGATCGTCCCGGCATATTCGGAAAGAGCCTCGGAAAGGGAGGCGATCGGTGTGACGGTGTTCATTATCTCGTGGGTCAGCACCCTGATGAGCCTTGTCCAGGACTCCGACTCGTTCTCCTCGATGGCCTCAGAGATGTCGTTTACCGCGATGATTTTCACGTCCTTACGCCCGATGTGCGCCGATGTGGCGGACAGGGAAATGTTCGTCTGCGAGCTTTCCGAATAGATGGACGCTTTCTGGTCCAGACCCTCCTCGACTTTCTCGAAAGCCACTCTCAAGGAAGGGCTTATGATGTCCAGCTGGCGAAGGGTGCTAAGCGACGACACGCTCAGAAGGAGCCGCGCCTGCTTGTTGGTGTAGAGCACAGAATCGGTGCCGGACTCCAGCACGACGATGCCCGTCTTCGCCTTGTCAAGCATCTGCCCGTAATATTCTTCCTGCTCACGTATGTCGGCGGTCTCTTTCTGGAATATGGTGCGGATACGGTTCAATGTGTGGTTGATCTTCCGGCTGCCCAGCCCCCTCTCGTCGAAACGGAAGTTGGTCTCCTTGTCCTCCAGTGCGTCAAGCATATAGGTGACCTTCTTGAGGATGCGGTACCGTGTTGCCAGCACCGCGGCCAAAGCCACCGCCACGATGGCTCCCGCAAGAATCGCTATTTCAGGCCACGGAAGCATATTCCTAAATTCCGTACTTCTTGAGTTTGCTGTAGAGGGTCGGGCGGCTGACATTCAACGCCTTGGCCACCAGCGACATGTTTCCTGAATATTTCTCCACCGCCGCCCGGATCGCTCTCTCCTCGACCTCCTCCAAGGTCTCGACCGGCTGATCGCTTCCTTCGACAAGCGCCTCGGTAGGCAGCTGCAACTCCTTATCTGTCAGCTCGCTGCCCTCGGAGAGAATCACCGCCTTCTCGATGCAATTCTGTAATTCACGAATATTCCCACTCCAATGGCAGTCTTTCAAAGCGGCCTTCGCCTCCGATGCGATGCCCTCCACCTCGCGATGGTACTTCTCGTCGAACCTTTTTATGAATATCTCCGCGAGCGGAACGATGTCTTCCCGGCGCTCCCTCAGAGCCGGCAGATGGATGCTCATCGTGTTGATCCTGTAGAAGAGATCCTCCCGGAAAGAGCCTTCCTGCACCTTCTGGCGCAGATCCATGTTCGTGGCGCAGACGAGGCGGATGTTCACATTGCGCGGCTTGGTGTCGCCCACCCGGGTGATCGTCCTGTTCTGAAGAACCCTCAAAAGCTTCGCCTGAAGGTGCAGGGGAATATTCCCGATCTCGTCCAGGAAAAGGGTTCCGCCCTCTGCCAGTTCGACCTTTCCGGCCTTGTCGGCGTAGGCGTCCGTGAACGCGCCCTTGACGTGGCCGAATAGCTCGCTCTCGAAAAGGGTCTCCGGGATCGCTCCGGCATCGACGCTTACCATCGGGCCGTTCCTCCTCTCGGAATGGTTGTGTATCTCTTTGGCCAGAAGATCCTTACCGGTTCCGTTCTCGCCCGTGATCAGCACCGTGGCATCCGTCGGGCCGATCTTCTCGATCGTCTTCTTGATCTCGGCCATCGCCGATGACGTGCCCCAGTACATGCCGGTCGGTCCGGTGGAATATTCATCAGACTTCCTGCTGTCCTTGCGGTTCTCCGCCACCGCCCTTTCCAGCGTAGCGAGAAGCCTCTCGTTCTCCCAAGGCTTCACGATGAAGTCGAACGCCCCTCTTTTCATGCCTTCAACAGCCAGGGAGATGTCGGCGTAGGCGGTGAACAGGATTACTTTCTGATTCGGGTTGTTGCTGCGTAACTCGCTGAGCCAGAAGAGACCTTCGTTGCCGGTGTTGATGTCCGTGTTGAAATTCATGTCCAGCAGGATCACGTCAGGCTGAAAGGAGTTGACGGTGCTTATCAGTTGCGAGGGCGACGGCAGGATCTCCACAGCCTCGAACCGCAGAGGCAGCAGAATCTTCAACGCGGACCGGATCCCCGCGTTGTCGTCCACAACAAGCACTTTTCCGACTTTCTTCATAATGCCTCTCCTATGTTAATCCGATGAGGATTCGGTGATGGAGATGTTCTCGGCTCCGGCGGCCTTCAGGGCGGCGACAAGGGCATCCACCTGCGACTTGTCCTCGAACGGGCCGGCGGTGAACACCACAGCTCCGGCCTCGACGCTCTTGATGAGATCCTTGTCCGAATGCTCGTGGATCGCCGCGATGGCCTCCTCGGACAGAGACTGCCCGTTTTCCGGGTAGATTCTGACCATCATCAAAGTCCTGACCTTCGACTCAAGATCCCTGGCCTTCGACACGCCGATGATCTGGCCATTCTGGAACGCGTCGATCTGCGCGTCGCGGAACCCTCTCTTCTTCACCTTGTTAAGGTTGGAAAGAGCATCCTTGTAGGACTTGAAAAGCCCGACGGAATAGGCGTGCTTACCGGTTGTCGTGGTCCTCTCGAACACAGGACTCAGGCCGTTGAGGTCGGAGACAGAGGCTTTTCTGCTGAGGGTAAATATTCTTATCTGATAGACAATGCCTTCCGGCAGGGTGTTGTTCTCGGCGAAACGTCCTTCCGGGAGGATCATGAACGAATAGTCGAACGAAGGTTTCGGCTTGAGGAGCTCCAGATGAAGATCCGGGCCGTAACTGTTTTTGGAGAATGTGTAGCCGGAGGCTGTCCCGACAATCTCCTTGTCGGCCTCGGCCTGGAGCCGCCGCGTGTCGATCACGATTCCGTTGGCAAGGAAATCCATCTCGATGTTCTGAAGCTCCTTCACGGCGGCGTTCAGGTTGCCGTTAAGGGTCGGAAGCATCATCTCCTTCTCTGTGATCTCGGCGGTGAGCCTGGCCTTTTCCTCGTCGGAGGCGGTGGCGAAGCCCGATCTCAGCTTGTCCAGATTTTTGCTGAATCTTGTCACCGAGTCTCGCAACGCCCTGACCTCCCGCATTTTGTCCATGTACCGTTTGGTTCCTTCGTCCTGCTGGGCATTGTCGGAGGAGGTCGATCCGTTGTTGATTCTGGACGGGTCGCCTGCCGGATCAAGGGCAGCCAGCGCCCTCAGCTCGCCCACATCGGAGACCGCCTTGCGGACAGGCATGCTGTCATATTCAAGAACATAGACCGTGACACTGTCGCGTCCGCACTCGCGGTTGGACGCGAAGATCGAGTACTTGCCGTCGTCGGTGTTGGCGAACAGGAAGTCGTCATAGGGCGATGAATATGGAAAGCCCATGTTCACCGGCACGTCCCAGTCGTTAGTCTCCTTGTTCCAGTTCGAGACGTAGAGGTCATAGCCGCCCATGCCGTAGAGTCCCTTGGACGCGAAGTAAAGCGATTGCCCGTCAGGGGACAGCATAGGGTAGATCTCATCTGAGGAACTGGTCATCTGTTCGTTGATCAGGGCAGGTACAGACCAGAGCGAGTCCCCAAGGTGGGTTCTGTAGATGTTTCTGATCCCTTCCTCGTCCTTGGCTGAATAGTAGATGTCCCTCGTTCCCTCTGGAACATAGATGGCGCGGGACAGGTCATCACCTCCGAGCGAGTCGAGTTGGTTGGGTGCCTTTCTCCAGCTGAAATCCTTCAAAGGGTAGAACAGGAAAAAGTCCCTGAGTTGGAAAGTCTTCTTGGCCACCACTGTCGGCTGGCTACAGAACTCCATCATATTCAGACCATTGCGAGCCATCAGAAGTAGATCTTCCGCCTTTGCCGACGCCGTCGAGTCCAATGCTTCGACAGCACCCTCGCCGTACTGGACCGCCTCCGCGAAATTATAGGCCAGCCTGCAGGAGTCAGCCTTGATCATAAGTTTTGTGGGGGAGACTTGGGCTGAAGCCTCCGGAAGGGACGCGATCTGGACGATCAATGCGAATATGCCGATGAATATTTTGTCCTTCATTCTGAAAAATCTCGGTGATTGCGTCTGCAAAAATAAGAAATACTTGGCAGATAATTTCTTTCTAAGAAAAAAATGCTAAATTTGTACCCCTATTTTTATGCGAAAAAATTAAAACAATAAAATAAAGGTAAAAATTATGCAAAGTAAAGGTTGGATTAGGCTTGTCGCCATTCTGCTTGCGATCGCTTCCATTTGGCAGCTTTCCTTCACTGCGGTGACATCCATCCAGGAAAAGAAAGCGGAGAAATTCGCTGAGAAGGCAGCCGTTGCCGCCCAGAATTCAGCGTCTTTCGCACAGGTTCCTGAAAATGACCAGGCTTACTATCTGGACTCCATCAGGAAAGAACAGAACAGAGTGTTCATTGACTCCATCTCTTCCCAGAAGGTTTTCCTCTGGAACACCTACAAGGAGTGCAAGGCAAAGGAGATAAATCTCGGTCTGGACCTCAAGGGCGGTATGAACGTTATGCTTCAGGTTCAGCTCCAGGATCTTGTAAGAGCCATCTCCGGCAACAGCATGAACCCTGAGTTCCAGAAGGCTCTCGCCCTTGCAAAGGATCGCAGCGTCAACTCAAGGGAGGACTTCATCACCCTTTTCGCCGATGCTTGGAAAGAGGTGGCCAACGGCCAGACCCTCGCCCAGATCTTCGGTACCTACGAGATGAAGGACAAGATCACCCCGGCCTCCACTGACGCCGAGGTCATCAGCGTCATCCGCAGCGAGGCAGAAAGTGCTGTGGCCAACTCCTTCAACGTGCTCAGAAGCCGTATCGACCGTTTCGGTGTGACCCAGCCTTCCATCCAGAAGCTTGGCAACAGCGGACGTATCCTTGTCGAGCTTCCTGGCGTGAAGGAGCCTGAGCGTGTGAGAAAGCTCCTCCAGGGAACAGCTTCCCTTGAGTTCTGGGAGACCTACACCAACCAGGAACTTTCAGGCTATCTTGCCGAGGCCAATGCGAAACTCGCTGAGATCCTCGCCGGTGAGTCTGACTCCACAGAGGTCACCGGGCAGCCGGAGGCTGTAGTCGAGCCACAGGATGGCGCAGACTCTCTCATCACTTCAGAGATCGCACAGAACCAGAACACCTCCGCGGAGCTTGACGCCTACAAGAAGGCCAACCCTCTCTTCGCTGTGCTGAACCCTTCCGGCTCCAACAACGCCTGCATCGGTTTCGCTTCCGCGATTGACACCGCCAAGGTCAACAGGTACCTTTCTATGCCTCAGATCGCCGAGATCTTCCCTGCCGAGTTCAAGCCGATGTGGTCTGTGAAACCTTCCGAGTATGTCCAGGGAGACAACATCTTCGAACTTGTCGCCATCAAGGCCACCTCAAGGGACGGCAAGGCTAAGCTTGACGGAGGTGTGATCACCGACGCCCGCGTCGTCTACGACCACGGTTCAAACGGTGAGCCTTCAGTCTCAATGAGCATGAACGCCGAGGGCGCCAATATCTGGGCCCGCATGACCAGCGACAACGTCGGCAAGCAGATTGCCATCGTTCTCGACAACATGGTATATTCCTACCCTAACGTCCAGAACGCCATCACGGGCGGAAGCTCCTCCATCACCGGTCACTTCACACCGGACGAGGCGACCGACCTTGTGAACGTCCTCAAGTCAGGTAAGCTTCCTGCGCCTGCCACCATCATCCAGGAGCAGGTAGTAGGTCCTTCCCTCGGTGCCAAGTCAATCAACGCCGGTATGATCTCGTTCCTTATCGCGTTCATCCTGGTGCTTGTCTACATGATCTTCTTCTATCAGGGCGCCGGTGTCGCCGCTGACCTCGCCCTCCTCTGCAACGTGCTTCTCCTCTTCGGAGTCCTCGTTTCATTCGGAGCCGTCCTGACTCTCCCTGGTATCGCCGGTCTCGTCCTGACAATGGGTATGGCCGTTGACGCCAACGTGATCATCTACGAGCGTATCAAAGAGGAACTCGCCGCCGGAAAGGGCTTGGGCAAGGCTGTGGCCGACGGTTACAAGAACGCCTACTCCGCCATCATCGACGGTCAGGTGACAACCCTCCTTACCGGTATCGTCCTCTTCGTGTTCGGCTCCGGTCCTGTCCAGGGCTTCGCCACCACGTTGATCATCGGTATCATCACCTCTGTCCTCACCTCGATCTTCATCACCAGACTTATCTTCGATGACCGTATCTCGAAGGGCAAGAGCATCGCGTTCGAGAATGATCTTACCAAGAACTTCCTCAAGAACACACACTTTGACTTCATCGCCGGCCGCAAGTGGTCTTACATCATTTCCGGCACCTTGATCGTCATCTCCATCGTCTCTGTCTTCACCAAGGGCTTCACCTACGGTGTTGACTTCACCGGTGGCCGTACCTATGTTGTACGTTTCGACCAGCCAGTCACTGCCGAGCAGATCCGCAGCGCCGCCGAGGTTGAGTTCGACGGTGCCGTCGAGGTAAAGCAGTTCGGTGGTGAGAGCCAGATGAAGATCACGACCCAGTACAAGATCGAGCAGGAGTCCACAGACGTTGACGCCGAGGTTGAGTCTATGCTTTATCATGCCTTGAAGCCGTTCTTCGCCGAGAAGGACATCACTCTCGAACAGTTCAAGTCTACCGTAGATAATCCTAACGGTATCATCTCGTCCGACAAGGTCGGCCCTACGATCGCCAACGACATGAAGAGGGACGCTATCATCGCCGTCATCCTCTCCCTGCTGGTGATCTTCGCCTACATCGCGTTCCGTTTCAAGGGATGGACATGGGGTCTTGGTGGAGTTGTCTCACTCGCCCACACCGCCATCATCGTGATCGGCTTCTTCTCCCTGTTCTCGGGAATCCTGCCGTTCAACCTTGACGTTGACCAGACGTTCATCGCAGCCATCCTTACGATCATCGGTTACGCCATCAACGACAACGTGGTTATCTTCGACCGTATCCGTGAGTACAGAGTTCTGCATCCTAACGTTGACGTGAGGACGAACACCAACCAGGCCATCAACGCCACGTTGACCCGTACCGTCAACACCTCTGTCTCCACTCTCGTAACCATGCTCGCCATCGCGATCTTCGGCGGAGAGTCCATCAGAGGTCTCGCGGTTGCCCTCATCCTTGGTATCTGCATCGGTACTTACGCTTCCATCTTCATCGGTACTCCTGTGATGTACGATGCCACAATATGGAACCAGAAGCGCCTCGCCGCCAAGAATGGCACAGCCAAGCCATCCAAGTCTTCGAAGAAGTAATCTTTGGTTAACGAATAAGTAAAGCGCCGACCCGGACGGGTCGGCGCTTTTAGTATTCATATTTGTGTGGAAGAAGCTATCCGATCATATTCTTTGGATCCAGAGCCTTGTCTAGCTCCTCTTTGCTGAGGATGCCTCTTTCGAGGACGATGTCGTAGACGGAGCGGTTGGTCTCAAGAGCCTCCTTGGCGACCTTGGTGCTGGCCTTGTAGCCGATGATAGGGTTGAGGGCGGTCACGATGCCGATGCTGTTCTTCACCATCTCGTAGCAACGCTCCTTGTTGACGGTGATGCCTTCGATGCACTTCTCGCGCAGGGTGTTCATCGCGTTCGTCAGCCAGGTGATGCTCTCCATGATGGATTCTGCGATCACAGGCTCCATGACATTCAGCTGGAGCTGTCCGGCCTCAGCAGCGAATGAGACGGTCATGTCGTTGCCGATCACCTTGAAGCAAACCTGATTGGTGACCTCCGGGATGACAGGATTAACCTTGCCAGGCATGATTGACGAGCCTGGAGCCATAGGCGGAAGATTGATCTCCTTCAGACCGCAGCGAGGACCGGAGGCCATGAGCCTGAGGTCGTTGCAAATCTTGGAAAGCTTGACTGCCAGTCTCTTGAGGGCACCAGAGTAGCTGACATAGGCGCCAGTGTCAGGAGTGGCCTCCACGAGATCCGGAGCAGCGATGAACTTCTCGCCTGTGAGTTCGGTCATCTTCTTGGCGCAAAGCTCTGCGAAACCAGGCTTGGCATTGAGGCCGGTACCGATTGCGGTGCCTCCCATGTTGATCTCATAGAGAAGATTCACGTTTCTCTCAAGGTTCAGAACCTCTTCCTCAAGGTTGGTGGCATAGGCGTGGAACTCCTGGCCGGAGGTCATAGGAACCGCGTCCTGAAGCTGTGTACGGCCCATCTTGATAACGTCCTTGAACTCCTCACCCTTCTCCTTGAACGCGTCGATGAGATCCTTGAGGCTCTTCTCCAGTTTTCTGTTCATCCTGATGAAAGCGTAGCGGAAGGCAGAAGGATAGGCGTCGTTGGTAGACTGGGCGCAGTTCACATGGTCGTTAGGTGAGCAGAACTGGTACTCCCCCTTTGCATGTCCCATGATCTCAAGAGCCCTGTTGGCGATCACCTCGTTGGCGTTCATGTTCACGGATGTTCCTGCGCCTCCCTGCATCATGTCCACAGGGAACTGGTCGTGGAACTTTCCGTCGATGATCTCGCGGCATGCCTCCACGATCGCGTCGGCGATCTTCGGATCCATAGCTCCGAGTTCCTTGTTCGTCTGTGCCGCGGCAAGTTTGACGCAGGCCATGGCGATGACGTACTCAGGGTAGTCGCACATCCTGGTGTTGGAGATCTTGTAGTTGTTGAGGGCTCTCTGTGTCTGGACACCGTAGTAGGCCTCAGCCGGAACCTGAAGTTCTCCAAGAAGGTCAGATTCGATTCTGAATTTCTCTTCGCTCATAATTGATAAGAATTATCTGTTTATAAAATGTTTTACTTTTGTTCGGCAAAGGTAAGCCCAAAAAAGATTATAAGCAAAATTGCGACAATAAATTTCGATTTATTATTTGACCGCCCGCAAATTAGCCGCTTCGGCAAGCCCGGCAACCGGGAAGCACCGACCGATGATTGGCCAGCCGCTGATCCGTCGGTCACTGTGTCTGTCGAAGCGCGGGTCTGCTAGGACATGCCTATCACCGGAGCGACTGAATATTCCAAAGAATATTACTACATTTGCGCCCGTTAATATTCAATGACACAATGAGAGCGATAGGAACTGTTCTGCTGTTGGTCCTTTCCAACATATTCATGACATTCGCCTGGTACGGCCACCTGAAGCTTCAGGATATGAAGGTCTCCACCAGCTGGCCGCTGATTCTGGTCATCCTCTTTTCATGGGGACTGGCTTTCTTTGAATATTGCGCCCAGGTTCCCGCCAACCGCTTGGGCTTCAACGGCAACGGCGGTCCGTTCAGTCTAATGCAACTAAAAGTCATTCAAGAAGTTGTCTCGCTGATCGTCTTCACTCTCATTGTCACCCTCCTCTTCAAGGGTGAATCCCTTCATTGGAACCACCTCGCCGCGTTCGTCTGCCTTGTGCTCGCCGTCTTCTTCGTTTTCCTGAAGTAGCGTCTTCCCCAAAGGTGTTCGGTGGAAAAGACCGGAAACAGAATTGCGCAGGGAGTGCCGCCCGTGTCCTTCCTGCATGGTTTCCGGCAGCAATTCTGTCATCTGGTATTGGATACATAGCTTGTATATCACGGCGTTGAATTCGCCGTGAATATCTCCGCAAACAATAATGCTCTTTGCGTTAGGAAATGCGTATGTGTGAAATGAATTCATTTCTTCAACGATAGCCAATAGGGGGACAACTTTTCCGTAATATAATCAATGACCTCATTCAGAGGTAAGACTCCCTTGTATTTCATCTTTTTCAAGAATGCGTTCCATTGAGTCTGCTTGATAGGATCATTCTTGAATTCGCCATTGAAAAGAGGGTGATTCTCAGTATATGTCGTTCCTCTATTGCTGAAAACAGAGGCAATTGCTTCAGAAAGGGTTTCCTCATTTACCTTGACACGTGCTGATTCTGACGAAAGAATGGAATATACATCATAGAAGTCTTTCATCCTGCTGTTTGCCAGCGCCCGATCAATCATTGTCTGGAACTTTTCTGCTACAACAGTCTCCAAAGAATAAGCATTGATGCTAACCTCAGGCATATCATCAAGAAGCAAGGGATAATCCAGTTCCTGGGGCTCTGGAACAACAATATCTCCAAACCCAATATCCATAGAAAAAGGTTGTACAATGGTGTCAAGATGAGCTGTCACAGTAACTGTGACGCCGTTATACTCTTTGTCCAAAGAAATGTCCTCAACCTTAATGTCATTCTCTCCGTTATCGAACATAAGACCATCTTCAGGGCATTGAATTGCGCAGATCTCTCGGAAAGCTTTTCGAATGGTTTCTTTGTCTCTGCTAATCTTGTCGCCCAGGAAATCAATGTCTTTCGTCGGACGAGCCTTGAACTTTTCGTAGGCGAAGAGAAGTGCACTTCCTTTCAGGCAGAAGTTATCCCGATATTGGCTCATCGACAGCCTGTACAACATCCGCTCTTGGATGTATCTGAGCAGAATCTGCAAATATTCGGTTCCAGGCACTGAATCCCGGATGTTCAGGAGTTTGGCCCGAACCGACTTTGCTACATTTTTCTTTTCCATATTACAGCCCCATTTCAAGGTATTGTCTCATTGTTGACAGCACTCTCATTTGTTTTGCGTAATCCATAAGACGGGAAATGTTACGATCCTTGCGCTTGAGATAGTTCCTAAGAATCTCAACAGCCACTTCAGTCCCGATCTTGTTACGAAACTTTACAGCGTCGCAAACGCTTTTCTCGATGCAGAAAATCTTAACCTTATGATTGGCAATGTCAGCTTCTTCAACGCCCATCGTGCAGTATTTCTCTTCCCAATAGCAGAGAATGATGCCAGAAATCTCCGGGGCCACCACTTTCCTGTGCTTTTCTATAGCAACGTAAAATCCATCAGGGATTTGAGTGGTAAGCCCATAATAATCCCACGCGGAATACATGCAAACGACACCGCCGGGGACGATCCTTTCAACATCTATCATCGTGGTCGCCAGTTCTTCAGGGAGAATATACACACCATTCTTGATTCTGATGACATTGCCGGATTTGATAGCCTTGTTGATTCCATAGTAAGCCCTGGGCTCACGTAGTTCATGAGTCCGTATCGTTCCTCCGCTTGCAGAGATGTCTTGGTAAAACTTGGCCATATGCGTATGATTCGCGACAAATATACGGCTAATTTTTGAAATGGCCGTAGTTTTTTGATAATTCTTTCATGAATCGATATGACCTTCGGATACTGCCCCTGTTCCCATTTTTGAAACAGTCGCTCAGAAGCGCATAGAAAGCCGTTTTTGCGAAAAACCTTATAATCTATGTCACTTTTCAGCGATAGTGACGCGAAAAAAAATAATTCTATTAATGCTGGGTGTCTTATAGGGAAAATATACTGATGGTTTCCATGTTTGAGCGAGAAAAACTTTAACTTTGTAGAAATACGTTGAGACTATGACAACGCAAGAAATACTCAAGCTTTGTGGGAAAGGTGAGCAGACACCCGTTCAAATGAAGGAACGGGTCACTGATGCGTATGAGTTGGGGAAAGAAATGGTTTGCTACGCCAATGAGCGAGGAGGCGGATTGATTATCATAGGAGTCAATGATAAAACGGGAAAGGTCAATGCGCTTTCACGCACGGAGGTGCAGGAGCAAACAGGGCTTCTTTCCCAAATCGCAACCGACCTAGTCCATCCCGCCGTTTCCATCAAAGCTGAAAACGTTGATGTCCCTGGCGGGCAATTGATAGCCGTTACAGTCCTTGAGGGCATCAATAAGCCATACAAGGACAACAAGGGAGTTGTCTGGGTTAAGAACGGCGCTAACAAGCGTCGCATCGTTGACAACGCAGAGATTGCCGAGATGATGTCCGATAGCGGCACATTCCGACAAGATGAGGCTATCATCCCCGGAGCAACTATTGCGGACCTGGATAGGAATGTTGTCAAGACCTACCTAATAAAGAGGTTTGAGGCGTCCTACAAATCCAAGGATTTGACTTATGAGCAGATACAGGATGCTTCCGCTGACGAGCTTGTTAGTTTGGCGGCATCTGGAATGACGGTTGAACGCTTGTTGAAGAACTTTGGGCTCATTCGTTCTGATGGCGGCATCACCTATGCGGCGATGCTGTTGTTCGGCAGACATCCATGGCGTTGGCTTCCTACTGCCACAGTCAAATGCGTCAGCTTTATCGGGAACAGCCTAGGGGGAACTGAGTTCCGTGATAAAATGGATGACTTGGATGCCGATGGCGGCATTCTTATCCAGTATGAAGCTATGATGGCTTTTCTCAAGCGGAATCTTCACAATGTTCAGGTGGATTCTGATTTCAACTCTCTTGGACAACTGGAGATACCTGTTGGCGCACTGTCCGAAATATGTTCCAATGCCCTCCTGCATCGTTCTTACAGTTGGGAGGCGCCCATTCGGGTGTTTGTCTTTGATAACCGTGTAGAGATCCATAGCCCTGGCGCCCTTCCGGGCGGATTGGAGGTTGAGGATGTCCTATCTGGTACATCCCTTCCGCGGAACAAGATGCTTTTTACTCACGGAGCATTTTTACTACCCTATTCAGGCATTGGCAGCGGTTTCCTTCGTGCTCGTGAACTGGATGACAAAATGGAGGTCGTTAACGACACCAAGAAGAAAGAGGTCATAGTTACTTTTTGGCGGGGAAGTAACCAAGAACGTGTCAGAGTAACGGAGTTTGGTAACGGAGTAACCAAGAAAAGTAACGGAGCTCAACAAAAAGTAACGGAGTCGAGTAACGGAGTTGCACCATCAAAAGTCAAATTGCCGGGGAAGGAACAAGACATTATTAACTTTTGCACCGTCCCTAGAACAGCAGCAGAAATCCTATCAAGGATGGGCTTGACAAATCAGACTAAGAATAGAAAAAAACACATTAATCCTCTTGTGGAGCAAGGGAGACTTAAACTCACGATTCCTGATAAGCCGAATGATCCAAACCAGAAATATGTAAAGGCATAATGAAAGATCGGGCTAAATAGTACGTGCAAACTTCAAACCGCCCGATAAGTCGCCAAAATGTCGCCAAAAATTGAGACACAAAAAGAGCTAACCACTGAAAATCAGTCAGTTAGCTCTTTTTAAGGTGCCTCGGGCGGGAATCGAACCCGCACGGACATTTCTGTCCAAGGGATTTTAAGTCCCTCGTGTCTACCATTTCACCACCAAGGCGGTGTGGGCTGCAAATTTACTAAAAAAATGTCATTGATTGTGTAAAGCCCCTTAAGAAGTTTAAAAAGTAGTGATGTTAGGAAGATCGGCTAATAGTACTTCTTCTCTTGGCGATACAGGGCTATGAAGATGAAAATCAGGACGGTGAATGCCCACAGCGATGAGCCGCCGTAACTTAGTAACGGCAACGGGATGCCGATCACGGGCATGAGGCCGATGGTCATCCCGATGTTGATGAAAAGGTGCATGAATATGCAGGAGGCGACACAGTAGCCGTAGATGCGGGTAAACGCCTCCCGGCTTTTCTCGGCATCAGAGATGATCCTCAGGATCAGGAAAACATAGAGGGCTATCACAACAAAGCAGCCAATGAAGCCCCACTCCTCACCTACCGTGCAGAAGATGAAGTCTGTGCTTTGCTCCGGCACAAAACCGAACGTGGTCTGCGTGCCGCCGAGGAATCCTTTCCCGGTCAGACCGCCCGATCCGATCGCGATCATGCTCTGGTTGACATTGTAGCCCACACCGGCGGGATCCTCTTTCATGCCAAGGAGAACCTCTATCCTTTTTCGCTGATGGTCTTGGAGTATGTTATTGAAAATAAATTCGGTGGAGAAGACCAAGGCAACCCCGGCGACCAGACCGAGAGCGGACATCGACAGGAATCTCCGGCGTGACTTGTAGCCCTTGATGATCATGAATGGAACGGCGCAGACGCACATGCCGATCAGTATGTACAGCGGCTTGATCTTCCCGGCGATGCCCTCCGGATTGAACTTGCCAAGGATCCATGGCAGGAGGCACATCAGCAGGAACAGTCCCGCGCCGACCCAGAACATGGCGTTGAACTTGCCAGACTCCATCAGGTTGCAAAGAAGGATGATCCCTGCCAGCACGAGCAGCGACACGTACGGCGACACCGTCAGCGTCAGTATGAAAAGCAGAGCCGCCGCGCCGATGCAGAATATCCACCAACCTGAGAATCCTTCCCGGTACATCACGAATATGAAGCCGACGTAGACGAGAGCTGATCCAGTCTCGCTCTCCGCCAGGATGACAAGCATCGGGACTCCGAGAATCAACGCGGTGAGAATGAAGTCCTTGAACTTGGTGATCTTGAAGTTGACCTGGCTCATCAGCGTGGCCAGGAGCAGGGATGTCGTGATCTTTGAGACTTCGGCGGGCTGGAACCTGACGGGACCGAACTCGAACCAGGATCGGGATCCTTTGACCTCCACGCCAAGGAATATCACGCTCACAAGCAGGCACATGACAAACAGGTACAGCGGCACCGAGGCGCTTTCCCAGAACTGCGCGTTGATCACAAACAGAATCAGAGCCGCAAGTCCGAGCGCCGTGAGTATCCAGACGAACTGTTTGCCGGAGCGGAAATTATAGTCGAATATGGTGACGGGGCCGTCGGAATGGATGGAGGCGTAGATGTTGACCCAGCCGATGAGGATGAGCAGCAGGTAGGTGACCACCAGCGCCCAGTCAACACTCTTCCTTATTCCTCTGTCTGAAAAGTTCTCCATCGCTCAACTATTTATAAGCCTTGACCCTTGACATGAGATTGCCCTGAAGAACCCTGTCCTCCAGAGGCCGGCGCTTGTCGCTGATCTCTCCGTTGAGATATTTCTCGACCAGCAGGGATGCGATCGGTGCGGCCCAGGTGGCGCCGAATCCGGCGTTCTCGATGTAGGCGGCCACGGCGATCTTCGGATCGTCCTTAGGGGCGAAGCAGATGAACACGGAGTTGTCCGCGCCGCGCGGATTCTGTGCCGTACCGGTCTTTCCGCAGATGTCCAGCCCCGGAACCGCGGCGATGGATGCCGTTCCTCCCGATCCGAATCCACTGTTGACCGCCCTCCACATGCCTTGCGTCACTTTTTTGAAATTCGTCGTGTCAACCATTGTGTACTGCCTCTCGTAATATTTCGGATCAATCTCGACCCCTTCCGACGCTTTCACGATGTGCGGTATCTTGTACCACCCTCTGTTGGCGACGGTCGCTGCGAGGTTGGCGATCTGCATAGGCGTGGCTCCGACCTCGCCCTGGCCGATGGAGATGGATATGATCGTGGTGAATTTCCATCCTCCCTTGCCGTAGATCTTGTTGTACGTCTTTGATGTCGGCAGAGTTCCGCCCAGCTCGGCGGGGAAGTCCGTGCCCAGCTTGTGTCCGAAGCCGAAACTTTGGACATATTCGTTCCATTTGTCGAGCGCCTCGCCGATGTCGCGGTATTTCTTGTTTTCAAGAATATTCCTGAGCACGTAGCAGAAATAGCCGTTGCAGGACATCATGATTGCTTCCTCCAGGGTGAGCGGGGATTTGTGGACGTGGCATCCGAGCTTGCGGTTGCCGAAATGGTAGCCTTGGCTGCAAGGGTAGGCCATCTCGGTGGTGAGGGTGCCTTCCTGAAGCCCAATCAGCCCGTTCACAAGCTTGAACACCGATCCCGGAGGGTACGGAGCCTGTACTGCCCTGTTGAACATCGGCTTGTGTGGATCCTTGATGATCTCGTCGTAGTGCTGGCCGATGTCCGCCAGCATGCTCACATCGACTCCAGGGCTGGAGACAAGCGTCAGGATCTCACCGGTCTTCGGCTCTATGGCCACAAGGCTGCCGACCTTGTTCTTCATCAGATCCTGACCGTACTGCTGGAGATCCGCGTCGATCGTCGTGTGGATGTCGTGTCCAGGGACGGCCTCCTTGTCCATCTCTCCGTCCTTGTAGCGCTGCTCTATCTGGTTGCGGGAGTTGCGCAGGTAGATGTGATAGCCTTTCTCACCTCGGAGTTCCTTCTCCCTGGCGGCCTCTATGCCGGTCTTTCCGGCGTAGTCTCCGGGACGATATTCACCGGGATGCCTCTCGATGTAGTTGGCGTCCACCTCGGAGACGTAGCCGAGCAGGTTGCCACCGGCGTTGACCGGATAGTCGCGTATGCTTCGGGCCTGCCCCCGGAATCCCGGGAAGTTGTACTGAAGCTCGGCGAACCGCATGTAGGTCTCCGGCTTTATCTGCTTGAGCATCACCACGCTCTGGTAGCCTATGCGGCGACGGTTCCTGGCATATTCCTTCATCTTGTCCCTGATGAAGTCGGGCGTGACGTTGAGTGCGCCGGCCAGCATCAGGGTGTCGAATTGCTTGACCTCCCTTGGGGTGACGAGGATGTCGTAGGTGACTTTGTTGCTGACGATGATCTTGTCGTTGCGGTCGTAGATGATGCCTCTGGTCGGGTAGATGATGTCGTAGACCATCGAGTTGTTGGACGCGTTGATCTTGTACTTGTCATCGATGATCTGGATGTAGAACAGCTTCCCGAGGATGATGGACGCCACAACCAGAAGACCGATGACCAACGACTTGCCTCTACCTTCTGTCTTCATAGGCCAGAAGGTTGATGATGCAGATCGAGGCCAGGTAGCCGGCGGCGGTGGAGAGTCCGACCTTTGTGGCTATGAACCAGAACGGTCTTGTGCCGGCGCAGTCGGCCAATGTGTAGATTGTCAGGAAAAGCATGGTCATCAGCATGACGGCCATGGAGACCCTGGCGAAGCCATATTTCCTGACGGAGATGTTCTCTTTCTGCTCGAAGGGCTCGCTGCCGAAGAACAGCTCGATGACAGGCTTCCGGAGCAGGGCGACCGGTACGAGGGAAAGCGCGTTGATGCCGAGGGTTCCCTCAGCGAAGAAATCCACTGCAAGTCCGGTGACGAAAGCGATCAGCATGGCCTTGACCGTGCCGGTCTTGGTCGGTATGCAGAGTACCATTGCCGGAAGGATGGTCAGCATGACGTAGGGCGTGAAATGAAAATAGTTGCTCAGGATCATCTGGCCAACCGTCAGCAGAATGTATGTCAACGTAAAGCTGTTTCTCATTTCCCTGATTGTTCTTGTTCCTCGATTTCCTCTATCTCTTCCGCCCTGGTGTTCGAGACGATGGTGACATATTTCAGAGCCTTGTGGTTCTGGAAGAGATCCACCCGGATCTCATTGGTCGCTCCGTTGATGATCTTTGACTCACCGGCCACTCCGATCGGGATGTCGGGAGGAAAGATCGTGGAATAGCCGCTCGTGTAGACCGTGTCTCCCGGAGCGAACTTGAACTGGAGCGGAATTTCCTTGAGTATGGCTCTGTCCGAGCTTGTGCCGTCCCATCCCAGGGGTCCTACGGCTCCTGAGTTCCCGAGCCTCGCGCTGATGAAGAATTCCGTGTTGAGGAAGGAGATCGCATAGGAATAGTGGCCGCTGACCGCGTCCACGATGCCGATGATGCCTTTCGAGGTGATGACGCCCGAGTTGCGGGTCACACCGTCCTCGCTTCCCTTGTCGATGATCAGGTAGTTGTGCTGGGAATTCGTGCTTGACTTGACGATGGTCGCCGGGATGTAGTTGAACCCATTGTCCATCATGACCGGCCTGAAATCCGGGTCGGCTGCCTTGGCCGCCAGCTCGTAGCCGAGAACCTTTTTCCGCAGCATGTCGTTCTCCAGGGCGAGCTCGTCGTTCTGCCTCTTAAGGGAGAAATAGTTGGAGACTGCCTGCGTTGTCCCCCAGGTCTTGGCCATGAACCCATGTGAGATCCTGGCGATCCAGAGACGCTGCAACTCGTTGTTGTTGGACAGCATGAGAACAGCCGCGGCTTCCAGAATGATGAAGACCGCGACTGCGATGATACTCTGGACTACGGATCTCTCCTTCGGCATTATCTCATCAGGAATGAGTAGTTGGATGTCTTCTTGAGAGCGATGCAGGTTCCTCTCGCCACGGCCCGTAGCGGATCCTCGGCGACATGGAACTGGATGTTGACCTTTTCGGTGAATCTCTTGGCGAGGCCTCTGAGCAGGGCACCGCCGCCGGAAAGGAAGATGCCATTCTCCACGATGTCTGAATATAGCTCCGGAGGAGTCATCTCAAGCACGTGAAGGATCGAGGACTCCAGTTTCGCGATGGATTTGTCAAGGCAGTGCGCGATCTCCTGGTAGGTGATTGTCGCCTCGACAGGGTGCGCGGTCATCAGATTAGGACCGTTCACAACGTATGGCTCCGGCTCCTCGTCCAGATCCGGAATCACCGCACCCACGGCGATCTTGATCTTCTCCGCGGTCGTCTCGCCGATCTTGATGTTGTGCTGCTGGCGCATGTAGTACTGGATGTCGCTGTTGAACACGTCGCCGGCTGTCGGGATGCTTTCCTGCTGCACGATGCCGCCGAGCGAGATCACGGCGATCTCCGCTGTTCCTCCTCCTATGTCTACAACCATGTTACCCTTTGGCGCCTCCACGTCAAGACCGATACCGAGCGCGGCGGCCATCGGCTCATAGATCAGGTAGACATCGCGTCCTCCGGCGTGTTCGCAGGAGTCGCGCACGGCCCTGATCTCCACCTGGGTGCTTCCGGACGGAATGCCGACCACGATCTTGAGGTTGGGGGAGAAGAGAGACTTCTTCTTGCTGTTGACCTGTTTGATGAAGCCTTTGATCATCATCTCGGCCGCGTTGAAGTCAGCGATCACGCCATTCCTCAGAGGCCTGATGGTCTTGATCCCCGGGTTTGTGTGCTCGTGCATGAGCTTGGCCTGTCTGCCGATAGCGATGCATTTGCCGGAGTTGTTGTCAATCGCGACAATGCTCGGCGCATCCATGACAATCTCGTCATTCCTGAAAATGACGGTGTTGGCTGTTCCGAGATCCATTGCGATCTCTTGAGTCAGAAATGAAAGTGCCATAACAGTTATGTCTGATTCTATTATTATCTTTTATTCAACACAAAGTGTACTATACAACTTGTAAATATACGAAAAAAGTTATATTTGTAAGAATTTATTATGAATAGAAATAAAATATTAATCGTCATGGCCGCCGGAAGCGGTGTCAGAATGGGTGCGACAGTCCCGAAACAGTTCCTGGATCTGGGAGGTGTTCCCATTCTTCGCAGGACCATCGAAGCGTTCGTCTCGGCGGTTCCGGACATCAAGGTGGTCACCGTTCTTCCGGAGGATCATATTCCTTTCTGGAAGGAATATTGCCTGTCTTCGGGATTCAATTGTCCTCAGACATTGGTTTCCGGAGGCTTCACACGCTTCCATTCCGTAAGAAATGCGTTGAAGAAGGTTCCGGACGGAGCGATTGTCGCCATTCACGACGGAGTGCGGCCGCTTCTCTCGGCGGAATTGATAAGGAATATGTTCGCGCGGATGGATTCAGGTGGTGTCAGGGCCCTCATTCCGGTAATCCCTTCCGTGGACACCCTGAAGGTCATCGACCGGGTGAAGGATCAGGACGGGAACGAGGTTATGGTCTCCCCTGAGGGAGAGGTGGTGGACAGAAGCCGGATTTTCGGAGCCCAGACCCCGCAGATGTTTCTGTCAGAGGACATCAAGTCGGCATATTCACAAGCCTTTGACACCGCTTTCACTGACGATGCCTCTGTGGCGCGTAAAAAAGGGATACCTCTCTCCTTCTGTGACGGAGAGAGGTATAATTTCAAACTGACATCTCCCGAGGATCTGTCCCTCGCGAGGCTGATTATTTCGTCTTCTTCGAGAACTCGGCAGGCTGGTAGGTAGTCCGTTTGTAGTCCTTCACCCAGACCTGACGCTCGATGGCCTGGTCGAGGGAGATCATGGTCTCGGTCGACTGGATGTAAGGAATGTTCTGTATCGTGTTGATAAGGATCTCCATAAGGTGATCATTGTCAAAGCAGTAGGCCTTAAGAAGAAGGGCGGCCTTGCCAGTCACGAAATGACATTCCACAATCTCGGCGATCTTCTTGAGGTTGGCCACGACCTCCGGATACTTGTCGGCTTCCGAAAGGGTGACACTGATGAAGGCGCACACGTTAAGTCCTAGGGCCTGAGGCTTTACAAGCAGTCTGGATCCGGTGATGACACCGTTGTTCTCCAGTCTTTTCACTCTCTGATGAATAGCGGCTCCCGAAACACCGCACTCGCGGGCGATTTCCAGGAAAGGCATCCTGGCGTTGTTAACCAAGAAAGAGAGGATCTTCTGGTCAATCTGATCGATGTGATAAGTTGCCATTACTTTCAATTTCTAACTAAACAGCCGCTAATTTATGTAAAATAACTTAAAAAATCAAGATTTTTTGTATCGTCTTCTACCTTTTTCGGTTGGTTTTGAATTATTGATGATCTCCAGACACGCCTCTTCCGTGAGTCTGGCCGCATCGGTGCCTTTCGGAATCTTGTAGTTCGAGCCGGCGTGCTTGATGTAGGGGCCGTAGCGCCCGTTGATGACCTGGATGTCGCTGTCTTTATATTCAGCCATCACAGGATTAGCAGCGCTTTTGTTCAGCCCTTCCTCGATGATACCGGAGCATTCCTCCAAGGTGATTGTCAGAGGGTCTTTGCCGCGAGGGATGGAGAAGTTCTTGTCACCGTACTTGATGAACGGGCCGAACCTTCCTTTCAGGGCGACCACATCGACATCCTTGTACTTGCCGACCGTCCGAGGCAGCTGGAACAGCTTCAACGCGTCTTCCAGAGTGAGATCCTCGATGAGCTGGCCTTTGCCGAGCGAGGCGTACTGCACGTTCTCGCCCTCTCCTTTCTGGATGAACGGGCCGAACTTGCCGAATTTGGCGACGAATCGGTTGCCATCCCCGTCTGTCCCGAGATCCTTGGAGACATGGCTGTAGTTGCCGTCGTTGAGGACTTCTTCGACCTTCTTGTGGAAAGGCGAGTAGAATCCCGCGATGACCTCGTTCCAGACAAGGTTTCCGCCGGCGATCTGGTCGAAATCCTTTTCTACGTTTGCCGTGAAGTCGTAGTCCACGATGTCGGTGAAGTACTTCTCAAGGTAGTCGGTCACGATCATGCCGATCTCCTGAGGGAGCAGTTTCCCTCTCTCGGCTCCGATGCTTTCGGTTCTCGTGACATCCTTGACGGTTCCGTCCTTTAGCTCCAAGTCGTTGACGACCACCTTCTTACCATCCTTGTCTCCTTTGACGATGTAGCCGCGGCCGGTAGTCAGCGTGGCGATGGTCGGCGCATAGGTGGAAGGTCTTCCGATGCCAAGCTCCTCAAGTTTCTTGACCAAGGTGGCCTCTGAATATCTTTGAGGGGCGGCTGTGAACTTGCACTCCGCCAATATTCCCTTATCCGTCATCCTTGTGCCGGTCTGAAGATCCGGGAGCATGACCTCGTCTTCCTCCGACTCCTGGTTGTCGGTGCCTTCCATGTAGATTTTGAGGAATCCGTCGAACAGAACCTGGGTCGCCTGCGCGTTGAACTTCTCCGGCCTCTTGTCCGAAGCAATCTTGAGCGCTGTGTTAAGTACCTTGGCATCAGCCATCTGCGAGGCGACAGTCCTTTTCCAGATGAGGTTGTAGAGCTTCTGCTCCTGGGCGGTTCCCTCGATCTCCGTGTTCTCTATGAATGTAGGGCGGATGGCCTCGTGAGCCTCCTGCGCCCCCTTGCTGTGGGTCTTGAACTGGCGTGTCTTTGAATATTCCTCACCGAAGTTCTCGATTATGAACTTCCTGGCGGTGCCGAGCGCCAGGGAGGACAGGTTGGTGGAGTCGGTTCTCATGTAGGTGATGAGACCGCGCTCGTAGAGACTCTGCGCGACCCTCATCGTCGTGCTCACAGGAAAACGGAGCTTCCTTGCGGCCTCCTGCTGGAGAGTCGAGGTCGTGAACGGGGCGGCGGGGAAGCGGTTGGCTTCCTTCTTCTCCACGTCTGAGACCGTGAAAGCCGCTCCGATGCAGTCCTGGAGGAATCCGCGGGCCTCGTCGATGGTCTTGAACCTCGTGTCAAGGATGGCCTTGACCTTCACGGATTCCGCATAGCCGTCGGGATGGAAGACGGCCTCCACTTTGTAGTAGGCCTCGTTGCGGAAAGCCATGATCTCCTTTTCCCTCTCGACCACAAGCCTCAGCGCCACGGACTGCACGCGGCCCGCCGAAAGCTTCGGCTGGATCTTTCTCCAGAGTATAGGGGAAAGCTCGAAGCCCACAAGCCTGTCAAGGACTCTGCGCGCCTGCTGTGCGTTGACAAGGTTCATGTCGATGGAGCGCGGATTACGCACCGCGTTCACGATCGCATCCTTTGTGATCTCGTGGAAAACGATTCTTCTGGTTTGCTCCTTCTTAAGTCCGAGAGTCTCGAAGAGGTGCCATGAGATTGCCTCTCCCTCCCGGTCCTCATCGGACGCGAGCCACACTGTAGAGGCTTTTTCCGCCGCCTTCCTGAGTTCGCCCACCACTTTCTTCTTGTCGGCGGGAACCACGTATTCAGGAGTGAAGCCCTTCTCCACATCCACACTCAATTTCTTGTCCTGAAGATCCCGGATGTGACCGAAACTGGATTTCACCTCGTACCCGTCGCCCAGGAATTTCTGTATAGTCTTGGCTTTGGCCGGAGACTCGACGATAACTAGATTGTCTGCCATAGTGTACTATTTTACAAGCATTTCATAGATAGTTTGCCATTTCAATCTGCAAAGTAAGCCACAAACTGGGCAATTTTCCAAATTTTGTTTTAAATTTGTCCTTGTTATGACCGATGCGACACGAAAGAAAATCACCAAGTGGTTCTGGATTCTGATCACGTTTCCGGTACTGCTCCTTTTCCTTATGATATTCCTTGTCTGGGCCTTCGCCGACATTCCTTCCTTCAAGGATCTGGAGAACCCTGACAACAAACTGGCGACCCAGGTGATCGCTGCGGACGGCGAGATTCTCACCACCTTCCACATCGAGAACAGAACCTATGTCTCCTACGAAGAGATCTCTCCGAATCTCGTCCATGCCGCGGTGGCCACCGAGGATGTGCGTTTCTACAAGCATTCCGGCATTGACTTCAAGGGACTTGGTCGTGTTCTGTTCAAGACCATCCTGATGCGTAACTCCAGTCAGGGAGGAGGAAGCACGATCACCCAGCAGCTTGCGAAGACCCTCTACCCAAGGGCGGATGTGGGACGCAAGGTTCCAGGTGTGTACCATGCCAGGATGGTGTGGATCAAGCTTAAGGAATGGATAACCGCCGTCAAGCTGGAGAGGGACTACACCAAGGACGAGATCATGACGATGTACCTCAACTCCATATTCTTCGGCAGCGGGGCCTATGGCGTGCGTTCCGCTTCGGAGACTTTCTTCGGCAAGCTGCCGTCGGAACTTTCCGTGGAGGAAAGCGCGATGCTGGTGGGCATGGTCAACAAGCCGACCCGCTACAATCCGGCCATCAATCCGGACAAGGCGTTGAACAGGAGGAATTTCGTGATCGGCCAGATGGAGAAGGCCGGCTATCTGGACAAGGCGCAGAGGGACTCCATCAGGCTGATTCCTATAGCGCTCAACTATGAGGTGCAGGACCACAACGCCGGTCTGGCCCCTTATTTCAGGGACATGGTCCGCCGCGTGATGAACGCGAAGAAGCCACGCAGGTCGGACTACTACACCATCGAGGACTACTCCGCCGACTCTCTGGCATGGGCCGCGGACGACCTTTACGGTTGGCTGGACAAGAACAAGAAGGCGGACGGGTCGAGGTACGACCTTGACCGCGACGGGCTAAGGATCTACACGACCATCAACTACAAGATGCAGAAATATGCCGAGGAGGCTGTCGCCGAGAGGATCCGTGACCTTCAGGCTGATTTCCGCCGGGATTTGAAAAGCAAGACCAACAAGCCTTTCTCGAATGACATCGACGCGGAGACCAGGGATCGTGTGATGCGTCAGGCGAGGCGCTGGAGCGACCGCTACCGTGTCCTGAAGAAGGAAGGGAAGAGCGAGGCGCAGATCCTCAAGACTTTCTCCCAGCCGACAAAGATGCGTGTGTTCGCCTACAATAGTAAAGGCTATGCCGACACGACCATGACTCCGGACGACTCGATCCGCTACTACAAGTCGATACTTCGTACGGCATTCGTGGCGATGGAGCCTGGGACCGGTCACGTCAAGGCCTATGTCGGCGGACCTAACTATCGCTATTTCAAGTACGACAATGTCCGTCAGGGCAAGCGTCAGGTCGGTTCGACGATCAAGCCGTTCCTCTACACCCTGGCGATGCAGGAGGGCATGACCCCTTGCGACAAGGTGGTGAACCTGCCGCAGACCTTCGTGCTTCCGGACGGCAACACCTGGACACCTCGAAGCACGGACAAGGAGCAATGGATAGGAAAGACCGTCACTTTGAAATGGGGTCTGACGAACAGCTCCAACAACATCTCGGCCTACCTGATGAAGCAGTTCGGGCCGGAGGCGATGGCGGACATGATGCGCAGGATGGGCATCCGGAGCCACATCGACGAGGTTCCGGCGCTTTGCGTAGGGCCGGCTGACCTCTCGCTGTGGGAGATGGTGGCCGCCTACAACACCTTCCCGTCAAGGGGAGTCTACATCGAGCCTCTGTTCGTGACCAGAATCGAGGACAACCAGGGCAATGTCATCAGCGAGTTCACCAACCGCAAGCGCGAGGCGATAGGTGAGAACACCGCTTTCCTGATGGTCAATCTGATGGAGGGCGTTGTGCAGGGCGGAACCGCCAGCAGGCTCCGCTACCGCTACAAGCTGATGGGCGAGATCGCCGGAAAGACCGGCACCACCAACGACAACGCCGACGGATGGTTCATCGGCTACACGCCGACTCTTGTGGCGGGAATATGGACCGGAGCGGAAGACCGACAGGTGCATTTCCAGTCCATAACCTATGGCCAGGGCGCGCACATGTCCCTTCCGACCTGGGGAATATTCATGCGTAAGGTCATCGCCGACGGCACTCTCGGAGTCTCTGAGAACGACCGCTTCATCGCTCCTGCCGGCGTGACATTGGATCTGAACTGCACCGGTGGTGACGATGATGCCGTCGCGGACGTTCAGCAGAAAACGGAAGACTATTATTTTGAATAAAAAGGAAGCGGCGTAGGAATATCTTGCCGCGGATTATGTAACTATTACCAATATGGGCAAGTACCAGAGGATAGCAGTGATTTATGGAAGTGACTCTTCGGAATGGGAGGTCGCTTGCCGCAGCGGGGAGTTCGTGGCTTCCCGCATAGACGGGACGAAGTACGATGTCTATGAGATTTTCGCCCGGTTCGGAAAATGGCAGTTGGTCTCGATGAAGAAACGAGACGCCATGAGGATTCCTTTTGCCGAGGGAGCCAGGCCGGAGATCGACAAGACGGACTTTTCCGTCAAGGTCTACGGGGAGAAGATTAATTTTGACTATGCCTACATAGTGCAGCACGGCACGCCGGGTGAGAATGGCCTGCTCCAGGGCTATCTTGAGATGCTTGGGATCCCGTTCAGCAGCTGTAGCGCCTTTGTTTCCGCGATAGCTTTCGACAAGTTCGCCTGCAAGGGCTATCTGCGTGAGGCTGATTTCGTTAAATGTGCGCCGGATGTCTTCGTGCGTAACGGAATGGACATCGACGCCGTCTGCGCCAAGGCGGCGGAGAAACTGAAGTTCCCTGTTTTCGTGAAGCCGACCGACGGCGGATCCAGCTTCGGAATCACCAAGGTACGCAAGGCCGAGGATCTCCCGGAGGCCATCAGGTTTGCCTTCACTGAAGGGCCGTCAGTGATTGTCGAGCAAGGAATACAAGGCAGGGAATTCACCTGCGCCGCCTATGCGGATGCCGAAGGGGTCAAGTCACTTCCTGTCATTCAAGTGGTTACGGAGAATGACTACTTCGACTATGACGCGAAGTACAACGGCCACAGCCAGGAGATCTGTCCTGCACCGATCAGTGAGGAGCTGAGCGGACATATTCAGGAAGTAAGTAAAAGAATATACTCGCGGCTCGGCTGCGCCGGTGTTGTGCGGATGGACTACATCCTTGCCGAGGACGGGCTTTATTTCCTGGAAGTCAACACTATCCCTGGCATGACAAGCGCTTCTCTCGTTCCTAAGATGGTTCGTACGGCGGGGATTGACATCACCGACTTCCTGACGGGGATCATTGAGTGTTCATAAACAATTCTTACAAATATTTTTAAGAGCTTATGCTATTGAAAGATTTCCTTAATGAAGGAGTCGCGCGGCTGGAACCTCTCTATCCGACCAAGGAGGCAAGGAATATAATGCTGATGCTTTGTGAGAGCCGCATCGGAACCAAAAGCTACACTCACATCGTGGAGCCTGGGTACCAGATCAAGGACAAGTCGCTGGATGGTCTGAATTCGGATTTGGACAGACTGGCCTTGGGTGAGCCGGTGCAGTATGTGATAGGGTTCGCTGATTTTTGCGGCCTCCGGTTCAAGGTGACACCGGACGTGCTGATTCCCCGCCCGGAGACCGAACTTCTTTGCCGCGAGGCCATCAAGGTCGGATCCCGCATACAGAGGATGAGAAAGGCCTATGGCAAGTCCGCCAGACCTGTCAGGATCCTTGATCTCTGCACCGGTTCCGGCTGCATCGCCTGGACGGTGGCCCTGAGCATCCCGGGAGCGGAAGTTGTGGGCGTGGACATCTCCGAAAAGGCTGTTGACGTGGCTTCCGGTCAGGACTTCGCGTCTGCCCTCAAGGAGTCGGACGCTGTCGCCCCGCGCTTTGTCGTTGCGGATGTCCTGGCAGAGCATCAGCCTTTCGCTGAAGGTGAATTCGATCTCGTGCTGAGCAATCCTCCTTACATCATGGAGTCGGAGAAGGAGCGGATGCGTGCGAATGTCCTCAACTATGAGCCGTCAACGGCTCTGTTCGTCACGGACGGGGATCCGTTGGTCTTCTACCGTGCCATTGCCTCCATTTCCCGCGAATGTCTTTCCGCTGAGGGAAAGGGACTTACGGAGATCAACGAGCTTTTGGGGCCAGAAACGGCGAAGATTTTCGCCGACGCCGGTTTCTCCAAAACAGAGGTCGTGAATGATTTTTATGACAAAAACCGCTTCGTTTTCTATTCTAAATAGGGCATAGGGAGCGTTACAGACCAGATTTTTAGCATTAGCCGTGGAATTATTGTGTCCACGGCTATTTTTGTGTCACTTTGTGCCGTGAACAACTTTAAACTCATGTAAGATGAAGAATTTCAGCACAAAGAAAAGGTTGCTTGCGCCGGTGGCGCAGGCCCTTGCGTTGACGACAATCCTGTTTTCCACAGCCTGCGAGCAGACTGAGCAGCCTTCGCGCGTCCCGGCTGTCCCTGTGCCGGAGAATTGCCGCGATGTGTCGGATCTGTCTCCGGAAGGCATCGCAAGGATACTGTCCGAGCTTCCCATCACCTCCGGTCAAGTCCGTGAGGTGTACGATGCCGTCACAGCGTCTTCCTCCAACGGCTACGACGAGGAATACCCTTTCTCCAACCTCTTTTCCTGTCCCGGCTCAGGAGTCGGCGACGAATTGCTCAAGACCAGATCCGCCGTTGAATATTCCGCCCCGCTGGCCGGTCTTCTCGCCTCGGCATCTCCTCAGACGAGGTCGGGCTCTTTTCAGGATGCCCTTTCAGCCTCCGGACTACAGATCTACTGGCCATATTCGGAGGACTGGGACGGCGTGTCGATGCCTGTGATCACATTCAATCCTGAGATCTCGCGGAAAAGCTCATTGGTCTCCGAGGCTGCTGACACTAATGTCGGTTTCCTCAGGGAGCAGCTTCCTGACGGCTCCTGGATTCTCAAGGAAGTCGTTGTGGATGAGGAATATGCCCGTTCGCATCCCGTGTGGGTCATAAACCGGAACGAGGATGCCGCCTACCTCACGCCTCGGATGGTGGAGGCACTTTACCCGGAGCGCACCGCCTCCGCGCAGACCAGATCCTACTGTGATTATGATTTCAAGACTTTGGTCCTCAAGGAGTTCAAGGCGCATAGAAACTACGACTCCTGGTTTGCCGGCGGGTCGGAATTCTTCATCAAGTGCGGCTCCTTGAACGGCTTCACCGCCCAGACGGAAGAGGAACTGAAACTCTACTATCCTTCGGTCACGGACCTGATGGTCAACGTGAGACGCAAGCAGGTGGGAAAGACGCTTCGGTTCAACACCGTGCTTGTCTCCGAGTGGACTCCTCAGCTGGAGGAATGTGTCTTTCTGATGATCGAGGATGACGGCGGCAAGCAGACCTCCTGGAAGGCCAGCGGTGTCGTGAAGATCAAGTCCAGATCCTACGGCTTCGAGGTGGAGCTTCCTTTCCGCCGCAATGACGACCTTGTGTGGCGCGGCAAGCTTTCCAGCAACTATTTCGAGAAGTACAACGGCAAGCCGAACCGCTTCGGCGATGTCAGCGTCACCTTCAGTTTCCTGTAGCCACTGACACTTTGACCATTTCACAACCCCGACGCTTCGGCAAGGTACGGTCGCTGAGATTGTCGAGGTGCCGGGGCTATGTTTTGCACGAAATATTGTGGAATCAAAAATAATACCTATATTTGAATGCCGGTAATTTTAAGACTGTTCGGTTTCTCGTTTTATTTTTTTAGCAGGGAACACGAACCGATCCACGTGCACATTGAAGGTGCTGATGGCTATGCTGTCTATGACTTGAGAAAAGATAGGTTTGTTCAAAGGACAGTAAGTAATATCAAGGCTGGAGATCTGAAAAAGATCGAGATGGTATTGGATGAGAACAAAGAGATGATCATTCGAACTTGGAATAGTTATTTTGATAACATAAGGCGATGAAAATAAGAAAAATATGGTTTGATGAGCGGTTCCTGTACGGAGAGGATGAATCCGGGAGTGTCTTCCGTCAGTCTTTGTTGTGGTATCGTGCCCTGCGGAATGCCGATGAAAAGCAACGAGAGCATTACCGGATCGGCTTTGAGGGCATTCATTGGCCGGACCTGAATGTGGATGTCAGTTTTGAAAGCTTTACATACAAAGACGCTATGCCGACCCCGTTTCAGGAATTCTTCCTGAAACACAATGAAATCAATATTTCCGGATTCTCTGAATATGCCGGCATAAATCCCACCCTGTTCCGGAACTACATTAATGGCTTCAAGCGTCCTTCCGCCGCGAGGCTTCAGCAGATACAACAAGCACTTAAGGCATTGGCGGAATCCTATTCCAGTGTTCATTTTGCCGAATAATATAGGATTGTCGAAGGCAATGGATGCAAGATGCTGATCCTTGGCTTGGTAAGCGTTATTGCCTGCTGATGGGAACTACATTGAGGCAGTCCGGCTACTTTTGTTCGGCGTTGTCCAGGTAAGCCACGGACGGCTTGTCCGAAATACTCATTGCCGGGAAGAGAACATGAACGGATTTGAAATGTTCCGTAAATAGGGATTTTTCACTTAAAAAATTTTTACTTACGGAATATTTGTATAATTTTGTATTAATTAACGCTATATGAGAATCGTTTCGCATAGAAAACTGAAGGAATTCTACGAGCAAGCCGGGCATGAGGATGCGAGGATACCACTTGAGCGTTGGTACCATACCGTTGAGGAGGCAAAGTGGCATTCTTTCGCGGAAATGAGGATGTTCTTTGGAACGGTTGACTATGTTGGGAACCAACATTATGTTTTTAACATCGGCGGCAACAAGTATAGGTTGATTGTGGTTGTTAAGTTTGTGATGGGTTATGTTTTCATACGTTTCGTCGGCACTCATCAGGATTATGACAAAGTTGATGCTTCAATTATATAGGAGGGTATGACTATGAGGATAATCACAGAAGACCAGTATAGATTAGCTCAGAAAAGAGTGGAGGATCTGCTTCCTCAGGTTGATGACAGCACACCATTGGATGACCCCAAGGCCATTGAGCTGATGATGATGTCTGACATTGTCATTGATTATGAGAGTGAGCATTTCCCTATAGCGAAGCCAAGCGTCGCTGAGCTTATCGCGGACGGCCTTAAAGAGAATCATATTACCCAGAAGCAACTTGCGGAAGAGCTGGGAATCAGCACGACGCGCGTGAACGATTTCGTGTCGGGAAAATCAGAGCCGAATCTGAAAACAGCCGGACACATCTGCCGTTTTCTGAAGATACGTCCCGCCGCGATGCTGATGCTCTGATCGGCGGCAAAAATGCGAACCCGTAGGCGCTTGTCAGATCGTGCACCAGAAGGTTACGACGAAAGGGATGGAGAACTCCAGGACGAAGCCGTGGAAGAGGGAGACCACGGAATATTCCTTGCCGGAGGTGGCCATTATGATCGGGAGGGTGGTGTCCATCGAGGTGACTCCGCCGGCGGAGATCGGGGCGAGCGGGCCGCAGAACCTGGCGAGGAGCGGAGCCAGAAGCAGCGTGGCCATCTCCCTTATGATGTTCGACAGCAGGGCGATGGTGCCGAGTTCGGCACCCCGGTAGCCGGTTATGAATATGCTGGAGAGGGAGTAGTAGCCGAATCCGGATCCGACTGCGAGACAGTCTGTGGCCGACCTGGATGACAGGATCAGCGAGGCGGCCAGCGCGCCGGCATAGGTGCCGATTATGGTGCCGACCGGAAGCAGGGCCATCCTGACATCCAGGGATTTGAATTTGGAGACTATGCTCTTGTCGCTCCCGACGCCAAGGCCCACGAAAAAGAGCAGCGCGCAGAGGGCGTAGAATGTCAGATCGCCCCCGACGAATCTTTCCGGCACTATGCCGGACAGGCCGGCGAGGATGCCGAGGACAAAAAAGCCCACGATCACAAGACTACCTTTCATGACTCTTTCTTGCAGGATTTAATGTAACGCCACAGAACCCAGGCCAGCAGGCAGCTGCCGACCGTTGACAAAACCGCAATGACAAGAGCGTCCAGCCCGAGCGACGGAAGCGCCGAGATGATCTTCCTGTTGCCGCCGACCTCGACACCCAGAAGAAACAGAAGCGCCCAGATCAGGACGGTCACCGTTTTCGAAGCCCATCCGCAATCGCGGTTCCTCAGCAGCCATCCGACCGCTATCCCCGCGAACATACACAGCAGTACTGTAAACATACCCCAGACTCAAATGATGCGCAAAGATAGCAAATATTCCTTCCAAAACAGCCTATGGGAAGACGGCTGCAAGGTCTCTGCTACCTGGAGGCGAGGATGTTCGTGGCGGCGTAGGAGAGGGCGGCGTAGAAATCCTCGCCGAAGACGGCGGTGAGGGGTTCACGGAGAAATTCGTAGACGCGGATTCCTTCCCGGCGGCCTTTCTCATAGGCATCCTTGCATATTCCCCAACGATGGAGATTGAGCGCCTTGCCGCCGCCGGTGAGTCTGGTGACGCGTACCGGGTAGAGCCAGCAGGACTGAGGCTTACGGAACTTGCAGGTTCCCTGGAAGAAACACCTCTCGATGGAGCAGAAGCAGTTCCCGTCCTCGTCGAATGTGGTGTAGGCGCACTCCTCGGTCTGATCCACGACGGGCGTCACGATGTCTCCGTCACGGTCGATGGAGAAGAAACCCTCCCTGCCGATCTGCGCGCGGCCCTGCGGCCTCATGAGTTTTGAATATACAGGATAACCCTCTTCCAAAGGCTCCAGCTCTGACTCATCCAACGGGGCTCCGCTGTCCCCGATAATGCAGCAGCAACCTTTGCACACTGCGTAGTCGCAGGCGAAATATTCAGTTACAACCTCTTCTGACACAAGGACATCACCAATCTGGATGATGGTCCCGAACTTATTGTTTGACGACATATTCGATTCTCATTCCTTCGGACAGCGTTCCGAAGATTTCCTTTACCTTGTCGGCGGAGACACTGCCGATCCTGCCGGCATAGCCCGTCAGCACGTCCTTACCTCCGGAATAGCGCATCAGGACCGCGTCGATGTAGTTGTCCGGATCGGCGAGATAGGTCGAGTAGCTGTTGGTCAGCAATGACTTGCATGCCGCAAGCTCGGCGGGAGCTATCGGATTTGAAAGCACGTTCTCGATTACCTTGCGGGCCTCCACGAGGGAACGCATCGGCTGATCCGAACCGCTTTTCACGCCGTAGGGGAGGCCACACTCCGGCACCGGAGTGCAGGTGAAGATCAGCTCCAGAGCCTCCTGAGGCCAGATGCTGAAACGATCGGACATCCTCACGCTGAATCCATGTTCGGCCATCACCCCGGTCAGACGACGCTGGAGCGCAAGACCGGCGACCTTGAATGCCATGTAGTTCTCTGTCGTGAACGGTTCGGCGCACGCTAAGGCCACGCTGAGGCTGACAGGGGAATCCTCTCTTGTGTAGGTCGTGGATCCGCTGCGAAGCTTGTAGGGGTTGAACTGGCGGACAGACTGGGTCTTGCTCACCCTGAAACCACCCAGGTACTGGCAAAGAATCTTCTGGACGGATTCGGCGGACAGATCCCCGAGCAGGACAAGCACGCCGTCATTAGCCCTTATGAACTGGTCGTCGAAGAATGCCGAGGCGACATCCAGCGTGCGCGCCGTAAGGCCGGTCGGAGTCTTCACCGAGGAATAGTTGTAGTCCTGGTACATGAGACTGTCCAGATAGGCAGGCTTAAGGGATGCGAGTTCCATCCTACGCCACGAATCGAAGGCCTGCACCGAAGGTCTCCTCAGATTGGCGGCAGAGAGCAAAGCCTTGAGAGTCAAGACAAATCTGTTGGATTGCGCCGACCCGTAGAGTCTCGTGTCTGATGTCGAGACAGCGCAGTTCATCTCCACTCCGTTGGCTCTGAGGAGCTTGTCGAAATCTCTTCCGGACATGCCCGCGATGTTGCACAGGCCGAACATGTCCGAGAAGAAGGCTCCCTCGCCGCGGCGCAGATCGCGCACGGTGGAGAAGCCACCCTTGATCATGAAAGAGTAGCTGAACCTTCCGGATGTAGGCATCTTCTTGTAAATCACCTTCATGCCGTTGGAGAAAGTCCACATCTCTCCTCCGGAGACCGGTTCCGGAGACACGGACTTCATCTTGACCTTGTTTTTCTCGTTCCACAGGGCGGACGTGTCCTTGATAGCCGTCCTCCATTTGTAGGAAGGCTTGTCCAGCAGAGAGACGCAGTCGGTGGCCGAGGCGAAAACCACAGGCCAGAACCATTCGTCGTAGTCCTCCTCGTCGCCTGTCCAGGTCACCTTAGGTGTCTTCATGTCCGAAAGCAGCGCCGCCGCATAGCTGTTGAACAGATCCGTCTCGGCCTCGGCGGACATATTCCTTGAGGAATAGAATGTCGCCTTGGTGGCCGGGGCGGCCAGGTCAGAGCCATAGAGATAGGAAGAGACGCACCTTTGGACAAGCGCGTCGTTGGTCTGAGGCTTGTAATAGCCGCTCAGCACGGAGTTGCGTGCGACGAGATATTCATTCACCTCGACCCCTTTCGAACAGATCTCCGACAGGACGGAAGCCACCGCCAAGGATGCCGGCATAAGCTGGCTCCGTGTGGTACGCACGCCCACGCTGAACATCTCGTCGCCTGAGCCAGAGGCACTTCCGAAATAATCCACCGTCAACTCCCGGGCAGGAATATCCCGCGTCATGAGGGACTCCCGCAGACGGACTCCGACAATCCCCCGGAGGGACTCGGAGAAAAGCTCGGAGATGAACGGCTGGATCGTGTTCATCTGGTCGTCCGGCGTCCTCGGGGAACGGAACGCAACCGTCAGCGAAGACTCCTTGGACGGGATGAATGAATATTCCGCCTCCTCCGAAGGTCTCCAGACATATTCCTTCTTCTTGTAGAAGGGAGTCCGGGAAGGCACCATCAAGGAGAAGACGTTCATTCTCTCGATGATGGCGGCAGGGTTGATGTCGCCCGCGATGATGACCGCGTGCGGACAAGGCTGGACCGAGATGAGGTCGAACAGCATCAGCAGAGTGGTGTCCGAGGCGGCCTGGTCGAAGACGGGGACATCGTCGAATCTGAATATGCTCGCTTCGTCCCTGAAGGAGACATAACCCTCCGGACGGCAGCCTATTCCTTTGCGGGACAGGAACTTGTAGGGAATCGTCTTGTTGAAGTGGGGCAGGGACGAGAGTTCTTTCCTCGCCGCCAGTGAGTCAATCCTTCCTTTTCCGACGAGGGCGAAATCGGCCACACCCTTCATCGAAGGGTTCGTCACAAGGTAGTAAGTGATTCCGTTTGTAAGATTGCCGGTGGTGACCGCTCCGTCCTTAGGAAAAACGGGCAGAGTCTGCGCTGGCATCATAATTGAAAAACCAAGCAGGGCAAAGCAAATAATTATTTTGACCGTATGACGCATCATTTCACCTCCTGTTAAAGCAAAAATAACCAATAATGTGCATTTGACACAAATTTTTATTACATTTGTGATTACTGCCATCATTATGGAATATAGTTAAACATAAATTTTTAATACAATGAAAAAGTTTATTCTCGCGATCGCGGCCGCGTTTATGGCCGCAAGCATGGTGTCCGCCCAGGACATGGCTCAGGCTACCGAACTCTACAATAATGGAGCCACAGCCATCTCGATGAAGAATTGGACCGAGGCTCTCGACTATTTCCAGAAGGCTCTCGAAATGGGTAAGACGATTGGCGCCGACGCCGATGAGCTCGTGACGAACTGCAAGAACGCCATCCCTGGTGTGGCTCTTGAGATCGCCAAGGATCTGATCAAGGACAAGAAGTACGAGGAGGCTGAGACGAAGCTTGCGGAGGTCGAGAAGATCGCCACTGAATATGAGAATGCCGAGGTTGCCGAAAGGGCGAAGGAACTCGTTCCGCAGATGTGGATGCAGAAGGGCGTGGACGCTCTCAAGCTGAAGGACTTCGCGACTGCGGCTGACGGATTCGCAAAATCCTACGCCATCGACACGACCGCCGGCAGGACCGCTCTTCTTCTGGGCCAGGCTCTCGGCGCCCAGGGCAAGACCGAGGAGGCCATCGAGGCTTTCCAGCACGCCGCTTGGAACGGAGAGGAGGCTGAGGCCAAGGAGCAGATGTCCAACATCTATGTAAGGCAGGCCAACGCCGCCCTCAAGGGACAGAAGTTCGCCGATGCCGTGAAGGCCGCTGATAAGGCCAACAGCTATTCCGAGAACGCCACCGCCTACCTCATCGCAGGTCAGAGCTCACAGAAACTCAGCAAGAACGCTGACGCCATCAAGTACTTCGAGAAGTATCTTGAGATGAAACCGGACGCCAAGAACGCTCCTGCCATCACCTTCACCGTAGCCGCTCTCTACCAGGGCGCGAAGAACAACGCCAAGGCTCTTGAGTTCTACAAGAAGGTTCAGGATGATCCTAAGTTCGGCGACCAGGCCAAGCAGATGATTACTTCCCTCAGCAAGTAATCAATGGAATTTCTCGAATTGCTTGCTCCGGCAAGGAATGCTGACATCGGCATCGCGGCGATTGACTGCGGTGCCGATGCCGTGTATATCGCCGGGCCTGCGTTCGGGGCAAGACAAGCCGCCGGCAACTCCATGAAGGACATCCGGAGGCTCACTGAGTATGCCCATCGCTTCGGCGCACGCATATTCTTGACTCTCAACACGATTCTGTTTGACGATGAGCTTGCCGAGGCGGAAAGGCTTCTTGCCGAGGCCAAGGATGCGGGAGTTGACGCGATCATCGCCCAGGATCTAGCCGTCTGGCAAATGACGGATCTTCCAGTCCACGCGTCCACGCAATGTGCGGTCAGAACACCGGAGAAAGCCGGATTCTATGAAGGTCTCGGCGCCTCCAGGATTGTTCTGGAGAGGGAAATGTCGCTTGAACAGATCCGGAGCGTAAGGTCAGCTGTCGGCTGCGAACTGGAGTTTTTCGTCCACGGCGCGCTTTGCGTCTGCTACAGCGGCCAGTGCTACATGTCCGAACGGATCAGCGGGCGGAGCGCCAACAGAGGGGAATGCATCCAGGCCTGCCGGTCTCTTTACGACCTCGTGGACGATTCGGGCAGGGTGCTGGCGCGGAACAAGGCCCTGCTGTCGCTGAAGGACTACAACCTGGTGGACAGGCTTGCCGATCTGGCGGATGCGGGAATATGCTCGTTCAAGATCGAGGGGCGGCTGAAGAGCGTTTCCTATGTGCGGAATGTCGTGCGGGCATATTCATCGGCATTAGACAAATTGGTCGCCGCGAATCCGGAAAAATACCGTAGGGTGTCGTTCGGGCGCTGCGAGGGTGGATTCGCGCCGGATCTGGGCAAGACATTCAACCGTGGCTACACGCAGCTGTTCCTTGACGGGAAACATTCAGGCCGATGGTCTTCGATGGATGCGCCGAAATCGATCGGCGAGGAGGTCGGGACGGTGGTCTCCGTCGCTCCGGCGAGTGGTTCCGCGCGGGGTTTTAAGAGTGGTTCCCCGGCCATGGGCCGCCGTGAGGCCATGGGGGACATCATCGTCACCGTCAGGCTAAGGGATCAAAGTGTGCGTCTGCAGAACGGAGACGGTTTCTCGTTCATGGCCAAAGGCCGCGGAGAGATTGTCGGTTTCCGGGGTGATGTCTGCCAGGGGAGCCGCATAATCTGCCGCAATGTCCAAGGTCTTTATTCCGGTGCGAGGCTGTACCGTAACCTCAGCGCCGCCTTCGAGAGGGAGTTGGAGTCCAACCTGCCGTCCAGGACGATTCCGGTCGAGGTGGACGTGGCTGTGCGGTCGGATAAACAAATATATTCATTGAAAATCAAGGCCCAAAGTCAGGATGGACGAGTCGTGGAGCTGGAGCGTGAGGCCGGAACGCAGGTGGCGGAGAATGCGGAGAGGATGCGGTCGTTGTTCTCGGCCCAGATCTCCAAGGCTTCGGGAATATATTCATTCATTCTTCGCTCCCTTGACACCCCCGGCGGCGCACTGCCTTTCCTTCCCGCGTCGGCTCTGAACGCCATCAGGCGCGATGTGGCCGCCGCCCTTGAAGGAATCCCGTGCAAGGCCGTCCCCCTGCCGGCAAATCCCGGCAGAAGGATGTCGGATGCTTCCAAAGTTCTTGATATTCAAGATAATTCATCGGATGACGTACGCCTGACGTACAAGGCCAACGTTGCCAACCACCTCGCCCGTGAGACCTATCTCTCCCTAGGCGCGGCTTCGGTGGACAATGCCTTCGAGCTCTCCCACCGCCCCGATGCCGAGCTGATGCGCACCAAGTACTGCATCCGCCATGAACTCGGCCTCTGCCCGGTACATCCAAACGCCAGAGAGCTCCGCCCGGCATCCAGATTGGCAACCTCGCCGGCAACCACCTCGCCCGAACCCTCTTCCGCCGCCCGTCTGTTCCTGACCAACAACGGCAAACGTTACCCCCTATCCTTCGACTGCTCCCGCTGCGAGATGATCGTCAAGGCGGACCGTAAGTAAGCCGGCATCTTCGATAACGGTCTTTAGGCCTTGTCGTTCTGGGCCAGCAGAGCCATCGCCGCGTCGTAGTCGGCGGCGTTCACCTTGACCTCCACGGGATCAACATAGTTCAGTGAGACGTAGGAGGAATTCTCCCCGAACACTGCGGCAGGGATGCCGTTCTCGTTGAGCATGCCCGCTGTGATGTGGGCGCTCATCGCGTCGCTGAATTTGGCGACAGTCTTGAGTTCTTCTGCCATAGTCTTTGAATATTAAAGGTTTATAGTTATGTGCTTGTGACGCTCATGCGCCACGTTGACATATTCATAGCTCATCTTTCCTCGCTTGCGGAGGGGTCTCAGTCCTCGTCGGCCGCGCGGAACTTGTACTCCAGGCCGCCGACAATCCGCACCACCTCCTTGGTGAGTCCCTCGACCTCGAAGCCACCCATCTCGCGGGTCATCGTGATCCTGTCCTCCATCATCTTGACCAGGGCGCTGAACTTCGAGCGGAGTCGGAAGGTCATGTTCTCGCCGTTCTCGCTTTCGAGACGGTAGCCGCGCGCTTCCATATATTCAATAATCCCGCCACGGATGTCGGAGAACTCGCCGTTGATTATTGCGGATCTTTTGATGAACCCGAACCGAGGGTAGAATGCCGACACGAATGCGAACAGCAACGCAATCTGCCACAGTGACTTGTAGCCGTCCCTGAACATCAGGCTGACATCCGGCTTGACTACTCCGATAAGCACCAGGGCCGCCATGATGACCACGAACAGGAAGGTGAAATAGAAAAAGTATTTGACGGATCTTACAAAGTATTTCATAAATAGTCCGATTTTTGCTAACCAAACAAAGATATGAAATAGTTTTGTTATTTTTGTGTCGTTAAACATTAAATCGGAAGATTATGGCAGAAATAGATCCTATCCAGGAGCGCCGTGAGCGCGAAGAGCAGGAAAGAAAGAATGAAAGCCTCAAGAAAACTATGTGGGCTCTTGTGGCTGTGGCGGTGCTGCTCGCCACGGGACTTGCTTACATTTGGTTCTCAAAGTCCAGCCTTGTCAAGGACCTTAACGCTGAGAAGGAGGACCTTACCCAGCAGATGATCGCCCTCAAGGGAGACTACGACAGCCTTTCATCTGACTATGCATCGATCAACAGCCAGCTGGACTCCTCCAAGGAAGAGGTCAACCAGTTGATAGAGAGGATCCAGAAGACCGAGGCCACGAACCGTCGCAAGATGCGTCAGTACGAGAAGGAACTCGGAACCCTTCGCAGCATCATGAGAAACTACATAGTGCAGATTGACTCGCTCAACACATTGAACCACAAGCTGACAGCCGATGCCGCCGCCGCGCGCCGCGAGGCCGCGGAGAGCCGTGCGGAGAACGCTGACCTCAAGGGACAGGTCGAGAACCTTTCCGGTCAGGTGGCCGCCGGTTCCGTGATCAAGTCAAGGGGACTGAGCGTCGCCGCCTACAACGGTTCCGACAAGGTTACTGACCGCAGCAGCAGGGTGGTAAGGCTCTTGGCCTCGCTGAGTCTGGTCGAGAACGATCTGGCTCCGAGGGGTCCGGTGAGAGTCTACCTGCGCGTGAAGGATCCGGACGGGATTCTCCTGACCAACAGCAACCAGACATCGTTCACGTTCAACGGACAGACGATGGTCGCATCCGCATCCCGTCAGGTGGACTACGAAGGAAAAGAGGTCGAGCTGAGCATCTACCTGAACGACATCCCTTCCTATCAGGCTGGCATCTACACGGTTGAGGCCTACACGACCCAGGCTTTCCTCGGCAAGACCGAACTCTTGCTCCGCTAACCCGTGATCTACCTCCATGTCCCTTTCTGCGGAAGTTTCTGCACTTATTGCGACTTCTATTCGGAAATCTGTCGCGGCGGGCGGGCTTTCAATGAATATGCGGACGCGGTCCTGAAGGAAGTCAACGATCGAAAGGAGGAAATTTGCATGAATATGTCCGCTCCCGGAGCGGTCAACACTCTCTACATAGGAGGAGGCACCCCATCGGCGCTTCCTCTTGATGTTTTGTCACGGATTGTCGGTGCGGTTTCCCAGACTGAACGGCTTTCTTTGGTCACTGAGCCTGTCGAAGTGACCACCCCGACAGAACTCTTCGATGAGTTTACCGTTGAAGTGAATCCCGAAGATATAGTGGAAAAAGGCCGTGAATATGTCCGCGGACTTCTTGCCTTGGGTGTGAGCAGGGTCAGCATGGGGATCCAGTCATTCAACGATGACATTCTCCGTTGGATGAACCGCCGCCACGATGCAGGGAATGCCGTCAAGGCTTTCCATATCCTTCGCGAAAGCGGAGTCCGGAACATCAGCATTGACCTGATCTTTGGCATATCCCAACTGACGGACGAGACCTGGAAAGACACGATCGAAAAGGCCTTGGAACTTTCTCCAGAGCATATTTCGGCCTACCAACTGTCAATAGAGGAAGGAAGCGCCCTTGCCAAGATGGTAGCCGACGGGCGTTACGTTGAGGCTTCCGAGGAACAATGTCGCCGGCAGTACGACATCCTGTGCAGATGTCTTGGGCGGTCCGGCTACCATCATTACGAAATCTCCAATTTCGCAAAGCCCGGCTTCGAAGCCGTCCACAACAGCGCCTATTGGCGCCGGGCACCGTACATCGGCCTCGGCCCAGGCGCCCATTCACTGACCGGCGACATCCGCTCCTGGAACAGTCAGGAACTTCCGCACAGAAGTACGGACGGTTCCCCGGCGACATATTCAAGAACCTCCGAGACCCTTTCGCCCGAGAACATCAGAGTAGAGAGGATCATGCTCTCCCTCCGCACCGACAAAGGCTTGGAAGCCGCGGAACTATATTCATTGGCCGACCGCGCGGTCATTAATTCCCTTTTGAGTGAAGGTGCCCTTGAGAAGCAAGGCGGCAGCATCCGCATCCCCGAATCCCGCCTCTTCACCTCCGACGAGATAATCCGCGAACTGATTTAGAAGCGTTCTTGGTTTGTTGGAATATCCTCTGGGCCGAAAAAATCTTCTGGCAAAAGTCCCAAGTTCTTTGAACCAATTATGGAAAACCTCTTGAATATCAATGCAAAATCACCTTGCCTTTAGCCGGATCAATCTATGGGCACTTCTTTAATGTATTGAATATCAGCACTTAACTCTCCACTCGTCTCACGTATCTTTGCCCCGGAGCTGCCCCAAGGGCTCTTGGGGTTCTTGAAGACCCACAGCTACGCTTTCGAGAGGCGAAGGCGTGGTATCTTCGGGGGTATCACCGAAAATATTTCTGTTTTTTATGAATTCTATATGTTTCTTTCTGTTTCCTTTCATTTGGAATGCCTAACTTGCGGTCGTGTTCCGGGAGGAATCGCGGGACATTTTGACAAACAGACATGATTCACTTCAACTATGAGGACTTCAGAGAGAAAATGTGCCGTCAGGCGGAAGGCCGATGACCAGACTACCATTAACCAAGAGACCATTGAACATGAGGGTGTTAACCAAGAGACCGTAGATGGGCAGAAAACCGCTGACTGCCCGGACGCGGCATCGGAGGAGGAGCAGTACCTTAAACGCTACCGCCACTGCCGTAGACTGATTGAGAACGACGGGCGGTTCATCGGGATGACCGACGAGGAGAAGGATGCCTACGCACAGCGGCTCGCCACGCCGGAGTATCTTGACCTGACCTGCGACTGGGCGTTCAAGTATCTGTTCCAGAACCACCCTGAATTGCTTGTCCGTCTCCTCAATGATATCCTTCAGGAGGACATCATGTCGGTTGAGTTCCGGAACACGGAACTGACGGAGATATCTCCGCAGGACAAGAGGATACTCTTCGACCTTCTTTGCCGGACACCGGGCGGGACGATTCTGGTCGAGATGCAGAGGACGTCGCGTTTCGACCAGCGCGACCGTCTGCTCTTTTATGGTTCAAGACTGGTGACCAGACAGGTGAAGCGCGGGGATGAGGAATATGTCCTTGCGCCCGTCAAGGTCATTTGTATTATGAACTACGAGGACGAGCATCCGAACTCGCCGGAGGGAAAGATCCTGTACCATTACAGACTGCGTGAGATTGAGACGGCCGAGCCGTTCGGAGACCGTATGTCGTTCTATCTGTTGGAGTTGCCGAGGATAATGCGCTACACTGATGAATATGACAGGCCTGTGGCAGCATGGTGCCGGATATTCAGAAATTTCGCTATATTTGCGAAGTCGAGGTCGGAGAAAGACGCTGAGTTTGAGAGGTTGGAACGGGCGATGCGTGTCAGCGGCCTTGACGACCAGGAGATTGACAACTATTTCAGCGATATGATGACAGAAAAAGAGATGCACCCGTACATCAAAGGTGCCGAGCAGCAGGGCTACCGCAAAGGCTTTAAGGCCGGTGTCGAGCAAGGCACGGCGGAAGGCGTAGAGAAGGGTATAGAGAAAGTTGCTAAGTCTATGCTGTCGTTAGGCATTCCGGTTGAACAGATTGGGATTGCCACAGGGCTGTCTCCGGAGAGGATTGAGACTTTGAGACAGGACTAAGAAATGTTTTTGATTTGTTTGAAAGTCTTTCAGTCTACCTGATCGATCCGGCGACGATGTTGGCGACAAGGGCGCGGAGGCGGCCTACGCTGCCTTTGTCTTCGGGATGTACGCGGTGGGTCAGCAGGATTATGGCTGTCTTGGTCTCGGTGTCGATCACGATGGATGTGCCGGTGTAGCCTGTGTGCATGATAGTGGTTTCAGGGTTGAAAAGGTCGCCGCGCGGACCGCTGTGCGAACTCTTCTTGTCCCAGCCTAAGGCCCGGCCCACTGAAGGATCGTTCTGTGGAGGGATTGTGGCCATCAGTCTGACTGTCAGAGGGCTGAGTATTCTTGTGGATTTTAGGGTCCTGCCCTTTTTGTCCACGAGGACACCACCGTTCATGACGGCGGCGCAGACCACAGACAGATCCTCGGCGTTGGAGAACACGCCGGCGTTGCCGGAGTTCCCGCCCATTATCCTGCGCGCCATCGGGTCGTGGACCTGGGCGATGAGCGGCTTCCCGTCAGCCTGGACCTCGGTCGGGGCGCAGAGCCTCGCCAGTCCGGCGGAGTCGCCGACAGCAGGATCGTAGATCAAAGGGAAATAGCACGTGTGCCTCAGTCCGAGAACATCGAAGACGTGTCTTTGGGCATATTCATAAAGCCTCTCTCCCGTGACTCTTTCGAGGATTCTTTGTAAGGTAATGAAATTCAGGCAGCTGTACATGAAGTCGCTTCCTGGGCGGAAGTTTCTCTTGACCTTCGTGGCGATGAATTCCTCCAGTCTGTCGGGGGTGTTCCCGCCATATTCATTGACAAAGGAGTTCGTGTTGATGTAGGGAGTCAGACCGGAGGTGTGGGTCAGTAGGTCGCGTATCGTGATGCTGACGGTCTCGCCGCTCTCGGGATCCGTCCATGGCCTGAAGCCGGGAATGTACCTGTCCACGTTGTCGGTGAGCCTGACCAACCCGTTCTCTATCAGTTGCATGAATGAGAGAGTTGTGCCGACGCACTTGCTGACGGAGGCGAGGTCGAACATCGTTTCGGTCGTCATCGGCTCCACCGTCGGTACCACGGACTTGTTGCCGTAGGCCTTCAGATAAACGATGTCGTTCCCCCTGACGACAGAGAGCACGGCTCCGGGAATCTCTTTGGCCGCGATGGCGTCATTGATGACCCTGTCAACCTGCGCCAGCTTCTCCGAATCCATGCCGTGACTTTCCGGAGTCGCCTGCCTCAAGGTGCCCTGAGCAAGGGCGGAAACAGCCAGAGCGGCAGCCAATGCGCTCACAATCAATCTTTTCATGACAAAATTTTATGAATATTCTTACTTCCCCTTCACGGGCTTTGAACCTAGAAGATCAAGGTGGCCTTGATCGGATAATGGTCGGAGACGTAGGCCCTGTTCATGTAAGGCTTTGTGATGGTTTCGTACTCCGTGCAGCTGCTGAATCCCTTGAACCAGATGTAGTCGATGATCTCGTCGTCGGCAGCCTTGCCCCAATCGTTGAATGTTCCGTGGTGGTCTGTCTTGAACGCCACCTCACGCGCGTTCCGCATGACTTTCTTGAGGTCGTCGAACTCAGGACGCTCGATTCTCATGTTGAAGTCGCCAGTCAGGATCATCGGGTAGTTCTCCGGGTTGATCTCGGCGATCCTGTCAACGATCAGCTTAAGTCCGTTCTTGCGGGCCTCCCAGCCGACATGGTCAAGATGGGTGTTGACGTAGTAGAACTTCCTGCCGCTGGCCTTGTCCTTCATCAGCGCCCAGGTCGCGGAACGGAAGCAGGCCGCGTCCCAACCTTTCGAAGGCTTCTCCGGTGTCTCGGAGAGCCAGAAAGTCCCCCATTTGATCAGCTTGATGGTCTTCTTGTTGTAGAAGATGGCCATAATCTCGCCCTCCTTCCGACCGTCCTCACGGCCTACGCCGATTCCTTTGTAGCCAGGGCAGTACTCCTCAAGGTACTTGAACTGGAAATCAAGAGCTTCCTGAAGACCGAATATGTCCGGCTTCTGATCCATGATCATCATCGCCGAGGCCGGGTAGCGGTATTGCCAGGAATTGGTGCCGTCGTTGGCCTTGCCGACCCGTATGTTGTAGGAGATCACATTGATGTCAGCCGGCTTGCCGCTCTTCGCCGCAGCGTTGAAAGGCAGCGCCAGCAATGCTGTCATAAGGACAAGAAACACTCTTTTCATAACAATATATGTTTAATTATTAATTCGTAGTCATCATGTAGACTACAAATTTAATAATTTGTGCCAATATAGCCTTGTATTATTTCAGATATCGCTAGCGGATCCAGGCATCCGGAGGCACGCATCCGGAAGGAAGAGGGTGATAGGGTTGAGAGGGTTGGTAGGCTTGATAGGTGTCACTTTTGCAGGTGGACAGTCCTTTTTCCGGCCTTTGTCACAAGAGTGCCCACAACGCCGTTCCCCAGCCCTTGTCCCAAGACAGAATTGCGCTCGAAGCCCTCACCGGAAGGCTTCTGGCAGCGTATTCTGTGTATTTTTTTACGTCCGATTGGAGCAGCACGGGGTGGATGCAAAAGGTCAGATTAGATTATTTTTTGTCCAAAATGGTAGTTTTTCTGTGATTTTCCTTTATCTTTACGAATGATAGCACGCATGATTATGAACCGGTCGGAAAGGAACCTGACGGCTGAAAGGAATATGTGAAAAAGCAGCACTATAAAAATGCAAAAATGTAGCAATATAGCAATGTGGTAATGTGGCAATATAGCAATCTAACAACCGGCGCGGCAGGCAAGGCGTGACATCAATCCATAAACATAAACATGTTAAACATGTTAAACATATGATGCAAACCATCACCTATCTAATTCAAAAACAGTATGAACAAAAGTCTAACTAAACCTCTCATTCGGCCGCTCGGCGGCCGATGGGCAAGAGTGTGTCTGACGGCGCTGCTCACCACGGTCGTCACCGTCGGCGCACAGGCGCAGGCTACCTGCGAGAGCGGTACGCAGACGCAGACGCAGACGCAGGCGCAGGCGCAGGCGTGTGCTGCCGGCCGGGGAGGCGCACAGGATCTGGCCGCGGGCGGCGAGATCGTCCTTACGCCGCCGCGGGATCTGAACAGCGAGCTGCGCCATCGCACGTGGAGCGTCTACACGCAGGGCGGGCTGTCCTGGGCCACCGGCGTGTGGTACCGGAACCTCGACGCGAAGAGGAGCTACAGGCAGTCGGCGGCGGCCGGCGGCGGAGTCGATTTCACCATCCGCCCATGGGTGCGCGTGGGCGCCGAGTACATCTGGTCGCGCTACCGCCGCGAGCAGCGCCTCTCGGCGCTCGACGCCGAGGCCATGCCCGTGAAGGCCTACGGCAACTACATGATGAACCTCCACAACGCCAAGCTCGGCGTGGGCCTCAACCTCATGGAGATATGGCCGGAGCGCCGGGCGCAGTGGCTCAACATCTGGGCCGGGACGGGCGCGGGCTACACCTTCGGGCGCGGCAACGAGTACGGCATCCATTTCAGCAACACCCTGACGCAGGGCGGCCAGACAACCCCGCTCACCGGCGGCGCGTCCATCAGCAACGACGACGCGATAACGATCACGGGCAACGTCCGCACGACGAACCGCCACGAGAGGTTCAACACATTCTACATCCCCGCCTCGCTCCACGTCGAGGCCGACCTATGCCGCCGCCTCACCGTCGGGCTGAAGGGGGAGGCGGACTGGCTCCTGAACCGCGGGGACATAGCCCCGAAGGGGTACGCCTTCGCCCTTGTCACCCTGCGCTACAACCTCGTGCCAAGCCGCGCCAGGGTGCAGCGCGCCTACTACGAGGGCGAGATCTCCGCGCTTGGCGGCCGACTGGACGCCCTGCGTCTTGAGGCCGACCGGTCCAGGGCGCGCGCCGACGAGGCCGAGGAGGCGCTCCGCCTGGCGGAGACGCAGAACGCCGACCTCCAGGGCCTCCTCTCCGACTGCGAGGAGTGCAGGGCCAGGGCCGAGGCCGAGGCCGTGGCCTCCGCCGCCCCTGCGTCGCATTTCGTGCAGTTCGACCACAACAGCACCCATGTGGGCGGCGCCGAGGCCGAGCGCCTGAGGGCCTTCGCCCGGAGCGTCCGCGGCGAGAGGCTCGCCCTCGTGGCCGAGGCCAGCACGCCGGGCGGCGAGGACTACAACGTCCGCCTCTCCGAGCGCCGCCTCCGCCGCGTGGTCGAGATCCTCGTCGGCGAGGGACTCCCCGCCGGCGACCTGCGGCCCGCGACCGCCATCGGGGCGAGGAACGGCAAGCCGTCGGCAGAGGGCCGCAGAGTGACAATCACCGTGGTCAAAGAGTAAGAAGTAACGCAATAACAACACGAACGCCCGCGCCCCGGCAGCGTTCCCTCCCCGCGCGGAGGGTCAAGGAGGGGCCAAAGACTTATGAAACGGATAAAACTCATTCCGCTCGCCGTCACCATGCTGTTGGCGGCACCCGCGTTCCTCACCTCATGCCAGGAGGACGCGCCAGAGATCAACTACACGATGAGCGTGTCGGTGACCAACGACTTCACCAAGGTGGTGGAGGCCATCGACAGGGGCTCCCTCAAGAACGAGGAGGCCATCGCGAAACTCGCGGCCGCCATCGACAGGATGAACTCCGACCAGCAGGCCAAGCTCCAGGCCATCCGCGATGTCCTCGGCTCGGTCAACACCACACTCGAGACCAAGCTCGTCGCCATCGAGGCGGCGCTCAAGGCGCAGACCCTCTCGATGGAGGGGAAGCTGGATCTGATCAGGGGCGTCCTCGCCGACCAGAAGGTCACCCTCGACACCAGGCTGGCGGCCATCGAGGCCGCGATGAAGGCGCAGACGCTGTCACTGGAGGGCAAGCTGGACCTGCTCACCGCCGCGGTCGACAACCAGACCCTCAAGCAGGAGGAGCTGGCGGAGAAGCTTGTCACCGCCATCGACAACCTCGGCGAGGGCCTTGGGGAGAAGCTGGACCAGATCAAGGGCGTCCTCGACGACCAGAACACCACCCTCAAGACCAAGCTGGAGGCCATCGAGGCCGCGATCAAGGCGCAGACGCTGTCGCTGGAGGGCAAGCTTGACCTCCTGGAGGCTGCCGTCAAGGCCCTGCCGGACTACAGCTCACAGCTCGAAGCCATCAGCACGGCCATCGACAACCTGCCTGACTACGGCGACAAGCTCTCCGCCATCGAGGCCGCCGTCAAGGGAATGCCTGACTACGGCGAAAAGCTCTCCGCCATCGTGGCGTCCCTCAATGCGATCAAGGACCAGGCCGAGGCTCTCGGCACCGGCCAGACCTCCATCGCCTCGAAGATAGCCGGCGTGACCGACGCCATCAACGACCTCGTCGCCGAAGTGAACAGCGGCAACACCAGCGCCGCCGCGGCCCTCGCGCAGATCATCCAGAAGATCGAGGACCTCAAGGGCAGCATCGGCGGAGGCGGCACGACCCCGGGTGGAGGCGAAACCCCGGGTGGAGGCGAAACCCCGGGTGGAGGCGAAACCCCATCCACGATGGAATATGTGGACCTCGGCCTTCCGAGCGGCCTGAAGTGGGCCAAGTGCAACCTCGGCGCGTCGAAGCCGTCGGACTACGGCGACTACTACGCATGGGGCGAGACCGCACCTAAAAAAATATACAATTGGGTGACCTACAAGTGGATGAAGGCCGGCCAGTCCGATGAGAAGTACATAACGAAATACACCATCGCCGACGGCCAGACCGAGGCCATCTGGTATGACTCCGCCCGCAAATTCATCGGCGACAACAAGACCGTTCTAGACGCAGCCGACGACGCCGCCACCCAGCAGCTCGGCTCGCCGTGGCGCATGCCGACAAAGGTCGATATCAAGGAACTTAAAGACAACTGCATCTGGACAAGGATTGAACAGGACGGCGTAAGCGGCTATCAGGTGGAAGGCCCGAACGGCAACGTCATCTTCCTGCCTGCCGCCGGCGCCCGCAAAGGTTCCGGGCTCCAATCTGCCGGCACCTATGGCAACTACTGGTCAAGTTCGCTCGACACGGCCTACAGCTACCTCGCCCGCTACCTCAGCTTCGATTCGGGCGCGCACGACTGGGTCAGCTACCAATACCGTTACTACGGGTACTCGGTTCGTCCCGTTCGCCCATAAATTTGCCCTGCCCCCGCGGGCATGACGCAATAGAATCAATATGACTCCCTTCCCGCCAGCCCCGCCGCTGGCGGGATTTATTCATTGGATTATTTTCGCTATATTTCCTCTAAAAAACTGTTTCTTTCTTATGTGACAGGCGTAAAAATCGTAGATTTTTATGTAAGTTTGCTGAATCGAGGTCGGAGAAGGATGCGGGATTCTGCAGGCTGGAGAGAGCGATGCGTGTCAGCGGCCTTGACGACAAGGAGATGGATAACTATTTCATCGCTATGATGACAGGAAAAGAGATGCGTCCGTCCATAGAAGGATCCGGGCAGCAAGGCTACCACGAGGGCATCAAGGCTGGATCCGGGCAAGGCCGGGCCGAGGGGCTTAAGCAAGGGTTGGAGAAAGGACTTGGGCAAATCGGGATTGCCGCAGGTCTGTCGTTGGAAAAGATTGAGTCCATCAGGCATAGATAGACAATCGTCTCGATTCTACTGATAAAGTAATGCAATTATGGCAGCGAACACATTTGATGACTATGGCAAAGTGCAGGCGATCGACCTGCTTTTCGAGGACAGCGGTTTCAGGCGGGAGGATGGGAACGGATTCGAGCCGGCTGCAGGAAGCCTTGTGCGTACGGCGTCGAGGGTCTTTGTGGAGGGGATAGACTTCGACCTGACATATTTCCCGCTCAAGCATCTCGGCTACAAGTCGGTGGTCGCGGTGGCGGGGGAGAACTATGCCGGGATGGCTCATCCGAGGCTTCTGAGCGTCAGGCTGGGTGTCTCCGCCAAACTGGATTTCAGCCACATCAAGGATCTTTGGACGGGCGTGGTGACCGCCGCTAAGGAGCATGGATTCAAATCATTGGATTTGGATCTCGTCCCGTCTCCCAACGGACTGGTCATCAGTGTCACTGCAGCGGGGGAGGAGCTGAAACTGACCCGCGGACGGACGGTGAAGCCTCGGAGCATGGATCTCGTCTGTGTGTCCGGGAGTCTGGGAGCGGCCTTCCTGGGTCAGCAGATTCTTGAGCGGGGCAAGCGTGATTTCGACAGGAATGATGCCGCGCAGCCGGACTTGGAGAAGTACAAGATGCTGATCGGCAGCTATCTCAAGCCGGAGCTGAATGCTTCGGTGGTCTCCCGGCTGGAGGAGGCGCAGATCTATCCGTCCAATGGCTACCTTGTCTCGCATGGCCTTTCTGACGCGGTGAAAAGGCTCGCCAGAGAGTCCGGTCTCGGGGTGAAGATCTATGCCGACAAGATTCCGTTCGAGGGCAACAGCTTTTCCTCCGGCAAGGAACTGGACATCGACCCGATCTCCGCCGCCATGAACGGAGGCGATGATTTCCGGCTACTGTTCACGATCCCGATCCTTTCCGCCGAGAAGTTCCGCCGTGATTTCCAGACATTTGACATCATCGGCCACCTTGCCCAGCCGGAAGTCGGCACCGTCCTCGTGGCCCCGGACGGTCTGGAGCATCCTATCCTAGCCCAGGGATGGAAGGACGTGGAGTAGGCCGATGAAAACAACCAACATCACAGTCATTGCCGCGGCGCTATTGCTGATCCTGTCCTCTTGCGACACGGATCTGTTCAGGCAGATGGACAGGGCGCTGGACGAGGTGGAGAACAGGATGGGCTATGTCAACACCTTGGAGACCAGGGATGTGCGGAAGATGGCGGACTGGTTCGAGAGGCGGGGTGATGACTCCCGGAAGGGGAGGGCGCTCTACTGCCTCGGGCGCAACCAGTTCAATGACGGGGATTTCCCGGCAGCCATCGTCACCTACACGAAGGCTCTGGAGCATTCTGTCAAGGCGGCGGACACCTTGCGGGTGGCAAGAATATGTCAGGACATGGCCCGCACGTGCAACGCCTCCGGGAACTCCACCGACGAAATGATGTACCTTGCCCGCGCCGCGGAGGCCTACAAGGTGGTCGGATTCCAGCGGGAATCACAGCAGGCCTTGTTGGAGATAGGTCAGGCGGAATCCGGATTAGGAAGGTACGATGCCGCCGAGAGCATATTCAAAAGCGTCCTTTTCGATGCCCACGAGATGCGGGACACCCTTCTGGAGGCTCGCTGCCTTGAGTCGTACGCCGCCCTTGCGATGAGCAGGGACACGCTGGATCCGGCGCTTGCCATCGACCTTCTCGGACGAGCCGCCGGCGAGCTGTCTTTCCCGCTCAGCTGCGCCGACAAGGGTATTTTGGCCTACGCCTATGCGGTGGCTGGCAGGCCGGGCGAGTCCCGGAAGTGGCTTTCGGAAGCCCGTTCCGCCGCCGAGACTGCCGCCGAGACCGCCGACGTGAACTTCAGGGAGTACCAGATCGCGGCCCGTTCCGGCGACTCCGCTAAAGCCCTGGCGGCCTTGGAGAAGGTCTTGGAATATGCCAACAGAACGCAGTCGGAGGCTCTTTCGGAGACCGTGGCCGCAAGCCAGCGCGACTATATTCAAGGACAGGCCGAGGCTGGCATGGTGAGGCTTCGGGCCGCCCGTCTGAAGCTTTGGGTGCTGGCTCTCGGAGCGTTGCTCGCCCTTGCCGCCGCTGCCGCCGTCTACTTTGTCCGTAAGGCGGAGGCAAAGCGGAAGCTTGAGGCGGAAAGGCTTGAGACAGAGAAATTCATGAATATCGCCGAAGACCTTCAGTCCCGTCTCTCCAGGCCGGTCTCCAAGTCTGGTCATAGGGAGATGGACCGCTTCAATGTCCTTGAGCGTCTCTGCGAACAGTACTATGTCCACGAGGGTACGGACAACCTCCAGCCGAAGATCCTCAAGGAGGTCAAATCCATCGTAGAGGGGTTCCGCAGTGACAAAAAAGTTCAGAAGGGTCTTGAGAATATGCTCGATCAGGTGATGGATGGCGTGATGACCCGCCTCCGCACCGAATTCCCGTCCTGGAGAGAGGAGGATTTCCTCCTGTTCAGCTTCGTGGCCGCCGGTTTCTCCAGCACGACGATCTCCTCCCTGACCGGCAAGGAGAAGAGCGTGATCTACAACCGTGTCTGGCGCCTAAAAGGCCGCATCTCGGCTTCGGACTCTCCGCAGAAAGAGTTCTTCCTCAGCGCCTTGGACAAGAAATAATAATCCTTATGAATATGAAAGTTTTGAAAACAGTAGCGGCGATTGCCGCGATCGTTGTGTCGGCGGGATGCTCCAGGCAGACCGTAGGTGAGGATGAGTATCTTATCAAAGGAGAGGTCAGGAATATTCCCGACAGCACGGTCATTAGTCTTATGAGGAGCGATGGCCGGTTGGCGGTCCGCGTGGCCCAGGACACGGTCATCGGCGGTCGTTTCGAATTCCGGGACACAATCTCAGGCGGAGCGGTTCAGTTCGGGCTGTGCTCGTTCGGCAAGGGCTTCCCTAATAATATACTTCCGGTCTGGGTGAAGCCGAGCGTGAAGGTCACGGTCACGGGTGAAGACAACCTGCTGCTGACATGGAGGGTAAAGAGCCGTCTTCCGGAGCAGAAGGTCGAGAATGATTTTCTGGCAGTCCAGTTTCCGGAAAAGAGGGAGTCTCAGGTCTACGCCGTTGAAGAGGCTGACATGTTGAGGGAACTCAGGGGTCTCAGCGGTGAGGAAAGACGGACCGCATGGAGGAAAGTGGATTCACTCAGAAGGCTTTGCAAGCCGCTGGACAGCATCGCCAACCATAAGGTTCTTGAATATATGAGGACGGTTCCTGTCACGACGAAATGGCTTGATGAGCTGGCTTTGCATGCCATGATGCTAAGTGGCGGCTACGGCAAGGCGGATTCGGCCTTGGTCTACGAGCTTTATTCCAGACTTACTCCGGAAGATCTGAAGACAAGGCAGGGAGAGGTGATCTCCGCGACCTTGAGTCCGAGGAAGGTTGTCGGGGTAGGTGACGATCTCGTGGACGGCGACCTTTATGACACGGACGGCAATGTGCATCATCTGTCCGAGTTTTCCGGCAAGTACATCCTTCTGGATTTCTGGAGTGTGGGCTGCGGGCCGTGTATGGAATCCATTCCGGAGGGTAATGAGCTTGCAAGGGAGTTCGCTGACAGGCTGGCGTTTGTCCGACTGAGTGTGGATGGCGAGAAAACCTGGAAAATAGTCTTGAAGAAAGTCTTGAAGGAGGAAAAGTCGGATTGTGTCGAGTGGAATGAATTCAAGCCTATGGGCGCGGGCCTTTCCGCCTCCTATCAGGTAAACGGCATCCCGCATTTCGTCCTGATCTCCCCGGAAGCCAAGGTCATCGACATCTGGACCGGCTACGGCAAAGGCTCCCTCCGCTCCAGGCTCCTCCGCCATCTCGGCTCAGAATAACACCGGCGACAGTTTTAGGCGTTATTGTTCCCCAAGGGTGCCAAGTTGCACTCTGTGGCTGCAATTATGGGCATTATTGTTCCCGGAGGTGACGTGGCTATAAATGCTGTAAATTGAACAGGCTCAGTGACCAGAGGGATTCCGGTCGCTGAGCCTGTCGAGGTGGTTGGGTGACGGGCCTAGTCGTTGTTCATCTGCGTGATGTCCGGCTTCCAGCGCTCGGAGTCACCGATCAGCCACTCGGCGTAGTAGTCGGCCATGCGCCAGAAGAAATATTCATTCATGTCGCCGAAGCCGTGGCGCTGGCCCGGGAGGATGAGCATGTCGAAACGCTTGTTGGCGCGGATCAGGGCGTTGACCACGCGGATGGTGTTGGCCGGGTGGACGTTGTTGTCGATGTCGCCGTGCACCAGCATCAGGTGGCCTTTCAGGTTGGAGGCGATCTCCGGATTGGTCTGGATGCTGTAGACGAAGGTCGTGTCGCCCTTGGCGATCTTCTCCAGGACACCGTGATGCTGCTCGCTCCACCAGCGGTTGTAGATGCTGTTGTCGTGGTTGCCGGCGCAGGAGACAGCCGCCTTGAAGAAATCAGGATATTTCAGAATGGCCGCCGTGCTCATGAATCCGCCGCCCGAATGGCCGTGGATGCCTACCCTGTCAAGATCGATGAACGGATGTCTCGCACCGAGCTGCTGGATGGCATATTTCTGATCCTCAAGACCATAGTCGCGCAGGTTGCCGTAGCCGTAGTTGTGGTACCACTTCGAGCGGTTCGGGTGTCCGCCGCGGTTGCCGACCGTGATCACGATCATTCCGATCTGGGCGAGCCTGTCGGTGCGGGTGAAGCCCCTGCTCCAGGAGATGTTGTTCGCCTCCACCTGAGGGCCCGGATAAACATAGTCGCAGATCGGATAGACCTTCGTTGAGTCGAAGTCGTAAGGCTTGTACATCGCTCCGTAGAGGTCGGTGACGCCGTCGGCGGCCTTCACCTTGAATCTTTCCGGGAACTTGTAGCCGGCCTCGAACAGCAGGCTGAGGTCGGCGGTCTCCAGATCGGCGATCCGCTTGCCCGTCGCCGAGAACAGGGCCACGGCAGGTGTCCAGTCCACTCTCGAATAGTTGGCCACAAAGAACTTGGCGTCGTCGCTCGCCGTCGAGAGAACGTCCATGTCGTTCATGTCCAGCTGCTGGAGAGCGCCGCCCGTGAGCGGAACCCTGAACGTGTGCATCTGGTAAGGATTCTCGTCCTTGTTGACTCCGCATGCGCTCAGCAGGATGTAGCCCTCCTTCTCGTTCACCCCGAGGATGTCCTCTACATGGAACGCCCCTTCGGTCAGATTCCTGACCAGCGTGCCGTCGCTGTTGTAGAGGTAGATGTTCGCCCATCCGTTGCGCTCGGACCAGTGGAGGATCTGCTTTCCGCCACCGATCAGGAACGGAGCGCGGTACTCCACGTAGGTCCTTTCCCTTTCGGAGATGATGGTCTTGGTGGAGTCGGAGTCAACGTCCACCCGGCAGAGATCAAGCCTCTTGAGGTCACGGCTCTGGCGCACCATGTAGAACCCGGTGTTGTCGCCAAGCCACTCGTTCTTCCAGTAGTCCAGGTAGTTGTCCTTGGCCGTTCTCCTCGCGCCTTGCAGTGACACCTCCTGATCCTTGAACGCCTGGCTCTTTATCTCCTTGAAGGAGGCTCCATCGCGCGAGCCGTTCATCGTGAACAGGTAAAGGTAGCCCTTCGGTCCCGGCTCCCCTGGCATCTGGTACTTGTAGGTCTCCAGTTTAGGGCGCTTGTCACTTACAGAATTGATGACCCACAGATCATCGAGTTTCCTTGTGTCCCACTTCATCGTGGCGAAACGCTTCGAGTCCGGAGACCAGACAAGCTCGCCCGGATAGTGCCTCTTGGTGGAGTCGGCCTCGGTGTCGCCAGAGTAGTTGCCGTAGCCGTAGCCGAACTGGCGGATGCCGTCCGTGGTCAGACGATGCTCCACGATGGTACTGTCCTTCTCGTCCTTGGCCGCCTTGCGAAGGCTTGTGGAGTCCATCACCCAAAGGTTGGAACCCTTGGCGAAGACTCCGAACTCACCGTTAGGGGCGACGGAGGCCCAGCGAGGGTACTTGTCCTTCTCCTTGGCCACGGTGTCAAGCCTGGCGGTGGCGATCTCGTAGCGGAAACAGGTCGTGTCCCTGTCGTTCTTGAGGCCGGATATGATGCTGAAAGTGAACTCTTTGTCATCCTTCAACTTCAAATCCCTGATAGGAATATGCTTGGCCTCGAACGGGTAGCGGACGAACTCGGTCACCTGCATCGCGAGCCTGTCCATGTCGAACACCTCGGTCCTGGTGCCCTTGACAGGATCCACAATGTAGTAGCGGGTTCCCTGCGGAGTCCTCCAACTGTACCAGAACTTGTCGCTGTCCCTGAACCAGTTAGGGGTGATCTGCGTGGAGAACACCATCTGATTTACCTTCTTGGCCGAGAATCTCTCGGCGAGGGCGTAGTTGGCTTTCTGCGTCTGCGCGAAACCCGGCGCGCAAAGGAGCAGCGCCGCGCAGGCAAGTACGAAATTTTTCCTCATAAATATTAATGAATATGTTTGTTCAGTCACAATTCTGTCTCTCCCGCCTCAAGTCCCTCGCTCTCGGCTCTCAGGATGACAGTTCCGGAGCCCGTGCGCCTTACGATGACGCTTGCCAGGCCGCCGAAAGCCTTGATCTCATCGGAGCGGAACGGCGTGTGGCAGGTCGCGTCGCCGGCGTCCACGGCCACGATCTCGCCCGGGCCGGTGACGCTGAACTTCAGCCTGTCGGACGCTGTCGGTACCATATTCCCGTCCCTGTCCGCGACCTTTACGTCCACGAAGACAATGTCTTCCGATGAATATGTCCGTGAACGTGCCGGAGCGCAGTCGCCGCCGAACTCCGTTGAAGGTCCGCTGCCATATTCACGAGCCATCAGGATCTTCGCCGGGCTTCCGCTTGTGGCGACGGCGCTCTCGATGGTCTTCCCGTCCGCAGTCCTGCCGACAACCCTCACGGTGCCAGGCTCATAGACCACGTTGTCCCAGAGGAAGCGATACTCGTTGGCCCCCTTGGCCTTTCTGCCGTAGGACTTCCCGTTGACGAAGAGTTCCGCCTCGTCGCAGTTCGTGTAGGCCTGCACCGGGGTGACCTTCCCCTCGCGTCCCGGCCAGTTCCAGTGCGGCATCAGGTGCAGGACGGGTTCTGACGACCAGCGGGACTTGTAGAGCCAGTACCTGTCTTTCGGGAAGCCGGCGAGGTCGATGATTCCGAAGTACGAGCTTCTGGAAGGAGTCGCGATCGCTCCTTTCTCCTTCAGCTCCTTCTCCGCCCTGGCCTTGGCCTTCTCGTCGTGGAAGTTTGTCAGGATTGTGAGGTCGGCGTTGAAAGGTGTCGGCTCGCCGAGATAGTCGAATCCGGTCCAGACGAACTCTCCGAGGCAGGAAGGGTTCCTGTCCTCTTCCGCCCACTCCTGGTCAGGCAGCTGCCCCCACGGAACGGTGAACATGTCGAACGAACACACCTGGAAATTGTCCAAGGCGCCATCTTCCTTGTCGCTTGGCGGGAATATGTACACACCTCTTGAGCTGACGGTCGATGCGGTCTCGCTTCCGAGGAACGGTTTGCCCGGATTGGCGGCGTGGAACTTGCCGTAGAGGTGCGGCTTGTAGTTGAATCCGTAGATGTCCATCGTGTTGCGGAAATCCTGTCCGCTGGCCCACGGATTGTCGCTGCCGAAACTTGTAAGTCTTGTAGAATCCTCATTATGACACACTTCCGTGAGGTGGTAGGCGATGCCGTATTTCTCCGGATAGCCTTGCTCGCCGGTCTCGTTGCCGATGCTCCAGATGATGACTGACGGATGGTTGCGGTCCCTGTGGATCATGGCCTTCAGGTCTTTGTCCGCCCACTCATCGAACAGTCTTGCGTAGCCGTTCTCTTTCTTTGGGATTGTCCAAGTGTCTGTCAGCTCGTCCATCACGAGGAATCCCATCCGGTCGCAGAGGTCGAGGAGTTCCGGCGCCGGAGGATTGTGGGATGTGCGGATGGCGTTGCAGCCCATTTGTCTGAGCATGTTCAGCCTTCTCACCCACGCTGTCTCGTTCCAGGCGGCTCCGAGCGCCCCGGCGTCGTGGTGCAGGCATACTCCCTTGATGAATGTCCTCTGCCCGTTGACGTACAGCCCGTCGGCCTTGTACTCCAGGTCTCTGAGTCCGAATGTGGTCAGGTAAACGTCCTTCCCTCCGCCTCTTGTGGTGACGGTGGTGACGGCTTGGTAGAGTTCAGGTGTCTCTGGACTCCAGAACCGCGCGTCTTTCAGCGTGAACTTTTGGACGACCTCGCCGCCGTCCGTGACAGCGTCCAGTTTGGTCACTATGGCTTTCCTTGCTTTGCCGTCCACGATCACCTCGACCGGCCCGGTGACCGAAGAACCCGGATTGATGACCCTGACGATCTCCGTGCGCACTGTTCCTCCCACGGCCTTCCCGGCGTTGCGGAGCGTGATCCCGATGCTGACATCATCTCCTTTCGTCGAGACGAACGTCCCCCACTGCGCCACGCCCGCGGGGCCGGCCTTCGTCAGGTACACGTTCCGGTAGATTCCTCCTCCGGGATACCATCTGCTGGACTCCCCGGGATTGTCCAGCGTAACCTTGACCAGATTGTCCCCCTCCTTGACGAACGGAGTCAGATCCGCGCGGAACGAGGCGTACCCGTACGGCCATTCGGTGACGGCCTTCCCGTTGCAGAAGACCTTGGCATAGGACATCGCTCCGCCGAAATCGAGGAGGAACCGCTTTCCCGACCTCAGGTCTTTCGCCGTCACGGAAAGAATCTTTGAATATTCCGCCTTGCCCCACCAGGCCAGTTTTCCGGTCTCCCCGGGGTACTCCTGCACGAACGGCCCGTCCACACCCCAGTCATGAGGCAGGTCAAGGACACGGCTTTCCCCGTCCTTGGTGAACGTCCATCCGTCGTTCCAGAGGGTTCTTTGGGCCGGCTGAGCGGTCATATTCATAGAAACAGCCGCCAGGACGGCGGCGATGGTGATGATGTGATTTCTCTTATTCATAAGGTAAAGATAGCCATTTTTTGAGAATTGCAACGTTTTTGAAAATATTTCAGGAATATGTTTGATTGTTTGAGAAACAACACTATCTTTGCTGTGTTAACAGCCATGTTAAACAATATTGTTAATCCAAAGGCAATGTCGAAAAAAGAAAACAAGGAACAGGACATCCTGAAGGCGGCGGAGATGCTGTTCGCCGAGAAAGGATTCAAAGGCGCCACCACGACGCTGATAGCGGCGCAGGCCGGTGTCACCCATGCCATGCTGCACTACTATTTCAGGACGAAGGATCAGATATTCCTGAAGGTGTTTGATGCCTATTTGGACGAGATCCTGCAGAGTCTCAAGTCGATAATGGTGACGGACATATTCCAGCCCGACCTTATCAGGAAGACGACGGAGATCTGCTTCGACTTCTTCAGCGCCCACAGCGGGCAACTGTCGCTGCTGCTTGAGGTCGCGAAGGAACGCCCTGACCTGATGGAAAGTTACGTGTCGAAGATCGGAAACTACATGTCATCCGCCTTGGACACCCACAAGAAAAGAACGGAGTCGGAAGTCGTGAACGGGAGGATCCGGAACATCACGTTCGAGGAACTGATCGGCGACATCGTGAGTGTGTGTGCGGCTCCGTTCTTCTTTGATCCGCTCGTCAGCAATGTGCTGGGAGTGGAAGGCACTCTCAGGGCGGAGTACCTGGAGGCGCGCAAAAAGGAAGCTGTGGAACTGATTGTCTGCCGCCTGTTCAAGTGATAATGTGACAATCCTATGAATATGAAGAAGTTAAAATGGAAAACACTCGCTCTGGCGTTGCTGGTCTGCGTACAGGCGTATTCACAGACCACTCTTGACCAATGTGTCAGGATGGCCTACGAGAACTATCCTCAGATCAAGGAGAAGGGGCTGATCGACGCCTGTCAGGCCTATGATCTTAAGAACGCCTCGCTTGCCTGGGTGCCGCGGCTGAACATTTCCGCCAAGGCGACCTGGCAGTCCGATGTGGTCGAGATGCCTTTTGACATGCCGGGCTTCGAGTTTGACATTCCGCATGACCAGTACGGAGTGACCGCCGACCTCACCCAGCAGATCTGGGACGGAGGAGCAACCGCTGCCAAAGGCCGTCAGATCAAGGCGGGAGCCGAGGTAAAGCGTAGGCAATTGGAGGTCAACATGTACTCCATCCGTTCGAAGGTGCAGTCGATCTACCTTGGCATCATCTTGCTGGACAAGCAGATAGAGCTGAACAACGTGCTGGTGTCCAACCTCTCCCGCAATCAGAAAGAGGTACAGACATTGGTGGACGGCGGCATGGCCGGGCCATCGGATCTCGACCAGATCCGGGTGAACATCCTTACCTGCGAGCAGCAGCAGGCCGCCCTGGAGACGGACCGGAAGGCCTATCTGCGGATGCTGGGTCTGCTTACCGGGCAGGACATGACGGGGCTGACCCTTGTCGAGCCGGAGCCGGAAAGCAACCTGGCGATGGAGATCAAGCGTCCGGAGCTTGCCCTCTATGATGCCCAGGCGGTGCAGCTGCAGGCGCAGAAGGATCTGCTCAACACTTCTTTGTGGCCGCGTCTGAACCTCAACCTGCAGGCAGGCTATGGCCGTCCGGGACTGAACATGCTCTCCGGCAGTTTCGATCCGTACTTCGTGGCCGGTGTCAGGCTCCAATGGGATTTCGGTGCGCTCTACACACTCAGGAACGACCGGCGCAAGTCGGACTCGGATCTTCGCAGGCTTGAGCTGACACGCGAGTCCTTCATCCTTAACACCTCGATGGAGGCTGTCCAGAAACGGAGCCAGGTGGAGAAGGACGAGGATGTCCTCAGGCGCGACGAGGAGATAATCTCCCTCCGCGGCAGCATCAGGGAGACGGGCGAGAGGCAGTACAAGGAGGGTGTGATCGCAGTCAACGACTATCTTTCCCTGCTGGATGAGGAGTTCAAGGCGCGCCTTAGCTACAATGTCCACAAGGTGACCTACATCATGGACTTGCTTGACCTGCGGCAAACACTTGGAGTACAATGACAAAGAACATGACAATGATTGTGAATATGAAAAGCGGACTTGTTTTCGCGGCGTTGGCCCTGGTCGCCGCCGGATGTGGAAAGAACATTGAATATGACGCATGCGGTCAGGTTGACGCCACTCAGGTGACCGTGTCCGCCGAGAATGCCGGACGTGTCCTGTCCATGGCTGTGGAGGAAGGCGAGGTGGTGACGGCGGGACAGCTCCTCGGAGCCTTGGACTCTGTCCAGACCTACCTTCAGATAATGGAGCTGCGCGAGCGCATCGCCGGATCGTCGTCCAGGCTGGTGGACATCAAGAAGCAAGGCCAGCCGAACCTCAGCCAGTTGGAAAACCTTCAGAGTGAGTACGAAAGGTACTCCAAACTGTTGGAAGGCAACGCCACCACCCGCAAGCAGGTGGATGACCTCACGGACAAGATCGCCGTCCTCAAGGCGCAGATAGCCGCACAGACCCAGAGCTGGGAGCGTGGCAACGCTTCAGTGAGATCCGAGGTCCAGGGCTATGAGATCCAGCTCGCAAGGCTTGAGGATCAGCTCGCGAAATGCCGCATCGTCGCTCCGGTCTCCGGGACTGTGCTGACACGCTACGCCGAGACCGGTGAGTTCGTCACCCTCGGCAAGCCGCTCTTCAAGGTCGCCGACCTGGACCAGATGTACGTCAGGGCGTATTTCTCCTCGGCGCAGTTGTCCGGCTTGAAGCTGAACGACACGGTGACCGTGATTCCGGATGACGGGACCGCTTCACCGAAGCGCATCCAGGGACGTGTGATCTGGATCTCCGAACAGTCGGAGTTCACCCCTAAGAACATCCAGACCCGTGACGAGCGGGCGGATCTGGTCTATGCCGTCAAAGTGGCCGTGCCGAATGACGGAACCCTTCGTCTTGGAATGTACGCCTATGTGAGGAGGTAGCCATGGACAGAGACACAGCGATAGAGATTAAAGATGTAAGCAAGTCCTACAAGTCGGTCAAAGCCTTGAGGGACATAAGCTTCAACATCCGGAAAGGTGAGTTGTTCGGCCTCATCGGCCCTGACGGAGCGGGGAAGACCACCCTGTTCAGGATCCTGACCACCCTGACCCTCCCGGACTCCGGTTCCGCGACGGTGATCGGGCTGGACGTGGTGCGTGACTATCGCGAGATAAGGGGAAGGATCGGCTATATGCCAGGGCATTTTGCCTTGTATCAGGATCTTACCGTCGAGGAGAACCTGAAGTTCCACGCCACGATGTTCGGTACGACCATCGAGGAGAACTACGAGACCATCAAGGGAATATATTCACAGATCGAGATGTTCAAGGACCGCAAGGCGAGCGCTCTTTCCGGCGGAATGAAGCAGAAGCTTGCGCTTTGCTGCGCCCTTGTCCACAATCCCGAGGTGCTGTTCCTTGACGAGCCGACCACCGGTGTCGACGCCGTGAGCCGCAAGGAGTTTTGGGCGATGCTCAAAAAGATCAAGGACAGGGGCGTGACGATAGTGGTCTCGACTCCTTACATGGACGAGGCTAGTCTTTGTGACCGCATCGCCATGATTCTTGACGGCAGTGTCATCGGACTCGGCAGTCCGGCGGAGATCATTTCCCGATTCCCGAACCGGATATATTCAGTGAGCGGCGGCAACATGTTCCAGACGCTCGGCGCGCTGCGCAGTGTGAGGGGAGTGTTGGATTGCAGCTCGTTCGGCAGCGCGTGCCACGTGTCTGTCACCGACGACGGGCCGGATGAGACCGGACTCGCCGAGGCTCTTCGGAGTGCCGGAATCGAAGGTTGCGACGTGCGGAGGATGACTCCGGGGATCGAGGACTGCTTCATCCGGCTTTCCTCTTCCGCCGCGGAAGGCTCCTCCGGTGCGGAATAATGAGTTTGACAGGAAGTTTTTTGAATGTTCCTAAATTGCCTGACGTTATGGACAAGGACATAAAGACTGTGCGTATCTCCCATCTGGTCAAAAAGTTCGGGGATTTCACCGCGGTGGATGACATCTCCTTTGAAGTGTGCAAGGGGGAGATATTCGGTTTTCTGGGTGCGAACGGCGCCGGCAAGACCACGGCGATGCGCATTCTCTGCGGATTGAGCCGTCCGACATCCGGACAGGGCGATGTCGCGGGGTACAGCATCGTCAACGAGCAGGAGAAGATCAAGCGGCACATCGGCTACATGAGCCAGAAGTTCTCCCTCTATCCCGACCTGAAGGTGTGGGAGAACATCGAGCTTTTCGCTGGCATCTATGGGCTTGACAACAAGCGGATCGCTCAGAAGACAGACCAGATGCTGAAGGCTCTGTCGATGGAGAATGTCCGTAACTCTTTCGTTAGGGACATGCCGCTCGGATGGAAGCAGAAGCTCGCTTTCAGCATAGCGATGGTGCATGATCCCGAGATAGTGTTTCTTGACGAGCCGACGGGCGGTGTGGATCCCGTGACGAGAAGGAACTTCTGGGAAATGATCTACAAGGCAGCCTCCAAGGGTGTCACCGTCTTTGTCACGACGCACTACATGGATGAGGCTGAATACTGTGACAGAGTCTCCGTGATGGTGGACGGGCGCATCGAGGCGCTGGATTCCCCGGCAGCCCTGAAGGAGCGTTACGGGGCCAAGGACATGGATGAGGTGTTCACAAAAATCGCCGGAAAGGCCGAGAGAGAGGCATGAGGGAGGCATGAGAGAGATAATAGCGTTCATACAGAAAGAGTTCAGACACATATTCAGGGATCTCCGGACCACCCTGATCGTTCTGGTGATGCCGGTTGTGCAGATCATCCTGTTCGGCTTCGCGATAAGCACGGATGTCAGCAACGCCGTCGTCGATGTGGTCGGGGATGCCTGTGACCCTTTGGCACGCAGTGTCATAAGCAGGATCGAGGGCAACAAGTACCTCGCCGTCGGCGAGATCCACGGATCTTTCGCTCCGGCCCGGGACAGGATCCGCAAAGGCAAGGCTGCCGCGGCGCTCTGCTTCGGGACGAACTTTGACGGCAAGGCCGGCTCGGAAGGTAAGGCCTGCGTCCGCATTGTGAGCGACGGCTCCGATCCGAACACCGCCCAGGTGGTCACCAGCTACATCAAGGGAGTGCTTCAAAGCGAGGAACTGGCATTGTCTGAGAGCCTTGCCGGGAAGCATAAGGCTTCGATGAGGCCGAATGTCCAGCTGATGTACAATCCGGCCATGAACTCGTCCTACAATTTCGTGCCGGGAGTCATGGGCTTGATCCTGATGCTGATCTGCTCGATGATGACGGCGGTGTCCATCGTGAAGGAGAAGGAGACCGGCACGCTTGAGCTGCTCCTTGTGTCTCCGGTCAAGCCGTTCTGGATCATCCTTTCCAAGATGATTCCGTACCTTGCCCTGTCGGTCGTCAATTTCGTCAGCGTCCTGCTTCTGGCCCACTTTGTCATGGGGGTGCCGATCCATGGCAGCCTGACGCTCCTGTCCCTGGTGTCGCTCGTTTTCGTCGGTTCGTCACTGGGACTCGGACTGCTTGTGTCGGTCATCTCCAAGACACAGCAGACAGCGATGCTGCTGTGCGGTATGGGACTGACAATGCCGACCATGATGCTGTCCGGCATCATATTCCCGTGCGAGAGCATGCCGGTCGCTCTTCAGATGCTCTCCGACATCATCCCTGCCAAGTGGTTCATCATCATGGTGAAGAAGATAATGATCCAGGGAGCCGGCCTTGAGGCGGTCGCCAAGGAGTTCGCCGTCCTGACCGGCATGATGGTCTTTCTGTTGGTGGTAAGTATCAAGAATTTCAAGACAAGGTTGTGAGATGAAAGTTTGGAAGTATCTGTTGAAGAAGGAGTTCAAGCAATTCCTAAGGGATCCTGGAATGCCGAGGATGGTTCTCTGTTTCCCGTTTTTGATCATCCTGGTCTTTCCTTTCGCGGCGAACATGGAGGTGCGGAACCTTAGTCTGGTGATCGTGGACAGCGACCAGTCTGACCAGTCGGCCTTGCTTACGGAGAAATGCGCCTCGTCCGGCTATTTCAAGATCCGGGAGGTGACCGAGTCTCCGTCAGACGCGCAGGCTGTCATGGACCGCGGCGGCGCTGACGCCATTCTGACCATCTCCTCCGGATTCGCCCGCTACCTTGAGTCGGACAAAGGCACCGACGACCCGCTTCCCGTCGGGATCAAGGTCAACACCGTCAACGGCACCAGAGGAAGCATCGGCTCCCAGTACCTCAACGCCTTTGTCACTGAATATGTAGCCTCGGTTTCGGGGACGAAATCCCAGAATGGTGCCGCTAGAACCCGTTTCGACACCCGGGAAAGCTATCTCTACAACCCGTCCCTGGACTACAAGACTTTCATGATCCCGGCGCTTATCGTGATCGCCATCACGATGATGTGCGGCTTCCTGCCTGCCTTGAACATCGTCTCGGAGAAGGAACGCGGCACCATCGAGCAGATCAACGTGACTCCGGTGAGCAAGACCGCCTTCATCCTCTGCAAGATGATCCCTTATGTGGCCGTGGCGTTCTTCATGGTCTTCTCCTGTCTTGGCCTGTCGTATGCCGTGTTCGGCTATGGCTGCCGGGGAAGCCTGCTGGACATAGTGATCTTCACATTCGCCCACATCGTGGTCATGGCTTCTTTCGGTCTGCTGATCTCCAACTACAGCGACAATGCCCGCCAGGCCATGTTCGTCATCTGGTTCTTCAGTATGGTGTTCATGCTGATGAGCGGAATATTCACACCCATCCAGTCGATGCCGGGATGGGCGCGGGCGATCACCTATGCCAATCCGCTGCGCTACTTCGCCGACGCGATGCGCTCGATCGTCCTGAAGGGCTGCACGCTGGCGGACACGTGGCCGGACTTGCTGAGCCTTGCCGGTCTGGGCGCGTTCACGACCACCTGGGCTGTCCTGAGCTACCGCAAGACCGCCTGAACCAGGTCGCTGTGTTGGCGATTTGGGGTCTTTTTGGGGGGTTGACGTTGTAGCAGACAAGCGCTTTTGGAGCCGGATGGTCAAGGGACTTCGGCACGGTACGCACCTGTCGGTGCTATCCCTCCCACGCCTTCGGCGCGGGCCCCTCCCGTTCACGAAGCCACGGGCGGCTACGCCGTCCGAAGTCCCTTGACCATCCGGCTCTACTGCAAGTGGCTTTCTGTGTCAAGACAAATAACCTGAAATAATTATCCTTTTTAAAAGTATTGTTTCAAAACAATTCGTATCTTGCGAGCGGTAAATTATCCATGCATATATAACCCCAAAAACCGAAGTCATGAAAAAAGCCATTCCCATCATCGCCGTGCTGCAGGCACTCGTCAGCCTGCCGCTCCATGCGCAGCTGCCGGAGCTTGAGCGTCCAAACGTGATCCCCCCTTCCCCCGAGGCTTCTAAGCTGGCCACATACATCAGCTATCCGGTGAATCTGAGCAACGGCCTCGTGCAGACGAGCATCCCGCTCTACGAGATAGTGGACGGCGACATCCGGATCCCGATAACGCTGAGCTACCATGCGTCGGGACTCAAGCCGAACATGCGTTCGAGCCATTGGCTGGGTGACGGCTGGAGCCTCACGACGGGTCCGTCGCTGTCGCGGACGATCAACGGGGTGGCGGACGAGATCAACTACAACGCGTCGATCGCTCTTTCCGGCTCACCGACCTACGAGCAGCTGAACGCCATCTACACATAGGCGGTTGACGTTGATCTGGACGAGTTCAGCTACGCTCTTCCGGGCGGGGGCGGCAGGATGTACCTCCGGCGCGGAACCGACGGGTCGGTCACTCCCGTGACCATTCCACGCGACAACGTTAAGGTGACGCCGACGGGCGGCAGTGCCATGACCGGATTCAGGATCATCGACGGACAAGGGACCGCCTACAGTTTCGGAGGCCCGGAACGTTCCTTCGGCGACTATGTAACGCACATGTTCGGCGGCTCCGCTCTTGACGTGAGGACATCGTGGAAGATACGCGAGATCCGCTCGGCCACGACCGGCAGGGCCGTGACCTTCGAGTACGGCTCAAACGTGATGGAGGTGTTCTGCTCCAGGTTCGCGGACGCCCTGACAATCCTTGACAATTACACTGGACATTCCGCCTGCACTATCCCGCTTGTCAACGTGTCCACGCACCAGAGCTTCGACAGCAAGATCTACCGGTACGACAGCACCGAAGGCGGCCTTGTCGAGGCGGATCTTGGAACGGTCATGTACCCAACGGGCTACACCTTCCCGATGCCGGCCAGGCAGGACATGACGCAGTACAACTCGTACGTCAGGAGGATCAACTTCAGTGCCGGCCACGTGTTGTTCAACATGAACTCCGAGATGGACAAGGGGCTGGAATCCATCGAGATCTATGATTTGTCCGGAGGTCTGGTCAGAAGGATCATATTCAATCAGACCTACATGAGGGACTTCTTCTCCCTCAGGCTTGAGTCGGTTAGGATCGAGTCCCCCGACGGCGGGGAGGCGGAGACATATTCCTTCACCTACAACGGCGCTCCCCCGCCGAGGGACACCCGCTCAGTAGACCGATGGGGGTACTATAACGCCAAGGACAACACCACATTGGTGCCCACGGTGAGGACGGACGTGACGGTGAACAACTTCCCCTCCGCCAGCCAGACGGTGACACTCACCATCCCCGGCGGAGACCGCAGCCCTGACGAGGAGGCGATGCAGGCCGGAATCCTGACATCGGTGACCTATCCGACCGGAGGGCGGACCGAGTTCAGCTATGAGGCGCACCGCTACATCGATGACGACGGGGCTCCGCGCATGGCCGGCGGCCTGCGGATAAGGCAGATCCGCGACATGGCCGGTGACGGGAGGGTTATGTACCGCAACTTCCGCTACAGCACCTATCCGTCCACCGTTAATGGAGGAGGAGTCCGCACCGTCATCCCTCAGGAGTCATCTTATCCACCTGACACGACCTCCCTCTATTACCGAGAGACGAACTGTGCCGAGTTCGGCGGCTCACTCCCAAGCGTTTTGGCAACCTATAAGGAAAGGGTTTGGACGGACAACACAATGGTAAGCCTGATCTCCGATGCGGGATCCAGCGTGAGCTATCCGTATGTCTTTGAGACAAGATCCAGTGATGCGGCGGGTAATCATACAACGGGTGTGACAGTTCACGCTTATGACATTGTGCCGGACCGCCCGATGCAGGTCAAGGGCACAAATCTTTTCTATGACAGTAGACAGGAGTGGATGAGCGGTACAAAGACTGGGGAAACATCGTATGTACAGAAACCGGACGGAACGCTTCAGATGGTGTCTGAAATACGATATGACTATGATAATGATTATGACTTTGGATCCGACAGTACTACCATCAAGCAGAGGTATGTTTATCGAAAATGGAGACCGTATGGACTCGATGATTTCTACGTGCCAGAACAGTTCAAGGAGATAAGTTATATAACCACCACGCTCAGCCAGGGGCGGCGGCTTCTGTCGTCCGCGACGGAGAGGACCGTTGAGACCAACGGCACGCTGACCAAGACCACGTCGTACACCTACGACACCTATGGCAACGTGGTCACGAAGACCGAGGATGTAGGGCTTCCCGGCCTCGACAGGAAAGTGACCGCCTACTCCTACCCGCAGGACAAGGCCGGCGGCGCCTTTCCGGCGATGGTGTCCGCTGGAATGACCGGGATTCCGGTCGAGACGAATGTCTATAAGAACTCGGCCGATGGCGCGAACCTGCTTACAACCCTTTCCACAAGCTATGGATCCTATCCTTGCGCATCGGGGACGTTCTTCGCCCCCTCGGCCAGGTCCCTTACGATCCGCGGCGCAGGCACCTCCGAGCGGAGGATCCTGTTCAATGAATATGACCGCAGGGGGAATCCTCTTGAGACAGAGGACACTGACGGCAGGAAGACGGTCTATCTGTGGGGATACAATGGGTATTACCCTGTGGCCATGGTGGAGGGCAGTGACTGGGACTGTGTCAAGGATAAGGTTGACACGTCCGGCCTCAATGGCGGCGACTTTACGCAGATCCGAAAGAAGCTGGTCTCGTTCAGGTTGCAATGCCGGCGGCTGCCAAAGCCGCATATTTCGACCTACATGTACAAGCCATTGGTCGGTCTGTCTTATCATCAGGATCAGTCAGGAAGGATATTTGATTACGAATATGACGGCCTCGGCAGACTCTGCCGGACATTTGTGAGGAACGGAACAACGCACGGGAAGGAACTGCTCTCATCCTGTTCCTACAGCTACGGATCATCAGCCGGCAGTAACCGCATCCGGACAAGAGACTACCTCGGTGCCGATGCGGCATCCTTCAAGGAGACCAACACCTATCACGATCTCCTTGGCCGGCCGGTTGAGACGGTGATGACAGCGGCTTCCCCTGCCGGCAAGGACATAGTCCTTTTGAGCGAATATGATGATTTCGGCAGGCCGTACAGAAAGTTCTGTCCGGTTCCGATGACGACATCGACAGGAGCCTATGCATCCTTCTCCGACATTCACCCAGAGATCCTCAAGTTCTACAATTGGGAAGTGTATGCTTTTTCCAAGACCTTGTACGATGATTCCCCTCTTGACAGACCGGTGGAGGAGTACGGCCCCGGCTCCCCATGGCACACGAGAGGGAAGTCGGTGAGGACCTCGTATCTGGTGAACGATGGCTCGGGACTTTTCTCGTGTTCGGGGTATCTTGTGGAATCCGACACATCCTTGACCTGCGTCGGGACCCTGCCTTCCGGAAACCTCAGGGTTGAGAAAAAGACCGATGAGGACGGAAACGTCACGTTGACGTTCACTGACAGGCTCGGACGTAAGACTCTGGATAGGACGGTTGATGGAGAACGGTACCAGGACACCTATTACGTGTATGATGACCTTGGATTGCTCAGGTATGTACTAACACCGGAGGCTTCAGCCGTGATGTCTTCATCAGGGATGTTCGGTGATTCCTCGTCTCCGTTGTCTGCGCAGGCCTATGTCTACAAGTATGACGGCAAAGGCCGGTGCGTCAGCAAGAGGCTGCCTGGCTGTGCTCCCATCCTTTACAGGTACGACAAGGGCGATGTGCCTATATTCTCTCAAGACGGAGAGATGAGGAAGAGAGGAAAGTGGATGTTCTCGTTCCGTGACGCCCTGGGCCGTGACGCGGTAAGCGGTGTCTGGCCTTCGGCTCAGGCCCCGTCTCCTGCCGTGCCGGTTGTGGCCACGTATGACGGAGCCTCCCCGCTCGGCGGCTATTCGGTCAACACCCCAGTTCCGTCCGACTGCAAACCCCTGTCCGTCAGCTATTATGACGACCACTCGTTCATGGACGACCTCGTCCCGTCTGACGCAAGGCGCGTCCTGGCGTGTGACACGCTGTCCAACTACGGGACACCTGTCGTCGGATCTGACAGGTGCAAAGGGCTTCTGACAGGCACCGCCGTCTATTCCCTGACCGACCCGACGTCCAAGACGGTATCGTCATTCTATTACGACTACCAAGGCCGCCTGATCCAGAGCCACCGCAAGGAGGCGCTTGGCGGAGACGGACATATTCATCAGTCCCTTACTTTCACGGGCAAGCCGTCTAGGACAAGGGAAACGGTCGCGCTTCCGGATGGCCGCATTGATTCGCTGGTCACAGTGAGGTCTTATGACGGACAGGAGAGACTGGTCTCGGAGACGACATCGCTGAACGGCAGGTCGCAGTCCGTGTCCTATGGGTATGATGAGATAGGCCGGATGACAGGGCGGATATATGGCACAGAGGCTAATCCGTCAACATTGACTGAGACCCTGTCCTATAATATTCGTGACCAGTTGACCGGATTGAGTTCCAGTGTGTTCAGCATGACTCTCCGGTATCAGGAGCCTACACTTGGATCCGTCCCGAAGTATAATGGGGGCATTTCCGAGTGGGAATGGAATCACGGTGCGGGAACTGAGACAAACGCCTGGTCGTTGTCATACGATGGCGTTGGCCGTCTGACGGACGCGCGGAGATTTGTCGGTGGCGCGCAAACTAACTCATTCAGTGAAAGGTCCATCACTTATGACAGGAACAGTAATGCCTTGACCTTGACCAGATACGGGGAGAACGCGGCAACCCCGGAGGAGATATTGGCGTATTCGTACGACGGCAACTTGTTGAGTGGCATCTCCAACACCGGCGCGTCCGGTGGCGGAGGCCAGTACACTCACGACGCGAACGGCAACATGACCCATGAAGGTCTCTCCGGGCTCGACATCGTGTATAATGAGCAGAACCTGACAAGGCGCATCTCATCCGGCGGGACGACGCTGGCTGAGTATGAATATCTTGCTGACGGCACGAAACTGCGCGCGTTGGACGGCGGCGGCAACGGCTACCAGTACAGAGGTTCCTTGATATACACCCAGACCGCTGGTCAATCGGGCACTCCGGTTATAACCCTTGACTGCGCCGTGACCTCCGCCGGCAGGATAGCACGTGAGACCTCCGCCGCCGGCGCGGTCTCCTACAGGCCGCTCATCCACCTCCACGACCACCTCGGCAGTGTCCGCGCCGTTATAGACGGCGACACCGGTACTGTCGTCGAGACCAGCGACTACTACCCGTTCGGCAAGCGGATTCAGGTGACTGCTCCGGTCTCCGAACCCGTTGGAGGGTCACAACATGCCTCGGAGCCAGCCGTCGCCTCGGTAGCCCCGGCAACCTCGGTGGCCTCCACATCCTCCCCGAACCGCTGGCTCTTTTCCGGCAAGGAGGATCAGTCGTTCCTCGGCGCGGGCATCCCGCTCCTCGACTTCGGCGCCAGGATGTACAACCCGGCCATCGCCCGCTGGACCACCGCCGACCCGCTGTCCGAGAAGTATTACGGCATCAGCCCGTATGTCTATTGCCTCGGGAATCCAATCAGTCACATAGACGATGATGGCCAGATGCCTCAGGTGGTTGTCGGTGCACTGATAGGAGCGGCAGTCGGCGGCATAATCGCAGCTGCGGAGGGAAAGAACTGGCGAGAGATCGGTGGAGCCGCAGTGGGAGGAGCCGTCGAAGGCGCGCTGGTTTCTGCGACTGGAGGGATGTCATTGTTGGGTTCTAAGGCGGTAGCGACTGTTCTCTCTGCAGGTGCGGCAAGTGCGGCAGGGAGTACAGCCAACCAATTGATAGGAGAAGGTAGTGTTGAAGCAAAGCAAGTTGCGTGGGATGCGGGAACTGGTTTGGTTTTTGGAGGATTCGCGAAGCCAACATTTAATAAGGTAGCGACTAATGTAGGAGATAGAATTGCCACGGAGGCGCAACAAAAATATACCTCAAAAGCCGTACGTTCTTCGATTGAGAAAGAAGTGAAGAAAGAGATGAGGATGTCCGGCATAAATATAGGTGGCAAGTCCGGATCGAGGAAGGTCAAGCTTGAGGTTGATGATCGCCTTGTCACTCAAAGGGATTTTGAGTTCTCCATAGCAAATGCGATAAGGAATACAAAAGTCGGAGATATCGCGAATGATGTGGCAGCTCATAAGGTCAGTCTTTTGATATATAACAAAGACGAATGAAACCATATATTATTGACGACAGAGACATAGTTACAGCAAATGTGAAGTGCATTATTTTCTATACTACGCTTTTTGCCATTATGTATAAAGGGTGGTTGGAATATAAAGGTCGCACTATTACTATAATATTGGGTTTGATGGTGGCCAAATTAGTCATATCCAGCGTCATCGCCTCAATAAGGCACTTGAAAAGATATTATAGGACAAGACATCAATATTTGAGAATCGACAAGGAAGGAATATTCATGTATGATGGTGAGGGAATCGTCACGGTTGGATGGGAGCAGGTGAAAGAAATAGATTTTTGCCGTAACAAGGAGAATTCCAAGACTGCTGATCTATGCGTCTATATTTATCTTGACAACAGTGGTGTCCGTGTATTTAGCCTGGAAAAGTACATTGACGGGATCAATATTTACGCGCTTCGCCGAGCCTTCCGCCATTTTTCAAACAGGCCTGACATAGTTAAAAAGCGGAACTTGATTATAATCTGAGCGTGTCTGACAGTATGATACATTATGTAAAAGTTGCTTCAATGGTTGACAAGCCCTGCAGAACCACAGATACAGTGACCTCCCCGAACCGCAGGCACTTCTCCGGCAAGGAGGATCAGTCGTTCCTCGGCGCGGGCATCCCTCTCCTCGACTTCGGCGCCAGGATGTACAACCCGGCCATCGCCCGCTGGACCGCCGCCG
>OIXA01000034.1_pt1 | contig 154396 bp, 155 predicted proteins | sample 1587721 | NCBI WGS metagenome assembly OIXA01 (sample SAMEA3888900, study PRJEB22519) | human gut metagenome | biome: human gut; feature: human-associated habitat; material: faeces | place: Denmark | collected 2013 | reverse complement strand
TAGAGCACGCGGTTCATACCCGCGGTGTCGAGGGTTCGAATCCCCCTCTCGCTACGTCAGAAACTCCTGTGTGAATGGGAGTTTTTTTGCATCCTGAAATACTTACAAAAATCGAACAGATGATTTCTTTTTGAAGGTGGATATTGTATAATGAGAAAAAAATATAAGTACAGAGGAGGTTTTTCGTGAAACTATTTCATTTATCCGATCTTCACATTGGAAAGCGTGTGAATGAGTTTTCCATGATCGAGGATCAGAAATATATTTTAACGCAGATTCTGTATGCAGCAGATCAGGAAAAGCCGGATGGGATTCTGATTTCCGGGGATGTGTATGACCGGACGATTCCGACGGCAGAGGCGGTACAGGTGTTTGATGCGTTTCTGACCCGGCTTTCGGAGCAGAAAATTCCGGCTTTTATCATCAGCGGTAATCACGACTCGGCGGAGCGTCTGGCGTTTGGATCGAGTCTGATGGGGAAAAGCGGCATTTATTTTTCAAAGGTATATGACGGAACCGTAGAAAAGATTCCGATGCAGGATGCATATGGAACGGTCTGGATTTACCTTCTTCCATTTTTACGGCCGTCGACGATACGTCATGCTCTTCCGGAGCGTGCGGAGGAGGTGCAGTCTGCGGCGGACGCTGTGCGGATTGCGCTGGAGCAGACCAAAATCGATGAGAAGGAGCGGAATGTGCTTCTTGCGCACCAGTTTGTGACAGGGGCGAAGCGGTGCGATGCCGAAGAACTGCAGGTCGGTGATGTGGATCAGATACCGGCAGAACTCTTTGCTTTGTTTGAATATGTGGCGCTCGGCCATATCCATAGTCCGCAGAAAGTCGGCCGCGAGACGGTGCGCTACTGCGGTGCACCACTTAAATATTCGTTTTCCGAGGCGGGGCAGGAGAAGTCGATTACCGTCGTGGAATTAAAAGAAAAAGGCAGCGTGGACCTTCGTACGATTCCGCTGAAACCACTCCATGATCTCCGGAAAATCCGCGGAACGTATCTGGAAGTGACGGCGAAATCATTTTATGAGAACAGAGACTGCGAAGATTACCTGCAGGTGACCCTGACAGATGAAGAGGATGTGCCGGACGGCATGGCAAAACTTCGGACCATTTATCCCAATCTGATGCGTCTCGAATATGATAATAAACGAACGCGGTCGAATGCAGAAGTCCGTGCGGCTGAACGTGTGGAGGAGAAGTCAGAGCTGGAGCTGTTTCAGGAGTTTTATGAGCTGCAGAATAACCAGTCGATGACAGAGGTGCAGGAACAGTTTGTAGAAGAACTATTGCGGGGGATGAAGGAATGAAGCCAAAGAAATTGACCATCAGCGCATTCGGCCCGTACGCGGACCGGATGGATCTGGATTTTACACAGCTGGGCGGCGGTGGATTATATCTGATCACAGGAGATACCGGCGCGGGAAAAACGACAATTTTTGATGCGATCACGTTTGCACTCTACGGCGAGGCGAGCGGTGAAATTCGGAAAGGGGAGATGTTCCGCAGCAAATATGCGAAACCGGAAGTACGCACCTTTGTAGAACTCACCTTCACATACCGCGGAAAAGATTACACCGTAAAACGGAATCCGGAGTATCTGCGCCCGAAAGACCGCGGCCAGGGGATGACAACAGAGAAGGCGAATGCAGAGCTGATTTTCCCGGACGAGCGGCAGCCGGTCACAAAAAGTACGGAAGTGACCAAGGCGGTAACGCAGCTTCTTGGACTGGATCAGCGTCAGTTCCGGCAGATTGCCATGATTGCGCAGGGCGATTTTCAGAAACTTCTCCTCGCGGGGACGGCAGACAGGAGCGAAATTTTCCGAAAAATGTTCCATACGGAAATTTATCAGGAACTGCAGAACCGGCTGCGGGATGCGGCGAAAGCGCGGTGGAAAACGTATGATGAGAAAAAACGGAGCATCAGCCAGTATCTCGAGGGGATTGTCTGCCCGGAGGATGCGGTGTTTCAGAAAGAACTTGCAAAGCTGAAAAAAGAAAAATTTGACGGAGAGGTGATGCGCGGCATGGAGCTGCTGGCGCTCTGCATCGAGATGGATCAGGAGCGCCTTTCCAGGCTGGAAGAGGAGCGCAGTGCACTGGGAACGCAGATGGAACAGCAGAACCGGCTGCTTGGAAAGGTAAAAGAGAGCCGGAAGCGGCAGGAGGAAAAAGCCCAGAAAGAAAAAGAACTGGAGGAGCTGATCCCGGAAGAGGCGGAGAAACGGCAGAAGAGCGAACAGGCAGACCGGGAGGCCTCTGTCTGCAAAGAACTGGAAGCACAGATCCGCACAGGGCAGGAAAGCCTGGAACTGCTGCGGAAGATGAAACAGGAAAAAGAGGAACTTCTGGAACGGCGAAAGGAACTGCAGACGGCAGCGGAAGAAAAAGAAGGGCTGCGAACGGAGCAGGAACAGGCAAAAGCGCAGATTACAGAACAAAAAGAACAGGAAGAAGCACTTTCCGGAACGGAGACGCTTCTGGCACGGGCGGAGCAGAAAGAGACACAGGTACGGGAACGGCTTGAAACGATGACATCCTACCGTGAGGCGGTTCTTGCGGCGAATCAAAAGGCCGCAGTTCTGACCGAAGAGTTAAAGCATCTGCAGGAGCAGGAAAATGCACTTTCGGTTCAGATGGAAACGACGGCGGTGCGGTTGGCAGAAAGACAGGATGCTGCCTTGCAGGAGGAAAAATGGCGGCAGGCAGGAAAAGAATTTTCACAGCTGCTGAGAAATTGGACGGCAGCGGAGAAAGAGTGGAAGGAGAAGCAGGAGGCGTATCGAAAAAGTCTGGAAATCAGAAATGATGTGCGGGAAACATATCAGGAGATGGAAAGGCTGTTTCTGGATGCGCAGGCGGGGATTCTGGCAGAAAATCTGACAGAGGGAACCCCGTGCCCGGTCTGTGGATCTGTGCATCATCCGGCACTGGCAAAAAAGGCGGAGCATGCGCCGGACAAAGAAACACTGGATCAGAAAAAAGAAGAACTGCAGAAGCAGAATGAAGTGACCGCGGCATTAAGCGAAGCGGCGGGAAACTTCGGAAGACAGACGGAAGCGGCAAGGGAAGAACTGGCACGGCGGATTGCCTGGAGAGCCGCTGCTCCGGCAAGGACAAAAGAAGCACCAGCGGATCAGAAATGCCAAAAAGAACAGGAACGTCTGGCACAGCTATCAGAAGAGCAGTTTGCACAGGCTGCCAAGGAAACAGAAAAACAGCTTGCATCAGAAGAAAAGCGTCAGAAAACGCGCCGGGAAGAATATGCGGCATATGAAAAACAGCAGCAGCAGGAACAGAAGCAGCGGGAAAAACGGAAACAGGTGATGGCAGAAAAACAGGCAGAGATTGGCCGGCTGGAAGGAGAAAAACAGACGTTTTCTGTACAGCTGGAACGGAAAATAGAAGAGACCTTAAAAACTGCGGCGGAAGATCAGAAGGCCGATGCAGGACAGCTGCAGACAGCTAAAGACAGATTGGGTACTTTTCAACAGGAACCGGAAAAAGAAGAGAGACTTCAACAGCTGATGCTGGCGGCATTGGAATGTGAAAAAGCTCTGGAGCAGGAGAAAAATCAAGTTTCGATACGTAAAAAAGAGCTTCTTGCAAAACAAAAAGAATGGAAAGCTCTGAAACGGATCATTCAGACTGGGACAGAGCAGATGGAACAGCGGGAAAAAGCCATTCACGAAAAAGAACTGCTGGAAACAAAAGTAAGGGAAATGGAAAAAACGCTGCTGGAAAAGATCGGGGAAAAAGAAGCACAGCTTGCTGGAAAAGATGAAACACAGCTGCGGACCGACATTTCCCAGTGGAGTGCGAAAAAAGCGCAGTTAGAGCAGGCGCAGCAGGAAGCCCAAAAATTGTTCGACAAGGTAAAAAATCATCTGACCGAAGTGCGCGCAGCCATTGCAGCAATCCGTTCCCTCGAAGAGGCTGCAGAGACAGAAGATACCCTTCCTTCCGAAACAGAACTGCAGGAAAAAATTGCAGAGCTGACAGAGCAGAAACAAAAGATTGATCAGAAACACAGCGAACAGTACCATGCGGCGAATACGAACCGGGCCACATATCAGGCAGTGCAGAATCAGCAGAGCCAGATGCAGGCAGTGGAAGAGGAGTACAAATGGGTACGCGCACTCGCTGATACGGCTGGCGGCACTCTTGGCGGAAAGCAGAAAATCGAACTCGAGACGTACGTTCAGATGGCCTATTTTGACCGGATTCTGCGAAAAGCCAATCTCCGCTTCCTGACCATGAGCGGCGGGCAGTATGAACTGAAACGGCAGGAGGACGGTGCAAATAAAAAAGAAAAAGCCGGTCTGGATCTGAATGTCATCGATCATTATAACGGAACAGAGCGCAGCGTCCGTACTCTCTCCGGCGGTGAGTCCTTCCAGGCATCGCTTTCACTGGCACTTGGCCTTTCCGATGAAATCCAGTCGTACGCGGGAGGGATCCAGCTCGATGCGATGTTTGTGGATGAGGGCTTTGGTTCGCTCGACGAGGAGTCTCTGAATCAGGCAGTCAAGGCACTGGAGGGACTTGCCGGCGGAAACTGTATGGTCGGCATTATCTCCCATGTGCCGGAATTAAAAGAACGGATCGAGAAAAAGATCGTTGTGACAAAAAACAGAAGCCGTGACGGTGTGGGAAGCACAGCGGTGATTGAATAAAAGAAAAATCGCAGAAATGGTTTCCTAAATTTCTTGTCAGATGGCAGATGTAATGGTATAATAAGGGGCGTTGGACTTAAAAAGAAAGCGTGCAGCGAGTTATAGAACTCAATATTTTGTAGACCACCGGCCTTATGCGCCGGCTTGCAATAGAATGGAGGAAACCAATGAAAACTTCAGATTTTTACTATGATCTGCCAAAAGAACTGATTGCGCAGGATCCGCTCGAAGACCGCAGCGCCTCCCGCCTGATGCATCTGAATAAAGAAACCGGTGAATATGAGCATGGCCATTTCCGTGATATTCTGAAATACTTAAAACCGGGCGACTGCCTTGTGATCAACGATACCAAAGTAATTCCGGCGCGTCTCTACGGTTCGAAAGTCGGCACCGATGCAGCAATCGAAATCCTTCTGTTAAAAAGAAGAGAAAATGATATCTGGGAGACCCTCGTAAAACCGGGCAAAAAATGTAAGGTCGGCACGGTGATCTCCTTCGGCGACGGCATTCTGACCGGAGAGGTTGTAGATATTGTCGATGAGGGAAACCGTCTGATCCAGTTCCATTACGACGGCATTTTCGAGGAGATCCTCGACCAGCTTGGCGAGATGCCGCTGCCACCGTATATCACACACAAACTGCAGGACAAGAACCGCTACCAGACGGTATACGCGAAACACGAGGGAAGCGCAGCCGCTCCGACCGCAGGACTGCACTTTACGAAAGAGCTTCTGCAGCAGGTACAGGATGCCGGTGTAAAGATCTCCCATGTAACCCTGCATGTCGGCCTTGGCACCTTTCGTCCGGTGAAAGTGGAGGATGTCACCCAGCATCACATGCACTCTGAGTTCTATGTGGTAGAAGAAGATCAGGCAAAACTGATCAACGATACGAAAGCAGCAGGCGGCCGTGTGATCGCAGTCGGAACAACGAGCTGCCGTACTCTGGAGTCGGCAACCGGCGAGGACGGCATTTTAAAAGCCGGAAGCGGCTGGACCGAGATCTTTATCTATCCGGGCTACCGCTTCAAGATGATCGACGGACTGATCACCAATTTCCATCTGCCGGAGTCCACACTGGTGATGCTGGTATCGGCACTGGCTGGAAAAGAGCATATTATGGCAGCTTATGAAGAGGCTGTGAGAGAAAAATACCGCTTTTTCTCCTTTGGGGATGCGATGATGATTTTGTAGAGCGATTCACTACAAAATAGCGATACAACGGAATATGGAGATATGAAGAAAGCCAGGGGCGATTAAACCTCTGGCTTTTCTTTGTAGATGAACGTGTGAGACAATCCGTTGCGGAACGTGATAGAGTGAACGGCTCCGTCTTTGAAAACGATGTTGTCTATGATGCTGCTGAGAAAAGAATCAAGAACCTCCGGAGAAACGGTAGCACTCAGTGATTGAAAGCTGACGTAGTTTCGGTCAGTGAGCTTCTGGGAGAGTATGAAGTTACTTGCCTTGGAGATAAATTCATCATCAGTGATAGACTGTTGCAGGCTGTCTTCTGATGCCAGGAACGCCAACTTATCCTCGATTTCTTCCAGAGAGTCCGAAAGCTGAATCTTTTGAGTGAGGTATTCGGATTCCGACATGGCTTTTTCGGAATAGAGGAACAGCTTGTTCAGACGGTCAATAGCTCTCTCCAGACGGATTTTTTCCTTTTTGAGCTTCGATAGCTGCAACGGCGGCTCAGAGTCTGTTTTGATTTTGACGTCTTTTCCGAAAACTTCGCCTTTGACAGTGCCGGTGCGGAGCGTATGAAACAGATCCTGTAATCCGTCCGGGGCAATGGCGGCCACCGGGGAGAAGGTATCGCCAGAGAGTAGCTGTTGTTCCAGTTCCTGTATGCTCGTTTCCGGAGAGAACGCCTTTTGAGCGTTGAGCATATTGAGAATGTAGTTGAAGACGAACTCGCCAATGATTGGGTCTGAGGTAGATTTTCCAGTACACCACAGCTTACTTTTTCGGTGCGTAGGGCAGAAGTAGAGAGAATAGCGTCTGCCGGTAGTCTTCTTTACGGTGGAAATAGAACTCGTCATAGGCTGGCCGCAATTTCCGCAGATAAGTAAGCCGGAGAAAATGTGGGTGTATTTACTTTTGCCACTCTTGCGGAATGATTTGAGCCTGCGGTTGGATTCCAAGAGTGCAAGGATACGTTCTTTCTGTTCCCGGCTTACGATGGCCGGGTGGTGGTCTTTTACGGTAATCCATTCAGATTTATCCTTAGGACGCTGCCGGTCTCCTTCCTTAAGGCGATTGTACTGGTAATCGCCGCAGTAGAATACGCTGCGAAGGATAATATCCAGAGAGACCGGGGACCAGTCATTACCGGCACGAGTCCGGTAGCCATGTTCGTTCAGATACCGGGCCAGATAAACCAGGGAACGGAGTTCTTCGTATTTGTCATGAATCAGATGGGCGATGTTGTATTCATCGGAGTTGAAGCTGAAAGTCTGTTCTTCCGGGTCATAATCGTAGCCGTAAGGAATACGTCCACCGTTCCACTGCCCGTTGCTGGCTCTGGAAATCATGGTGGCAGCGACACGTTCTGAGGTCATGTTGCGCTCCAGCTCCGCAAAGACAAGGATAATTTTGAGCATCGCTTCTCCCATAGCCGTACTGGTGTCGAACTGCTCGTTTTTCGAGACGAAGGTAACGCCCAGGTCTTTAAGCTCCTGGTACATCTCTGCAAAGTCCAGAAGGTTTCTGGAGATTCGGTCAATCTTCCAGACCAGGAGATGAGTGTACGTGCCGGTCCGAAGTTGAGACATCATTTTCTGAAATTCTGGCCGGATGGTATTTTTGCCAGAGTACCCGGCATCCTCGAAGACCGTCACATCGTCAGTGTTCAGTATCAGCTTGGCGTATGCAATCAAGTCTTGACGCTGCATAGGCAAAGAGTCCCTGTCAATCTGGTGCAGGGTAGAGACTCGTATGTATATAGCCACTTTTGCATGAGTGGCAGCACTGTTTGAAATCATATTTTTCCTCCAAAAATACGCCGTCCCATTACAGAACGGCGCATGTTCATTTCTACGCCCTTTTAGTCGGGCAATTCAATATTACTTCCCTTAATCCGGCAAAATCCGTTATGTAAGGTTTTAGAGCTTTCAGAGAATTAAGAGAAATATTTTTCTGGTTGGGCTTTTGCTCATCAAGCACATAGGTAGGCAGAACGTAGAACTCCCAGTATTCCAGGGCGAGCGGCGAGACATCTTTCGTCAGTGCTTTGTAGAGGCAGAAAACGTAGAGGTCAGAATGCCGCTTGATGTCCGGAGAGTATCCAGCTTTCGGGTCCCAGGCCCTATGAGGAGCTATGCTGAACTGTATGTGCTCGTGGTACGCTTCGTCCCAGGACTGGAGGTAAGAAGCGGATTTGACTTCGATTCGCTGTCCGGTAGGACTGGTTAAATCAAAGGGGAGCCAATCAATTCGCATTTTCGAATCGGGGGGGGGTAATAACGCACTGTATACTATGTATTCTGCAAGTACGCCCCGGTCTGTGTTATTGAGCAGATCACTGTAAGCCCAGGACCAGAAATCTACTACTGACAAGCCGGTGTCTTCCCCATGAAAAGTAAATTTGTTGTTGGATGTTAATTGCTCCATGCAGGAATCCTCCCTTCGCAGAGAGAGGTTATGCCATGGATATTGCCGTCAAGAGCGAAAACCAACGCCCGGCGGCAGTCGGTGTCTGTCAGAATATCGGAATAGGTATGGACCAACGGCAGGAACTCACGAACCGAAAGCGAGAGCTTCTTCCGCAGGTGCGCTATTTTGTTAATCGTTCCGGCAGACAGCGATGCAGGCCCTTCCTCCAGAGAAGAACAGAAGGAAGAGAGATAGAGCAGTAGAGCCGCAGCATCACAATTCAGTTGTTCTTCGGTCCGGGCCAGGAAAAAGTATTTCTTTGAGTCCATAAGCCCTCCTGTCCGGTATCATCTGAAACGACGATACCAATCTAAACGGATAATCTTTTTTCGCCGTCAAGGTATTTCTTGCTTTCCTCAAGAGCCTTGAGGTAGCCCTTCATTTCCCCTTTAAATTCATAACGCTTTTCTGTTGGCAGAGCCTTGTAAATACTCAGCAGCTCCTTCTCATCATCAGTGTAAGTTTCGGCCTGGACGTCAGTGTAAGCAGATTCTTTTCCGGTCAGAATGTAGTCGGTAGAGACGTGCAGAAACCGGGCGATGTCTGCGATGTATTTGGCTGGCGGCAGAGTGTTTCGAGCCTTCCAGGTAGAGTAGGAAGACTGGTTAATGCCAAGAAATTTGCACAGCGCATAAGGCGTTTGTTCCCTCTGTTCGAGAACTGTTTCGATTCTGTCGATTGCTTCCATGTAGCACCTCCGTAAAATAATTCGAGAAATCGAAGAAAAACTCTTTGCAAATTCGAGTTTTCGAGCTACAATACAATCACAAGCTACAAATGATTCGCAAATGGGAAGTGCTAAATCACATAAGTAGTTTGTGATTGCGTATGTAGTGTACGTTTGTACCGTTAAATTGTATCATTTTACTTCGAGAAAGTAAACTACATATGCAAAAATCCATCAGAAAGGAGGAAAAGCATAATGCAGGGCAATATCACTGACTGGGGCAAGGAAGTTAAGAAGGGTCTGATTGAACGTGGCTGGTCTATCAACGATTTGGCTGAGAGAATCGGCAAGTCAAGAACCAGGGTATCCGGAGTTGTGAATGGCCGGATTTACTCGGATTCGATTGCAAGTGCAATCAGTGACCTTCTTAACATCGAAAAGGCATCAGCGTCCATGAAAGAAGCAACCAGAGATTGGTGTATGGATGCAAGAAAAGCCATGATTGACCTGGATATGAACACAGGGGAGCTGGCTGATAAGACTGGTTACTCTACACAATATCTGAATGCAATTATCTGTGGCAGATGCTATTCGCCACCGGTTATGAAAGTGATAAGCGGTGCGCTCGGAATCCAGGAATATCAAGGGAAACAGGATTCCTCTAAAGACAGTTAAATTGTAACAGGAAAGATGGTGTGAAGAAATGGGAAGAGGCTCTACGAAAGGTAATGAAAATGTGTATTTTGTTGCCAGAAAAAGGGCAGCAATGTACAACGAGAGGCTATACTCCAGAGAAGGTGCGGCGGAGTTGCTTGGCATATCTGTTTCAACACTCGCAGATTATGAGTTGGGAAATACGAAGGTAGTTCCGGTAGACAAGGTGGTTCTCATGGCGGACCTCTATAATGCACCGGAGCTGAAAACTGGGTATTGCAAGCATGAATGCCCGATATGCAGTTATCTTCCGGTTGCAACAGAGGCGAAAGGCCTGGAAGGGATAACCCTTCGGCTGATGAAGAGACTGGATTGCGATGAGCTGAACCGCATCAAAAAAGAACTCGTAGACATTACAGAAGATGGAATCATCGACGAAACGGAGAAGCCGGAGCTGAAAAAGACCCTGGCTTTTTTAGATGAAGTTGCGGAGTCCATCAGTGAGCTGAAAATCGTAGGCGAGAAGTATTTGAAGAAGGTGTGAGTATGGACGTACAGAAAATGCTTGAAATTCTGAAAAGAGATTACGGAATTGAGAGCAAAGAGGAACTGATAGAAAGATTTGAGTCCAGCAAGGGAATCAACATCGGAATTTTCACTGAACGGAGGCAGACAGCATGAGAAGCAGGGTTATGAGACGTAGGATGCACAGGGTTCTGTGGAAGAAACTGAGCAGAATCTACACAGTGGATATGGCAGAGGTCCTGGGCTGGATAGCATACATAAGCATCATGGGAATTTTCCAGTGCTTCTGTATCGTGATGGCTTGTGAGCAGAGAGGCAGGGTAGCTTTTGGAGGAGAGTATTTGATTCTTCCGGCGGCGATACTTGCAAGACTGTGGATTCCAGAAATGATACAGAGCGTGACTGGTGTTCTGGAGATGCCGGATGAGGAAGAGGAAGATGTGTGAGATATGCGGACAGAATCCTTGCCATTCGAGATGCCCGAATGCTCCGGAACCGAAAGAGGTTCATATCTGTTCGGAATGTCTGGAAGGAATTTATCCGGGCGACAGATTCTATGAGAGCTGTGGAAGTTATGTGTGCGAGGAGTGCTTAAAAGGCATGACGATTGATGAAATATTTGAATTACTGGGCGAGAGCCTGGAAAAAGCATAGGAGGTAGGATATGGGACGGATGACCGTAGAACAGTGGTACGGCACGATAAAAACCGGACTGACGAAGAAACTGACCGAGAACAAAGAAGCGTTACCGGCCGGGTTTAATCAGCAGAGATTTATTCTGAATTGCATTACAGTGATCCAGGATATGATGAAGGACGATAAGAAGAAAGCACAGTTGGAGAAAATCAACCCGGAAACCATCCCGGTTTGCTTAGCGAAAGCAGCGTACCTGGGACTGGACTTCTTCAACGGCGAGTGTTACGCCATCCCGTATGGCGAAAACCTCAGCTTTCAGACCGATTATAAGGGCGAGATCAAGCTCTGCAAGCGGTACAGCAAAAATAAGATTAAGGACATTTTTGCCAAAGTAGTAAGAGAAGGGGATGAGTTTTCGGAAACTATTGACAGCGGACGGCAGAACGTGTATTTCAAACCGATTCCGTTCTCTGACAAGGAGATGATCGGTGCATTTGCGGTGGTACTTTTTGAAGATGGCTCGATGATGTATGACACCATGAGCAAGAACGACATCGAAAATGTAAGGAACACCTACTCCAAGGCGAAAGACAGCCAGGCGTGGAGAAGCAGTACCGGCGAGATGTACAAGAAAACGGTGCTGAGAAGACTGTGCAAGCTGATTGATTTGGACTTTGACAATATAGAGCAGGCAAAAGCCTACGAAGATGGTGGAGATGCGGTATTCAATCAGCAGTCCCTTCCGGGAACGACAACAGGACAGGCACTGTTGCCGGAAAATGATAAGCCGGTAGACGCTTTTGCAGCGATGAAAGCCCAGAAGCAGGCAGAGCCGGTTATTGACGGAATGGTTTTGGAAGAGGCGTAGGAGGCAGTGACATATGGTTTTGACGGCAGAGAATTATTATAGCAAAGAAGCGAACAAGGAGTACATGAGCGTGTCCCAGTATAAGGATTTCGCCGGAACATACGGAAAGATGGCGTGTGAATTTTCAGCCATTGAGAAGCTGGAAGAACGGTGGGCGCAGAAAAAGACCACGCCGCTTCTGGTAGGTTCCTACGTGGATTCCTACTTTGAAGGAACGCTCGAAGAGTTCAAGAAGGAGAATCCGGAAATCTTCACTCAGAAGGGCGAGCTGAAAGCGAATTATAAGCAGGCAGAGAGAATCATCGCCAGAATGGAGAGAGACCCACTGTTTATGCAGTATATGAGCGGAGAAAAGCAGGTCATTATGACTGGAGAGCTGTTCGGGGCAGAATGGAAAATCAAAATTGACAGTTTCGTGAGAGGAATTGCGATTACGGACCTTAAGGTTATGGCATCGATCACTAAGCTGGAGTGGGTAAAAGATATCGGTTATTTAGATTTTGTGCGGTACTGGGGCTACGATATCCAGGGTGCAATATACCAGGAAATTGTGTACCAGAATACCGGAGAGAGACCACCATTCTACATTGCAGCAGGGACAAAAGAAGAGGAGCCAAACATCGAAGTGATTCATGTAACACAGAATTATCTTGATGAGGCAAAACACATGGTAGAAATGAATATGCCGAGAATCCTCAGAGTGAAGAATGGGGAGGCTGAACCGGACAGATGCGAGATGTGCGATTGTTGTAGGCATACAAAGGTTTTGAAGAGACCGATTTCAATTACGAACCTGGTAGCCGGAATTTAGGCGGTGAGTAGATGGCAGACAATAAGAAATATTACTATTTGAAACTGAAAGAGGATTTCTTTGATTCTGATGAAATGCTGCTTCTCCAGGGAATGAAGGACGGGTACTTGTACAGCGACATACTCATGAAGATGTACCTGCGGAGCCTGAAAAATGAAGGGCGGTTGATGTACAAGGACTACATCCCGTACAGTCTGGAGATGATCTCAACGATTACGAGGCACCAGGTAGGGACGGTAGAACGTGCGATGAAGATTTTTGAGCAGTTGAAGTTGGTAGAGGTACTGGATAACGGTGCAATCTATATGATGGACATTCAGAATTTCATCGGACAGAGTTCTACAGAGGCGGACCGGCAGAGGAAGTATTATCGCCGCATCCAGGACGAGAAGAAACTGAGCGGCTCCCAGACGCCGGAGGCATTGATTCCAGAGATGCAGGAACCGGAGCAGGAGAAACCGCCAGTAGAAAAACCACCGAAGCCGAAAAAGGCAACCGCAAAGAAGGAAGACACGATGCAGCTCTATGAGCGTCTGGTTCCAGATTATGCACTTGGCGGCGAAATCAGAGAAAAGATGTGTGAATGGTGTACATACAAGATTGAACGCAAGGAAGGTTACAAAGAGCAGGGAATGAAATCCCTTCTCCGGCAGGTAGAAAAGAAAGTAGCAGAATTTGGAGAAGGCCGGGTGTGTGATTTGATTGAGGAGTGTATGTCAAATAACTGGAAAGGCATTATCTGGGATAAAATGACGCAGATTCCGCAGAGACCAGCCGGGGACAGGATTCAGAACAGAGTGAGTGAGGTAGATAACTGGTAATGACAAGAGAGGAGTTCAAAACGCTTGTTAAGGGAATGAAAGCTGTATACGCACAGCCGACATTCATTCCAGACCAGGATGCCTTCAATGTATGGTTTGAGTTGCTGAAAGATATTCCGTATCAGCAGGCCAACGTAGCAATCCAGAAGTATATGCTGACAGAGAAGTTTCCACCAACGATAGCAGACATCAGAGAAAAGGCAACGCAGATTGTTGAGAGCGTGGATAGCAGCATGAGTGAGTTGGAGGCATGGTCTTTGGTAAGAAAGGCGGTCAGAAATTCCGGGTATCATTCAGTGGAAGAATTTGAGAAACTACCGGAGGCTTGCCAGAGAGCCGTAGGAAGTGCGGCAAATCTGAAAGAGTGGGCGTTGATGGATTCTGAAAGGGTTGAGACGGTAGAACAGTCTCATTTTATCCGGAATTACAGGACAACAGTGCAGAGAATCAGCGAAGAGAAAAAACTGCCGGAATCAATCCGGTTGCTGATTGCCAGCATGAGAGGCAATGCGCTGGAGTTGGAAAAGAAAGAGCAGCCTGCGCTCGAAGCTAAGAAGCAGGCAGAAGAAAAAACAGAACCGGAACCGGGAATGTCTGAGGAAACGAGGGCGAAGTTCCAACAGGTCATGCGGAACTTGCAGGGGAAGGTGTGATATGGAGGTGAAGTGACATATGGATATGGCAGAGATTGGAGCGAATATCCGGAGTTGCAGGACAGAAAAGGATATGACGATGGAGGAGCTGGGAAAAGCAATCGGTAAGAGCCAGTCGGCGGTAGCGGATTATGAAAAAGGCAGAGTAGACATTCCGGTATCTTCCCTCATCAAAATTGCAGAAACCCTGGAAATCCACCCGGCAAAGCTGTTCGGTATGCAGACAGCAGATGAGCAGTTTGAGCTGGATGCCACGCTGAGAATTTTCAGTGCGGAGGACAGACGGACTATTGCAGGAATCTTGGTAATGAATGGTTATACAACCCGGCATATCAAGGTTGCAAGAGAAGGAAAGAAGAGTAGCTGGTACTGCATCCAGGCCATGCTTGAAGAAAGCAACCTGGGAAGTCAGTAGGAGGCGGACATGAAAAAAGCGAAGTTTACGGTGTACGGGGAGCCGAAAGGAAAAGGCAGACCGAGATTCAATACGAAGACCGGCCATGCCATAACCCCGAAAGATACAGTGTCCTATGAAAATCTGGTAAAGCTGGAATGGCAGACAGCCTACGGGACAGAGAGTTTTCCGAAAGAGGCGATGCTGGATATGAGGATTAAGGCGTACTACCGGATTCCTAAGTCGGCATCGAAGAAAAAAAGAGCTGCGATGCTGGCAGGAGAGATACGCCCGACTAAGAAACCGGATATGGATAACGTAGTAAAGATTATCGCTGACAGCCTCAACAACCTGGCATATTACGATGATACGCAGATTGTTGACTGCCAGTGCCGGAAGTTCTACTCAGAGAATCCGAGAGTAGAAGTGACGATTATAAATTTGTCAGAGGAAGAATAGGAGGAAATTCACAGTGGATGAAAAAATGGAGATAAGACTGGTAAATCCAACGGAAGACGGGTTCTTGCAGAGGATTGATTGGAACAAAGCAGAGCTGGAGGAGAATGTCAGAAGCATTGTGGCAGCATACCAGGGATTGGTGTATACGGAAGATACGGTATCAGATGCGAAGAATGACAGAGCTGCCCTTAGAAAATTGCTCAATGAGATTGAGGACAGAAGAAAGCTCGTCAAGAAAAAGTGCATGGAGCCGTATGAAGTGTTCGAGAGTGACTTGAAGGATGTAACGGCACTCATCAAGGAACAGATCAGCATCATTGACGGGCAGGTAAAGGAATATGAGAACAGCGTAAAAGAGGAGAAGAAAGCCAGATTGCAGGATGTATATGCTGAGGCAATCGGAGAGCTGGCAGAGGTTCTTCCTTTTGAGCGAGTGTTTGAGGCACAGTATCTGAACGTGAGCTTCAAGGAAAGCAAGGCAGCAACCGAAATCCAGGAAAAGGTTCAGAGAGTAAAGAGCGACCTGGCGGCTATTGATGCACTGGATAGCAAGTACAAGCTGAATGCGAAGGATGTATATGTGAGGACACTTGATATGTCCAAGGCCATGGCTGAGAATGCCCGTCTGATTAAGTTTGAAGAGCAGATGGAAGCAGACCGTAAGAGAAAAGCCGAGGAAGAGGAACGCCGGAGAGCCGAAGCAGAAGCCAGAGCCAAAGAAGCAGAGGAGCGCAGACGCCAGGAGGCTGAAAGAATCGCTGCGGAACGTGCGGAGAGAGAAAAAGCACTGGTAGAACAGCAGACCCAGGAGGAAAGAGCTTCGGAATCTGGCTACGACACACCAGTTCCGGATAAGACGGCAGATGCGCAGAGTGAGGAACCTGCAGAAAAGCCGGCTGAAAAAGAAGTTCTTCCGGAGGAGAAGAAATACAAGGCAACCTTCTATGCGATTGGTACGCTCCAGCAGTTGAAGGATTTGCAGGAGTACATGAAAGAACATAATATCCAGTTCGGAAAGGCAGGTAAGTAGGATGAGTGATTTTGTGAAGGAATTGAATTTTGATGGCGATACCTTTAATGACATGAAGAGAGATATGAATTTTGTCTTACAGAGACTGCTCGGTAATATGCAGGAAAAGGAGTGCCAGGAAGGAACACTGACACTAAAACTTGATGTGTCACTCACGAGAGAGTATGTGCCGAACTACAATCCGAATATTCCTGGAGAGAGCAGAGAGATTGCGAAGCCGAAGTTCAGTCACAAGGTAACGAGCCAGATGAAGGTTGAAGATATGAAAAAAGGTAACCTGGACACCGAGATGGAGCTGTTCTTGAATGAAGAGACCGGGGAGTACGAGATGAGACCGGTTGCCGACACTACGCAGAGAAGTATTTTTGATGCAGACTACAGAGATGTGACGGAGCCGGGACCGGCAGGAATCGAGCCGGATATTGGTCCGGAATACATCGAATATCCGGAACTTCCGGGAGAGGTAGTAGATGAACATGCCCTTCCTGGCCCGGTGGAAGAATGCGAGGATGCAGACGAGAGCGTATATGACGATTCTACGGGCGATAACCTGGAAGATACACAATTTACTGATGAAACCGATTTAGACGGCGCAGAGGACGGTACAGAGATTACAAGCGGCTCTGAGGAAGACGAAACCGACACCGAAGATGATGAGTATGGATATGATGAACCAGAGGAGGAAGAGTAAATGGAGCTGAAAGATTTAGTAGGGAAAATGGCAATCAGAACACAGAAAGCGAGAGGGTTTGCGCCTTGGGAAACGGACCGTGCGATTCGCTTAGATTTTATGGTTCCTGTACCGATTTTTGATGATAGAGAGAGGTATATGGACGAACCGGTAAAAATTGTGGCAGTGGAAGAAAGCCAGGTTGTTATTGAAAGAGATGGCAAGAGAGAGCTGCTGGAAAGAAAGTATGTTGATGAACACTGGACGGATTATGAGAGGCTTCTGCATCCGGAAGAGGAAGAGAAGGAAAAGGCTGAAAAGCTGATGAAGGAGTTCGAGGTAGCGGCGGAACCTATCAAGCGTTTCCTGGCAGAGCATTATGACCCGATGTGTACGGCGGTGATCTCCATGGATAACATCCAGATTTTCAGAGGAGAACTGGGCGAGCCGATTCAGAATATCTGTTGCCGGTGCGGAGCAGAGGTTGAAGAGGAAATGAAGGGATAATAAATGGATAAAAGGCCGAGAAAAGAAGATGGGTCATTGTTCATATCGTGTAAATCATGCGGAGTGCCGCCGGACAGATGCAAGGGCTTTTGTATTTTCCAGAGAATGACGGCAGAAGCAGAAAAGCAGAAACAGGAGGGAAAGTCGAATGGCAAAATTTAATATCGAAGTAGAACTTGACTGGATGGATGAAGAGGCATATTCCATCGATGATGAGTTGAGAGAACGGATTGTGGAGGGCGTGGAAAACGCCCTTCTGGAAAAGGCAACGAATGAAGCTGTAAAGGCAGTGGATAATAAAATTGCAGAGAAGATTCTGGAGGCGGAAGAAACGATACAGGCAACCGTAGACCAGTTCATTGCGAATGTGTGCGAGGAGAAGATTGGAAAGATTGTTATCCCGGAAAAGAAAAGCACCTGGAGCGATGAAGTAACGTACAAGCCTCTGTCTGAATACGTGGGAGAGAGATTTGAACTGTTCCTTACGGAAAAGAGATATGACAGGGACGGCCGCATTGCAAGTTATTCCAGTGACAGGAAATTATCCGCCGCCGGTCTGCTCACGAGTCAGTATCTGGAAGAGGAACTTGGAAAGAAGGTTGAAAAGCTGATTGCGAATGCTAAGAGAGAGGTAGAGGAATCTCTGATAAAATCACTGGAACAGAATTTGAAAGAAAACCTTGCGAAAGACACGATTGAAAGAATGAATATCCCGGAAGTGTTGAAGAAATTAAGCAGCATAGGAGCAAAGCAGGTAACCGGAACATCATTGCCGGAGTAAAGGAGGAAGGATATGAGTGATTTTACCATAGGGCATGTTACAGACCAGAAGGAAGGACCGATGGATGGAGTGTACGCTGAGACGAAGGGCACATACACGAAGTTCAAAGGAACCGGAGCATTTCAGAAAGAGAAGAGAATCCTGTATCAGAAAGTAACGGATGTCGGAATCAAGGCCAGTTTGCAGACCGGCATGGTAAGCATCAATGACAGAAACCGGAACCAGGCAATAGCGGTAAGCATTACGGAGATGGTTGCGATTCTGAATGAGGCTTTGAGATACGGAACGGCAGGAATGGGAAAGAAGGTGCGGCTGTGATCAACAGGGCAAGCGAAGGAACGTGTCGTCAGTGTGGCAGAAGAATCCTGTGGGTGCGGATGAAGTCCGGAAAGAATATGCCGGTAGACATGGCACTGCATAATTACAAGAAGGACAGCACCGGAAAAGAAAAAATCGTCACGCCGGACGGAGAGGTAGTGGCAGGAAGAATTCTGGTAGGCGAGCGTGGAGATGGAGCAGGTTATATTTCACACTTCGCTTCATGCAAGAAGTACCGGAGATAAAAAGAAAAGCCGCCATATCCCCATGGCAGCTCCTCAAATGTTCGTAGATAGATTCATTATATGGAGCAGAGCAAGAAAAGTCAAGGAGGTATGGCGGTATATGGAAAGGCAGAGTGAGCAGGAACTGTTAGCAATCGCACCTGTGGAAACGGAGAGTCTGGAGGGAAACAGAATCTACCAGGTAACAGGGAGAGAGCTGACACAGATAGCGGAAATATCTGCGAGAGAAGCGGTCAAAATGTGCAGAGAAGAGCGAAAAAAGACCGAAAAACGTGAGCAGAGTAACGCTGATAAGGTAAAAAGAACCAAGAAATTGTTATCAGACTACCGTAGACTGAAAAGGGAAATCCCGGAAAAGGAAGAATTTACGGAAAGCGAGAAAGTAGAAAAACGGTGGGCGTTCCTAAGAGATTTGATGGGTTCGGCACATATCAATAGCCAGGAATGCGTAGTAGAGAAAGAAGAAAAACGCAGGGCGGAGAATATGTATTACATCAACCGGATAGAGCGTGCGATTGAGACGTACCGGGAGGAGTGCGAAACATCGAAAAAGCCAGAAGCTATGCGGTGTTACAGGGAAGTGTACGAATACTACATAGCGGAGGAAGAAAAGACGGTTGCTCAGATTGCGAGTGAGGAATGCGTGAGTGAGAAGACTGTCTATAAGGACATCGGTAACGCCTGCAAAATCATAGCGGTGTACCTGTTGGGTGTGTGAGAAAACTGGGTTCAAAAACAGTAGAAAATATGGAATTGACGAGGGTAAAATACCTGTGGTAACGTAGTAAGTGCCAAAAGCCCATATGTCACACCATAAAAATGGAGCACTGTGAATCGACTTTTCCTTCTCTGATGGCTGGGCGGTCTTCGGACCGCAAAGCCGGAGGAAGGGATTCTTAAAAAACGGTAAACAGCCTGTATTCCCTGTACTTAGGTAGGTAATCTGGTATAATTAAAGTATGGAAAACAACGGTTTTTCAAGGGAAAAGGAGCAGACGGACAATGGGAATTTATACGAGCAGATATAGCAACAAAGAGCTTGCAGATGGCAAATATTACTGTGTAGGAATCAGCATCGGGACGCCGAAATTCAAACTGGCGTACAGACTGGAAAACCAGTGCCACTCACTGGCACCGAAAGGGTATATGCTGAGAATGAACCTGGAAGATTTCAAGAAAGCCTATTACGAGAAGCTGAACGGCATAGGCAAGGACAGAATCATCAACATGGTTATGAAGATGGAACGTGACGCAGCGGCCCAGGGAAAGGATTTGGTCCTCCTGTGCTACGAGGATGTGAGAATCCCGGAAGATTGGTGTCACAGAACTGTTTTTGCTGAGTGGTGGGTGGAGAACACTGGAGAGATTATCGAAGAACTTCCAGACCCGAATCCCCCGAAGGGAAAGAAGGTAGCAACGACAAGTAAGAAGCCCGAAGTGCAGACGAAGCCAGATGATGGCTACCAGCAAATGAGTCTGTTTGGTATGGGCGCTTTAATATAATATCCGGAGCTGGTGTAGGCAGCACACGACTATTCCATAGTTGAGGCCCTGTTCATCGCAGGGCTCCGGTCCAAAAACAACGGCATCGCATCCGAAAGGGTACGGTGCCTTTTTTGATGCAAACGAGAGAAGGGAGAGTTGATAAGCAATGGCATTTTTCAGAGACCCAGGAGAGATGTTTTTGGGGTGCTTGGGTACGGTGGAGCAGAGATACTTGGTAAATCTGATAAAGAATGCTGCGAAGAACGGGTATACGAGGTTTGTGGAGCCATGTGCCGGAACATTCGCCATGAGCAACTTGGCAATCCAGAACGGGTATAAGCCGGAGCAGATTGAGACGAGCGATGTGTCTATGATGAGTTCGGTTATGGGGTATGCCATTACGGGCAAGCCACTTGATGAACTGGAGATACACGCCCAGGGATTTTCCGATGAGGAACTGTTGGACCCGGCGGTTGCCTTGTATGCCCAGATGTATCTGAGAACATCGAAGACGGCCGGCAATGAGTATTTCTTTAATCTGCTGAAAGATTTAAGAGACAGAAGAGAGGAACATATTGAGCATATCCGACAGAGCCTGGAGAATATCAAGAAGGAAATGTATGGCATGACGTATCGCCCGTTGGATATGTGGGATCATCTGGACGAGGTGCTTGACGATCCACACACGCTGGTTATTGCCAATCCACCGACCTACTTCTCCGGCTATGAGAAGTTCTATGACACACAGGGGAAAATGACCTGGAAGGAACCAGAGTATAAGCTGTTCGACCCGGAAACAGGACACGTTGAGTTGTTTGACCGGTGCATGAATGCGAATGCGCTGGTTGTTTGCTACCAGGAAAAAAGAACCGGAGAGGCTGTAGGAGAGCCGATATTTGCAAGAGCCGGTACGAGAGCAGATTTGAACAGCTACATTACCTCGAACAGAGGAGAAGAAGCGGCGGCACTGGCAGAGGGAAGAAAAATCAAAAGACCTTCCGAAAGTAAGCTGGCACCGATTGCCTGTAGTATGTTGCCGAGAGATTACGAGATAACGGAGAAAAGCAAGGTACAGATCATCTCCATTAAGGCAGCAGAGGCACAGTATTACAGACAGCTATGGACGCATAATTTTGTTGGTTCATCGGCTACGTTCAATAGAGCTGTTCTGATTGACGGGATGGTATCGGGCGTATTTGGGATTTCAAAGATGCAAGCCACATCACTCTTCATCTGGTACGTTATGAAGGTCCCACACACCACGTATCGGCTCGGTAGACTACTGTATATGTTGGCACAGAATCATTGCTTCACAGAAACGCTCCTGGACGATCTGGAACGTGAGAAGGTAACGAAAGTCCGGACCGCCATGCTGACGAAGTATCCGGAGAACAAAGAAGTCCGGGGCATTATGAAGCTGGTAAACCGGCAGAAGGATAAGAACAACGGTTTCAAGCTGACATACGAAGCGGAGCTGACTGACCGAACAGAGCAGGAAACATTGGAAGAATGGTTAAGGAGGGAAAGACAGTGGCAGAAGAGCAGAAAGCAAAATATGAAATAATTTATGACATGGGTACGGAGCTGTACATTGCGAAGGTGCAGTTAGCCGAGCTTAAGGAGCAGGACATCAATGCCAGAATAATGAAAAATGAGATGCAGGACCAGCTCACAGCGAACATCAAAAACAGAGGGCAGTTGGAGAGTTTACCTCTGATTGCACTGATGGGAGAGAAGCTGGAGATTATTTCAGGGCATCACAGAGTAAAGAGTGCAAGAGAGGCTGGACTGAAAGAGATTATCGTTATCCTGGATAAGAGCGGGCTGACCCGAAGCAAGGCGGCTTCTAAGCAGTTGGCTCACAATGCAATCTCTGGGTTTGATGATGAGAGTACGCTGAGAGAAATTGTGAAGCTGATGGATAACGTCGATGATATGATGGAGAGCTATATAGGGAAAGAAATTCTGGAAGAACCGTTGGAGCAGTTTGATAAGCTGAATACTCCGGCGGTTCAGTTTGATTTCAAGACCATTGCGTTTGCGTTTCTTCCGAACCAGATTAGAGACTTGGATGCATTGATGAAGAATCTGAACGGTAGTTGTGCTGAGATTATCGGTGTTGCTGCCTATGAGCAGTGTGAGAAGTTCGTGGAGACACTGGATAAGTACCAGCAGTTTACGGACATCCGGAACGTAGGGGCGGCAGTCCATTCCATGATTGATGCTGCAAATGAGAAAATGGACGATGCCGGTTTTGACCCAGACATGGATTGGACGTACCTTGCGAAAGTATTTGGCAGTGCTGCCATTCCGGTAGAATCGGCAGAAGTAATCAAAAAAGCTCTGAAAAAAGCAGAGAAGGACGGCACGATTACCAGTAAGAATAAATGGCAGATGATTGAATACTGGGCGGCCGACTACCTGGCAGGGAAGTAGGTGGTTGAATGGCGGCAAAGCAGAAGTATGATGAGAGATTTGTAAAAATTGCCAAGGTATTGTGCATGAGAGGCGGTACGGATGAGGATTTAGCTGACGCATTCGAGGTATCTCCGAGGACAATCAACCGTTGGAAAAAGGATTACCCGGAGTTTGCAGAGGCTCTGGCCGCCGGAAAAGAATATGCAGATGCAGAAGTCGAACTGAGTCTGTATAAGCGAGCAAAAGGAAGTAAGAAGAAAACGAAAGTAACCCGGAAAATTATTGAGATGGACAAAGACGGTAATACCAAGCCTGCGAAGATAGAGACGGTTGAGACCGAAGAGGACATCATACCGGACGTAGGAGCGTGCTGTTTCTGGTTGAAGAATCGTAGGCCGGACATCTGGAGAGATAAGCAGGAAATTGGTCTTTACGAGATAGAAGACATGGAGGGTATCGAAGCCGACATTTATGGCGGCGAAGAATAAGGGCTTATCCAACCCGTATGTCAAGGTCAACAGGCGCAAGCGTATAGGGTTCAATTTCAGCGACAAGCACAAGCGGTATATCAAAAATTGTGCGAACAGTACCTACAATATCCTGGAAGGTGCTGTTCGTTCCGGTAAGACGGTAGATAATGTTTTCGCATTTGCTCACGAATTAAAAACGACGAAGGATAGAATCCACCTGGCGACTGGTTCGACTATGGCGAATGCTAAGCTGAACATTGGAGATGCTAATGGGTTCGGTCTTGAGTATATATTTCGTGGGCAGTGCAGGTGGACTCAGTACAAAGGGAATGACTGCCTGCTGATAAATGGCCCGGATACGGGGTACAAAGACAAGATTGTAATCTTCGCCGGAGGTGCAGCGTCCGATAGTTACAAGAAAATCCGAGGTAACTCATACGGTATGTGGATTGCAACCGAGATCAACCTGCATCATGACAACACCATCAAAGAGGCATTCAACCGACAACTGGCAGCCAAGAACAGAAAAATCTTCTGGGACTTGAACCCAGACCATCCTAAGGCAGCGATATACGTTGATTACATTGACAAATACGCTGAGAAAGCGGCCAAGGGAGAGCTTCTGGGTGGTTACAATTACGAGCATTTCAATATCTTCGAGAATATCAACATCCCGAAGCAGAGAATAGCTGAGATTGTCAGCCAGTATGACAAGGACAGCATCTGGTACATCCGAGATATTGAAGGTAAGAGAAGTATTGCAGAAGGCCTGATATACGTTAAGCTGGCAACTTCCATAGCGGCGGAGGACGATGAGTACATCGTGCCGTTGGAAGAGACGATTGACATGGCGAAACGTGGAGAGTTCATAGAGCTGAATATAGGCGTGGACTTCGGAGGTAACGGCTCCGGCCACGCTTTTGTTGCGTCTGGTATTACCCAGGGATATGAGAAACTGTATGTGCTGTCCTCTGAATGGCACGATGCAGACGGAACAGACCCCGATGATTTGAACCGGATGTTTATGAAATTCGTTGAGAAGATATTGGACCGGTACGGATTCATTACGAATGTGTACTGCGATTCTGCGGAACTGGTGCTGAAACGAGGCTTGCAGAAAGCTATGATTGAGGCGGAACTGGGAAATATCAATGTCACGAATGCTGCCAAGTGCAAGATTACAGACCGTATCTTCACAATGACCACGCTCTCAGCAACTGGGCGTGTGTTCTTTACGCCAGATTGTGAAAGTGTTCTCGAAGCTATCAGCATGGCGGTTTGGAATCCGAAGAAAATGGAACTGGAGCGTCTGGATGATGGAACCAGTGATATTGACTCTTTGGATGCTATGGAGTACAGCTTCGAGAAGAGGATAAAGAAATTCATTAAGAAGACGGGGTGAACTGATTGAGAATTGCAAATATATTGAGAAAGGTGTTGAGAAGATTGGTGCCGAATAACAGTGTGGAAAAAGCCCTGGGCGTTGATATATGCGAATCCGGAGTAATGCAGAATGCCATAGAGCTGTGGCACAACATGTACAAGAATGAACCGCCATGGAGAGGCGGAAAAGACAATGTGATTCCTCTGAATCTGCCGTCAGCGATCTCGGAGGAATTTGCCAGGCTGATACTAACGGAGTTCAGCATGGAGGTAACTGGCAGTCCGATGGCTGCTTTCATCAATGAACAGTTGAAAGACCAGCTTACGGACTTGAACAAATTTGTTGAGATGTACTGCGAAGGTGGGGCTATTGCGGTAAAGCCGTTCGTGACGAACATAGATGAAAACGGAAGACCAACGGCAATCGAGTTGGATTTCGTGAAAGCGGTGGATTTCTTCCCATGTGCGTTCAACAACAAGGGAGAGATAACGGCGGCGGTGTTTGTGGAAGGAAAGAAGATAGGAGATTACCTGTATACCAGGCTTGAATACCATGAGCTTACGGGAATGACCTATACGATCATCAACAAGGCGTTCAAATCCGAGGAGATTTACCAGTACAACGATGACGGAACCTATGCTGTGAGGGATAGATTCCGGAAAGAAGTGCCACTGTCTGAGGTGGATGAATGGGCGGGCCTGTCGGAAGAACCGGTAATTATCGGTAACATCGACAAGCCACTTTTTGCGTACATCAAAGTACCAAAGGCGAATAATATCGATACGGACTCGCCGTTGGGGGTATCGGTGTTCTCCAGAGCTACAGAGATAATAGAACAAGCTGACATTCAGTACGGGCGTGTATTGTGGGAGTACAAAGCCACAGAAGCCGCTATCTTGGGCGATTCTGAGTTGTTCCAGACAGATAAGCATGGAAAGCCGGTTCTTCCGGCAGGACAGGAAAGGATGTTCAAGACATTTGACTTCGACAGTGCGGACGGAACCAACAAGGGACTGCTAAAAGAGTATGCACCGCAGATTCGCCACGAAGCGTTGTTCCAGGGACTGAATAAGCAGCTAATGAAAATAGAGTTCCTGGTTGGCCTTGCCTACGGTACGCTGTCTGAACCAACGGACATTGAGAAGACGGCATACGAAATCCGGGTATCAAAGCAGAGGTCATACCATACGGTAACGGCGATGCAGGACGCATGGTATAAGGGATTTAAGAAAATCATATACGCCATGAGGGTTCTGGCATTGCTTTATGATATGGTTCCGGACGGAGAAACGGAGCTGAACTGTAACTGGGGCGATGGAGTTCTGGAAGACACAGAAGCTGAGTATCAGCGTAGATGGTCCATGGTGGTTGCCGGAAAGCTGAAAACAGAAGTGTTTCTTGCGTGGTATTTTGGATGCTCGGAGGAAGAGGCAAAGAACATGATGCCGGAGCCGGTAGCCAGATTTCCTACAGAAGAATAGGAGGTGTGAGCAGTGCTGACACCAGAATATTTGAATAGCTTTTCTTCCGGTTATCTGGGAATGTGCGATGTGTTGAATGAGCAGATCATCCGAGATGTGGCACGAAGGATAGCAAAGACCGGAAGGATCACACCGACAGCCGAGTGGCAGTTGAAACAGGCGAAGCAGTCCGGAGCGTTGATGGATGATGTAATCCGGGAAGTTGGTGTTCTGACAGGGAAATCCGATACAGAAATATTGCGATTGTTCCAGGATGCAGGCCTGAGCGGAATGTTGCAGGATGCAAAGCCATTATTGCAGGCCGGAAAGCTGAAAACATCGGATATTGTTCTTTCTGGAGCGATGCAGAGAACTATGGAGGCAGCCGCAGAGAAGTGCAGGGGAGAGATTGGAAACCTTACGCTGACAACGGCAATAGCCACACAGCAGGAGTATATGCAGACACTGAACGCAGCCTATATGAAGGTTACGTCCGGTGCTTTTTCGTACCAGGAGGCAATCAGACAGGCTATCCGGGATGCGGCAGTCAAAGGAACATCGGTCATGTATGACAGTGGGTATATCTCAAAGCTGGATACGGCAATCAGAACTGCTCTGCTGACCGGAGTAAATCAGACAGCCGGAAAGATGACAGAGTTGTATGCTTCGGAGCTTGGGGCTGAGTATTACGAGACAACAGCTCATGCAGGAGCCAGACCCTCACACTCAGTCTGGCAGGGTAAGGTATTCAAGATTGAGGGCACAGCTCCGGGGTATGAGAACTTCTACGAGGCAACCGGATATGGAACGGGAGCCGGTTTGTGTGGTTGGAATTGCAGACATAGCTTCTATCCGTACTGGCCGGGAATTTCCAAACCGGCATACACGAAAGATGATCTGGAGGATTACAGCAGACCGAAATATTCGTTTGCAGGGAACCTTCTTACGGAGTATGAGTGTATGCAGAAGCAGCGTGAATATGAAAGGGCGGTCAGAGAGTATAAGAGAATCCTGGCCGCCTATGATTCGTATATCCAGACGGTTCAATCAGAAGCCGACAGAGCGTACTTCCGAGAAGAGTTTCAGAAAGAATCTGTGAAGCTGAAAGAGAAAGAATCGCAGATGAAGGATTTCTGCAAGCAAACCGGACGAAGCGTAGATACCGCCAGAACGCAGGTATCAGCCGTACATGATGGCAACGGTAACTTGGTATCATTTAACCGCTCAGTCAGTGGAAAAGCTGTATGGGCGAATAAGAAAGCGAGGAAATAAGCATGAAGAAAGAAGAACTGATGAAGCAGTATGAGGAACTGAAAGGGAAAGGCAAAGAGCCGGAAATGATTTTCCTGTATATCCACATGCCGACCGGAGAGACAGAAACCATTGTCAATCCGAATGTTGAGGAGAAGATGAAGTACATTGACCGCACCTACAATGAAGACCTGGTTCATGCGAACTGCAAGGACATTTACATTGAGCAAGCTTGTATTTGTGCGGATTTCGGACCAACCATGATGTTTTCAGATGCTTATATGCTGATGAAACAGGGTGCGAAGGTAAAGTTGCCAAACTGGGGCGGCTACTGGTACTGGGATGCAGAGAAGAAAACAATCATGATGCACACCAAAGACGGAGAGGAACTGGATATTCGCCAGACAGACCGCCCGGAGTACACCTTCGACAATATTGCGTCTGACGAATGGCAGATTGCAGATGAAGAGAACTGCCCGGAACTCGGCGGAGAGGCTACGTTTGGATTCGGGGATGCGTACAAATTCCTGGAACGTGGTGTCAAGGTGGCAAGAAAAGGCTGGAACGGAAAAGGAATTTACCTTGAAATGCAGTTCCCGGATGAACACAGCAAAATGACTCAGCAGTATGTCTATATCGTGACTACGGGGCTTGTGAGTGACAATGAAAATGCACCGAAAGGAATTGTACCATGGGCGCCGTCTCAGACAGATATGGCAGCTAAGGACTGGGTTGTATTCACAGAAGAGTAGGAAGGAGGTGATCCTACTATCTCCCATCCATGGGTTAAATGGTATTTGCCCCGTATAGGGCCGCAACGTATTGACCCTTACAATTTACCATTGAAGCACTTAAAACGTGTCCTGGGAACTCTCAGAAGTTCGTAGACACCCTTTAAGACCACGAAAATAATTAACAGTCAGCCGGTCCGTTGGTGGAACGTCTGGCTGTTGTTTTTTGCCCTGTGATATGGCATATAAACTGTCTCCTTCTCTTGCGTGCGGAGATATAAATGCACGATAGCAGTGCCGGAGTGAACCGGAATCTAAACGAAATCAGCGAAACGAAGAAAGGAAGGTAAGTGAAATGGCTTACGAATTTTTGAAGAAACTTTTTGGAACCCCGAAGGACGGCGAAGAGCCTAAGGCTATGACCTATGCAGAACTGGAGGCAGCGATTGATGCCGACAAGAAAATCCAGGTAGTAGATGTGAAAGCCGGAGGCTATGTGTCGAAGGAGAAACTAGATGCCAAGATTACAGAGCTGGACGGAGTAAAGCAGCAGTTGTCAGATGCTAACACAACGATTCAGTCCTACAAGGACATGGATATTGACGGCATTAAGCAATCTGCAAAGGACTGGGAGGCGAAGTACACCCAGGAAACACAGAAGCTGACCGCACAGCTTGCAGCCCAGGAGCGTACTCATGCACTGGATATGTTCATGGGTGGTTATAAGTTCTCGAGCAAACCTGCTGAAAACGGTGTAAGAGCAGAGTTTGAAAAGAAGAACTTTACCCTGGAAGATGGAAAGTTCCTGGGAGGCGATGAGTTTATGAAGTCCCTTATGGAGAATGACGACTACAAGGGAGCTTTTGTTATCGAAGATGATAACGATCCGGAAGACGATTCCCATGAGGATGAGGAAGGAAAGCCGTTCTTTGCAAGAGGAGTTGGCGGAACTGGTGGAGCCGGAGGCGAAGGAGTCAAAGGCAAAGAAGCACCGTTTAATCCGTTTGGGTTCAACTTAATCAGACAGCCAGACAAAAACTAACAGGAGGAGAATGAAATGGCGAAATTAAATTATGCAACCGAGTATTTACAGACACTGGAGCAGATGTTTCCGTATGTCCTGTATTTTGGAGACTTATTTGCGACACCGAACAATGGAAGGTTCCGTTGGGTAAATTCCAGAGTTATCGAGGTGCCGACAATCTCCACAACTGGCCGTACCGATGGAGACAGAGACACCATTGGAACCAGAAAGCGTAACTACAACAACGAGTGGAAACCGCTGACCCTGGAGAATCACAGACAGTGGCAGACGCTGGTACATCCGAGAGACATTGCCGAGACCAAGGGTGTTGTGGCAATCGGAAATATCACGAAGGTTTACAACGAGGAGCAGAAGTTCCCGGAAATGAATGCTTACTGCATTTCCAAGCTGTATGCAGACTGGACTACTGACGGAGCGAAGACAGCCCACAGTGAAGTGCTGACAGAGGAGAATGTGCTGACCGTCTTTGATGAGATGATGAAGAACATGGATAATAAGAGAGTTCCGAGAGCCGGAAGAATTCTGTATGTGACACCGGATGTCAGAACGCTCATCAACAATGCGAAGCAGATTTACAGAACCGTTGATGTAGGTAGCCGTTCTGATGCAATCAAGAGAGCAATCAATTCTATTGATGATGTGAAGATTCCGGAGAGCGTACCGAGTGACATGATGAAGACGAAGTATGACTTTACCGAGGGTTGGAAGGTAGATTCCACAGCGAAGCAGATCAACATGGTTCTGGTACATCCGGCGGCGGTAATCACACCGATTTCTTACGAGTTTGCTCAGCTCGACCCGCCATCCGCAGGCTCCCAGGGTAAGTATGATTACTTCGAGGAGTCTTTCGAGGATGTATTTATCCTGCCTCACAAGATGGACGCTATTGATTTCCATGTGAGTGTATAAGAGAAACTGATTACTGGCTCTGTGCGTGTGCATGGAGCCAATTTTTGAAGGGAGAAACCATATGTATAAAGTTGAGAAAAAGAACAGAGTTCTCAGAATCCCGGATGAGAAATTCGATGAGTACAAGAAGATGGGCTACATTATCAGGGATGAGAATGACAATGTGCTGTTCGAGCCGGAGAACATTAAGGCGACTGCTGAAAAGCTTAAGAAGGAGAATGACGAGCTGAAAGCCAAACTGGAAGAGGCTACCCTGTATGCAGAGAATGCAGACAAGAAGATTGCCGAGCTTCAGAAGGAGAATGATAAGCTGAAAGCGGCAGTCCAGGCACAGTCCGCAACAGGAGATGCAGACCCGGCAGAAACTGAAAAGAAAACAGCAGCCAAAGGCTCAAAGAAAACTGAGTAGGAGGTAGCTTATGTATTTAGCAACGAAAGACGGGAGTTCCTGCCGGATTCCCGAAAGAAAGGCAGCATATTACAAAAGCATGGGCTATTCGCTTGAAAGCCTGGAGCCGGAAGTCAGAACGGGCACATCTTCTCCGAAAGAAAAGAAGACCGGCAAAAAAGATTCAGCTACGCAGGAGGGCGTAAACCCGGCGAATAGCTGATTTTTCTTTGCAGCCTACCAATTTATCAGAAAGGGGTGTTTCGATGGTCCAGGAGGACGTAAGAAGACCGTATGTGGATTTTGCATACTACAAGAATGATTACGGTGGCACGCAGATAAAAACGGAGAATGATTTCAAGAGAGCCGAGAGTATTTCGGAAGCATTTGTGAACCAGGTTACGTTTGGCCGGATTGCAAGGCTGAGTTCGGTTATAGACTCAATTAAGGATGCAATCTGCTGTGTAGCTGATACGGTGGCAGTGCAGAACGAAAAGAGAGAAGCTGTTGTGAAGTCGGAATCTAACGATGGATATTCCATCAGCTATGCGGATGCCATGAATGATACGGCGTTGCATAATGAAATGTATAGGGCTGTGAGGTCATACCTGGCGAACACCGGACTGCTGAACAGGGGGTGGGTGAAAGAGTATGACGACAAACAGTGATGTGACAATCTTTAATCTGAGAATTGGAGCAGACCGCCGGGAAAAACTCTGTGCGACAAGAATCATGGGGGTTTCGTGGTATGGAACAAAGGGAGAGACGGTATCAGACACGGACCGTAGGGATAAGGCAAAATGCGTAATCCGAATCCCGGTCACAGCGACAGTAGAAGCCGGAAAGCAGTATATAAGCGAAGAAAAATACAAGAAGCTGTCAGATGAAGAGGCAGAGAGATACTGGACTATCCAGAAGGGAGCTTATATTGTGCGAGGACAGTGGTTGTTCGATACGTTCAGTTTCCGCCAGGGCATCATTCTGAAAGAGACGATTGAGGAGCTGGCAAAGCTGAGACAGCACGATGAAGATTTTGTGACTGTCACAGAGTATGCCGACAATACAATCAGAGGAACCGACAGGACGAAGCACTGGAGAATAGGGGGTGCGTGATGGCACTGAAAAAGATCACTACTCCGAAAGGCTCAATCATCAATTCCGGGAACGGGAAAGCGGAGCTGACCTGGAACCAGAATTTTGCGGCAAAAAGGAATGCTCAGTTCAGCAGAAAGCAGATGTTTGTAGATTCGGAGGTACTGAGAAGGTGCAGTCCGAGGGTTCCGTTCCAGACTGGTATGTTGGAAAAATCCGGCAAACTGGGAACGGATGTAGGCAGTGGAGAGGTAGATTACATTGCCCCGTATGCTGCCATGCAGTATTACGGAACAGCAGACACCAGACCGTATGATGCGAACCGAGGAGCACATTGGTTTGAGAGAATGAAGGTGGCTGAAAAAGAAGACATTCTGCGAGGAGCAGATAAGATTTAGGAGGGCACATGGAAGTAAATAGTGTACTGGAGGGCATAACAGAGTATTTTCTGAAATGCCCTCTTTTGAAAGACGGTGTATTCCGGGTAGATGCCCTTGGGCCAGACCCAGTAGAGTACACCATAGAGACCGGGATATTCGACCCGGTAATCCAGAGATATGTAGACGGCAGTTCGGAACGGCAGTATCAGTTCCAGTTCGGTTCCAGGGAGTTTTACAGCATGGACCGGGTACAGAACATAGAGAACAGCACGTTCTATGAAGAATTTGCGGACTGGGTAGAGGAGAACAGCATGGCAGGCAACCTCCCGGAGCTTCCGGAAGGAATGTGCGCAGAAGAGATAGAGGTTCTTTCCCCTGGATATATCTTTGATGGAGCTATGAAGAACGCAAGGTATCAGATTTCCTTGCGATTATTGTATTTTAAGGAGGCAAGTAAAAATGGCAGGTAATGTAAGTGGCGCAAGAGAAGTAGTACAGAGACACCAGTTTGCGGATTATCTGAATATCGGAACATCTGAAAAGCCGAACTGGGTACTGATGGGCGTTGGTTTCACAACTCTGGATGAAACATTCGGTGCAGAGAGCGAATCTGAGAAGTATGTGTGTGAGCCGTCTTCCTCTTCCTCTGTTGTATCCTACACATCGGTATTTCCGTTTGAAGCGAGACTCATTAAGAGCCAGGATGCGGTCAACGCACTGTACCATGTAGGAAGAAACCATTTAACCGGCAGCGATGCAGAATTTGAGTATTGCAGAGTAGAGTTATGGGACCAGAAGCAGAACGCTTCTGCACCGGTTGCAAATACATTTGCGGCCAGAAAGTTCCTGGTATCCGCCGAAGTGAGCGGAGTATCCGGAGAAAAGAAACAGAGCATGAGTGGAAATCTCAATGCAGTAGGCGATCCGCTTGACGGATTTTTCAATACAGAGACAAAAACGTTTGAAGAAGCTGCGGCTTAGAAATTGGAGGTAAAGTGATATGAGCATGTTAAAAATTTGCGGCCAGGAATTAGAATTAGATCTGTTCGATGCAGACACCATGGAAGTTTATGAGAAATCCATGGATAAGGTTGTGAAAAGAGCCGAGGAAACCAAGAAGCATACAGAGATGTCAAATGCAGACGGCATCCGGGAGATGTGCGGAATCGTAAAGGATTTCTTCGATGAGGTGTTTGGAGGAGGAACGGCAGACAAGCTGTTCAAAGGCAAGAACAACCTGGCAATCTGCATGGATGCTTTCGGCATTGTTTCTTCTGAGGCAGGAAAGATGAAAGGTCAAGTAAATGCGATTACCAACAAGTACAACATGAACCGGGCGCAGAGACGCCAGGGAGGGAAGAAAAACAAGCATGGAAAGAACGGAGCTGTAGTGACGCCAATCGGTAATGCGAGCGGGCGTGATAATTCATGAACCACAACATGCTTGTAGACTTTCTTCCGGAAACGGTAGAGATTGAGGGTACGAAGTATGAGATAGAAACAAACTTCCGTACCTTCATTCTGTTTGAAATGATAATGCAGGACCCGGAGCTTTCGGACGCTGAGAAAGCAAGGCAAGGTCTGGAACTGGTATATCCGGAGATTCCGGAGAATCTGGATGCAGCAGTGGATAGCTTACTGTGGTTCTATGCCTGCGGTAAACGATGGCGTGAGAAGAGAGCCGGTGCGGTAGAGGGGGCAACGGAAGTGCAAAGGATTTATTCCTTCGAGCATGACGATGATTACATCTATTCAGCGTTTCTGACACAGTACCACATAGATTTGCAGGACATTGAATACCTACACTGGTGGAAGTTCAAGGCTTTGCTGAGAACACTATCTTCTGACCTGGAGTTCAGTAAGATTATGGAGTACCGGAGCGTAGACATCGATACAAGCATGACGAAAGAGCAGAGGGATTTCTACCGCAGGAAGAAAGAGCTGTACGCTTTACCGTTGCCTGCTGATGAGGAAGAAAAGGTAGATGCAATAGCAGAAGCTCTTATGAATGGCGGCGACCTTACGGGTCTGCTGTAGGAGGTGACTGGCTATTGAAGATGTAAAGAAGAAAATGATACGGGTGGAATGCCCAGAGTGTAAATATAAGATGCCGCTGTTTTTTGAAGAGACAGCGGAGTGTTCGGGCGTGATGGTCTCCTGCAAAGGGAGAAACTGTCACGCTCGTTTTGAACTAAAAATCAAAGACGGAAAACAAATCAAGTAGTGCCATTATGAGCCGATGATTGAGCCGAAGAATTGAGGTGAGAACATGGGCTATGATGGTACGCTGAAATTTGACACCAGCATAGATAGTTCCGGTTTCCAGAGCGGACTAAGCAAATTATCTGGAATGGCGAGTGGAGCAATTAAGGCTACCACTACTATTCTGGCTGGTGCCGCAACAGCGGTAGCCGGTATTGGTACGGCTGCAATCAAGGTCGGCTCTGACTTTGAGGCAGGAATGAGTAAGGTTCAGTCCATTTCCGGTGCTTCGGCTACGGAGATTCAGCAGCTTGCTGATAAAGCAAAGGAAATGGGCGCCAAGACGAAGTTCAGTGCCACAGAAAGCGCCGAGGCGTTCCAGTACATGGCAATGGCTGGATGGAAAACCGGAGATATGCTGAACAGTATCGAGGGTATCATGAACCTGGCTGCGGCATCTGGAGAAGACCTGGCAACTACCAGTGATATTGTCACCGATGCTATGACCGCCTTTGGATTGGCGGCTGACGGGACAACAACGATCATCAAAGACGGATACACGAAAGAGGTATCCAATGCCACACATTTTGCAGACGTACTTGCAAAGGCAGCATCCAATTCCAACACGAACGTAGGAATGATGGGTGAGACGTTTAAGTATGTGGCACCTGTGGCTGGAGCTTTGGGATTCAGCGTTGAAGACTGTGCTACAGCAATCGGCTTGATGGCAAACTCCGGTATCAAAGCAAGCCAGGCTGGTACGTCTCTGAGGTCTATCTTTAGCCGAATGGCTAAGCCGACCGATGAAGTAAAGGCAGCTATGGATCAGCTTGGAGTATCTCTGACGAACAGTGATGGCTCCATGAAGTCTCTGAAAGAGGTTATGAAAGAGCTTCGTTCCGGATTTGCCGGACTGACAGAGGCGCAGAAAGCACAGATGGCATCAGCTCTTGGTGGACAAGAAGCCATGAGTGGATTGCTTGCCATTGTAAATGCATCAGATGAAGATTACCAGAAGCTGGAGGATTCTATCTACGATGCAGACGGTGCAGCTAAAGAAATGGCTGACACCATGAACGATAACCTGCAGGGAGCTATCACGCTCTGCAAGAGTGCATTAGAGTCTGTAGGTATCGCCCTGTATGAAGAAGTACAGGAACCAATGAAAGAGACTGTCAAAGTCATAACCAGCATGGTTGAGGAAATGAACGAAGCCATGGCTGAAAATGGATTTGACGGTCTGATTGAAGCGTTAGGAAATTCTATCGCTGAGTTGGCAAAGATGGCTGTAGATGCCGCACCGACACTGATCGGAGTAGCGGAAGATCTGGTAGGCACATTTATAAATGCCATCATGGAGCACCAGGAAGAATTTGCCGAAGCAGGAGCAACTTTAGTTGCTGAACTTGTAAAAGCAATCATGAATGTAGCCGGTGACATGTGGTCTGCCGGTATTTATTTGTTTACGGAATTTCTACAGGCTCTGAGTGACCACTCTGAGGAAATCGGTCAGTCATTTGGAGAAATGCTTGGCAAAATTGGCGAGGCGGCGCAGGAAAATACACCGCTTATCATCCAGGCTGCAAAAGATTTCGTAGCTGGATTTTGCGAAGGACTGAGCGAAGAGTTTCCTGGCGTGTCTTCACTGATCGAAGGATTCCTTAACGGATTCATAGATTCGGCAAGCACTATAATCCAGGGAATTGTAGATGTGATTTCCGGACTGTTCAGCGTGATTGACGGGGCAGATCCGAACACACTGGAAGCTGTTGGCTATGCAATCGGAGTGATTGCTGGCTCTATCGCAGCTTTAAACGTTGCTCAAAGTGTTATTCAGCCTTTAAGCACACTATTCTCCATACTGAAGACATTAAAGGGTGGAATTAGCGGAATTTCCGGAGTCATCGGAAAAGTCGTAGAAGGATTCGCACTCTGGAGTGGTGGAGCCGGTTCGCTCATGGAAGTCCTGGAGCTGGAGTTCCCTAAGATTGCTGGTATCTTCAGCTCTATTGGTGGAGCGGTACAGAAAGTAATCGGATTCTTTGCAGAGTTCGGTTCTACCATAGCCGGAATTGGTTCTATTATTGCCGGAGCGATTCTCGCAGTTACCAATTTCGTAGATATGTTTGTGAACGGCTTCAGTGCTGTAAAAGAAGCTCTTATGGTGGTCGGCATTGCACTGGCGGCTGTCGGAGCGGTTATCCTGGGTGCACCTGCATTGGTGGCTGCTGCGATTGCCGGAATTGTAGCTGCGGTTGCAACGGCGGTTGTGGTCATCAAGGAACACTGGGATCAGATCGTAGAATTTTTCCAGAGCATACCGGATAAGCTAAGCGAACTTGGTTCGGCTATCGCTGAATGGGGCTATGGTGTCCTGGATAACACAGGGGAATTTATTGACTCTGTGATTGAGTGGTTCTCCGAATTGCCAGGAAAAATCATAGATGCGATTAGCTCACTGGCAGAGAGTTTTGCTGAGTGGGGAGCTTCAATGCTGGAAACGGCATCGGAAGTTGTAACACAGATTATTGATTCAATCGTACAGTTTTTCTCTGAATTGCCTTATAAAATCGGGTATGCGATTGGATTTGTGATCGGTACGCTGATTGAATGGGGAACAAATGTGATCAACTGGATCGCAACGAATGTTCCTCAGATGATTGACAATATCACCACGTTTTTCTCTGAATTGCCAGGAAAAATATGGGATTGGCTGGTAAATACCTACAACAAATTTGTTGAGTGGGGAAGCCAGATGCTCCAGAAAGCCGGAGAGGTGGCAAGCAACTGCATAGACAGTATTGTTACATTTTTCTCTGAGCTACCTGGCAAAATTTGGAACTGGCTGACGGACACATTCAATAGATTTGTGACCTGGGGATCTAATACCCTACAGAAAGCAAGAGAAGTTGGAGCTAATACGATAGACACAATCGTTAATTTCTTCTCGCAGTTACCAGGAAAAATCTGGACGTGGTTGAGCAACACCATCCAGAAAGTGATCCAGTGGGGATCCGATATGGTGGCAAAGGGAAGACAGGCAGCATCTGATTTGTGCAGTGCTGTTATAAATGGCGTTGCAAATCTGCCTTCTCAGATGGCTAGTGTTGGCTACAACATTGTAATGGGTGTATGGAACGGAATTTGCAATGCCGCCGGTTGGTTCAGAAGACAGGTGTCATCGTTCTTCTCTGGAATTGTTGATGGTGCGAAGAGCGCACTGGGTATTCATTCTCCGTCAAAAGTATTTGCTGATGAAATCGGTAAGTGGATTCCACCTGGTATCGGCGTAGGTATTGAAGCCGAGATGCCAGACCTGTATAAGCAGATGGATGATGAGATGGCCAGTCTTGGAAAGCGGATGCAGACGGCGGTTAATGTGGAAACCGGAAAGATTGCTGTTGATAAGAAGGTCAGCACAACATACAAAGTCGAGAAAGAAAAGCAAGGTGTCTTCGAGAGTGGAGACACAACGGTAGAGATTACCGGAGAGACACACGTTCATGTAGATTTGGACGGCAGGGAAGTTGGAGATACAACAACACCGATTGTCGATGAAAACATGGCAAGAATTGATACACACAAGAAGAGAGGAGGTTAATCATGTCGGGAGTAGGCATTACGTTTGATGAGACGCATTCGTTCCGGGACTGGGGCTTAAGACTCAAGAAGATTGTTATCGGCATACCGAAAGCAAAGACAGAGTATGTGAGCGTCCCCGGCATGAACGGGGACCTGGACCTCTCAGAAGCTCAGAACGGCGGCGTAAAATATGAGATGCGGACCTTGAAATTCACATTCGGGGCAAGAAACTGTAGTTATGAAAGATGGAGCGGTCTGTTAAGTCAGATCGCTTCTGATTTGCAGGGAATCTCGAAGAGAATCATCCTTGACACCGACAAGGGATATTATTATACCGGCAGGTGTGAGATAGAGACAGAGAAGAATAACGATGTAACGGCGGAGATTGTTATAAGCTGTAAATGCGAGCCGTATAAAATCAGCGTGGATTCTTCGGATGAGCCTTGGAAGTGGGATACGTTCAGCTTCATCAATGGCGTTATCCGTAACACCTCAGACATCACGATCAGCTCTGGCTCCGATTGGCAGAAAGTCAGCCTGGACGGTTGGGTTCATAACGAAACGCTCAGAATTGTTTCCAATGCGGAAATGAAGGTAAGGTATCGTAATTCAACCTATACGATATATACTGGCGAGAATATCATGTATGACATTGTTCTGTACAAGGGAGTGAATGACCTTTACTTCCAGGGAACGGGCAAAGTCACGCTGATTCACAGAGGAGGGATGCTGTAGATGTATACGATTAAAGCCTATGTGGACAGCAAGGAGTACACGATTCACGATGCCAGGGTAAAGGCACTGACCGTTGGCGGAAATCCGTATTTTGAAATCGGGGATAACATCAACGGTTCGGCAACCTTCAAGGTGTTTCCGACACACCCATACTATGACAAGGTTACGAAGCTGACAACAGATATTGTGATTTACCGGGATGATGAGCCGGAGTTTTATGGGCGAGTTCTCTACGATGATGAAGATTTTTCTGGAACAAAGAAAGTCTTCGTCGAAGGAGAACTTGCCTTTTTGTGCGACAGCATCCAGAGACCGAAGGTTTATCATAATATTTCGGTCAAAGCGTATGTGCAGGATTTGATAGACATTCATAATGCACAGGTAGAAGAGAGAAAGCAGTTCGTTGTCGGCAGGGTAACGGTAAAGGATTCTAATGATTCACTGTACCGGTATTCCAATTACGAGGACACAAGAACGGCGTTCAAAGAGAAGCTGACGAGCAGACTTGGAGGACATCTGGTTATCCGGCATGAGGACGGTCTGAGAATCCTAGATTACCTGTCAGATGAAGACTATTACACCAGGAACACGCAGGGCATCCGGTTTGGGAAGAACCTGTTGGACTTCTCAAAGAACATGGATGCTTCGGACCTGGCAACGTGTATTATCCCATTGGGAGCGAAGCTAGATGAAGATGAGCAGGACCCGGCACTGGAGGCAATCTCTGAACAGAGAAGAACCATTGCGAGCGTCAACGGTGGCGTGGATTATGTCACAGACGATAACGCAGTGAAAGAATACGGCAAGATTTACAAGACTGTAACCTGGGACGATGTGACAGTTCCAGAGAACTTAAAGAAAAAGGCCGAGGAATATTTGAAGTCGGTACAGTTTGAGAAGATGGTACTGGAGCTGAAAGCGATAGACTTAAATCTGACGGATGAATCTTTCCAGAGATTTGAGATCGGCAACATGATCCAGTGTGTTTCCACACCGAACGGTTTAGACCGGGAATTTCCGCTGACAAAGAAGAAAGTGTATATTACCAGCTTCAAGAACAACACCGTTACGTTGGGCGATGAGACGAGTGCTAAGTCCTACACCTCGTCAAACCGCCAGAGTACGGCTGAAATGGAAGAGACAATAAAATCCTTGCCAAGTAAGACAGAAATCTTGCAGGAGGCTCTCAGAAGCGCACAGGACCTAATAAATAAACAGGTAGCCAGTGGATATGCAGTACACGTTCCGAATGAGTTCATCGTTGCTGATGATGTGGATTATAAGAACAAAGCCAAGAACCTGTGGAGATGGGGACTTGGCGGTTTTGCTCATTATAGCCAGGGGTATGACGGACCGATAGACGGAGTGGCACTGACCATGGATGGAAAAATCAATGGGGAGATGCTTCTGGCAAATTCAGTCAAAACGGAATCACTGGATGCCGGATACCGGACATCGGTAGAAACGAAGATATCAGAGAGCGAGACAGCGGCGAAGAATCATGCTGATAATAAAGTCAGAGTAGCCAGAGAGGAGATTGAGAATTCCATTTCCAACCTGGAGAATAAGATTTCGCTATCTGTACGAAGTGTAAAGGAAACGGTTGCCCGGAAGAACTATATAGTTGGTGGTGAGCAAGAGACACTTGATAAAAGAAAGTTCACTGCATCCGGCATAACTGGTAGTTGCACGATTGAGCAAGCTGAGTTCCTAAATATGAATGCGATCAAGCTGACGTTCTCTGCAAATGGTTCTGTAACATTGTCGCAGAGCCTGGGAAGCTTGGAAGCTGGCAATTATAAGATTGCTGTTGAGGCTGCATATCCGGAAGGCTCAAAGTACCGCCCGTCTTATGTACGGTACGGATTCTCGGAGAACCAGTCTACAGAATATTTCAGTGGATATAGTGCGGATGAATTTCACACCTACAGTAAGCAAGTGAAGATTACCAAAGCGGCGAAGTCTGTAGCAATCACGGTTTACGGATATACCGGTTCAGTGGCGTATCTCACGAACATCCGATGTCTGAGAGACATGCAGGAACTACTGGATGATCTGAATGCCAGGATAGATGTAGAAGTTGGCAAAGTGTCGGCTTCGGTGTCAGATCTCTATGAAAATTCGCTGCATAACTATTGTAGCAATGGAAAGTTCTCAAATAACGATGATAAGTTTACTGGTTGGGGAAGGAGCAACACAACCCAGGTCACACAGACAACCTTTGGCAGCAAGAGCTGTGCGAAGATTGAGAACACATCTTCGACATACAATATCTCCTGGTATCAGAGACCATGGGAGAAGCGTGGAGACATTACAGTTAGGTTTAAGGCGGCGTGTAATGCAGAAGATGCAGATACGGCAAGGATAAGATTAACGATTGACAGCAAAAACTTTTATACCAATGCAGGAGAGCTGAGTGACGAGTGGACGGAGTTCGAGTTTACATCTTATGCAACGCCGTCATACTTCTATACGTATTTTTACAACTATGTAGCAAATACGACCGTATATATCACGGACGTGGAGATTCTGGGATATATGTCTGCATACTCGGAATCTCAGTTGACGATTTTAAAAGATTCCATCGAATCCGAAGTGAAGAGAGCAACGGCACAAGAAGGAACGTTATCTTCTTCTATCAAGCAAAATGCAGAGAGCATCACTTCAAAAGTGAGCAAGGGTGAAATGGGCTCTTACATCACGCAGTATTACAACAACGTGATTATAGCTTTCAATAAAAACTCAAAATACGTGCAGATCAATCCAGGAGAAATTGCTATTTACAATTACGGAGTAGAGAACTCCAAGAAGCGTGCGGTATTCGACCAGAATGGAAGCCATTATTGGCGAGACGGTTATTATGTCGGAAAAATTGGAACCAATATGCTGAACAGTGACAACTCAAAGAAAGGTCTTAACTTTGACTTGGAGTGGCCAGGAGCTTATATGACCTGGGCGGCGCAGGATTATTCCGAAGCAAGCTCATACACAATGAAATGGACATATGTGCAGAAAAACAAAGGATGGAGCGATTACACAGCAGGAAGATTACATGCTGGTTGCGATATTGATATGCATAACTGGACATTACGAAATGTTTCATGGCCAGACGGATCAATCAACGGAACGCTGAGATTTGTCCAAATTATATCCATGAATAGTGATGGTACGGCGGGGCAATGGTCCAGCAACTGTCTGATGCAGTTTAAAAACGGGATCCTTATAAAAGGAACCTGGTATGGTTAAGAAAGGAGATTACATGGCAGAATATAGGGTTCCGGAAAACCAACAGAGCAATATCCGGAAAAATGAGCAGTCAGAAATAGTAACAGCAAAAAAAGCTAAGACTTTCACAGAAGAGGAGGTCTTAGCTCTTCTTGAAAAAGCAAAGGAGGTTACCAATGGATAATCAGAAATCGGTAGAAGTGACAAAACCAGAAACAACGGCACAGGAGTATTATGCGGATGCTAAGCAGACAATCACATTGGGAGTGAGAAACTTGATTCGAGCTTTCCCACTTCCGTTGTTTATGATTGACAGCATTTTGCAAGGGATTTTGCTCGAATATCGGAATGAAGCTTACATGGAGCTTGCATCTACGGTGGACGATCACAAGCAGAAGACGGAAGAATACTACGAAGCAAAGATGAAAGAAATGCAGGAATCTTTTGAGAAAGAGAAAGCAGATTTAATCCAGGCTTTTGAAAATTCGGAAGATGCAGAATCAGAAGAAGAGACTGGCCAGCCGGAAGTAGTACCGGCAGAAATTCCAGCAGAGCATATTACCGAGGAAACGGAGGTGGAGTAAATGGCAGATATTTCCCAGGAAATAGATCAGCTTAGAAATGCGGTCTATGGAGAAGAGGTGCGAGGAGCTTTTATCTCCTGCATGCAGAAGATTCACGAGGAAAATGAAAGCTACAACAGTATCAAAGAGTCAGTCAATCAGTCGGTGGCTACCATGCAGGAGCAGGTAGAATCTATCAACACGAAGTCTGAGGAAGTCAAAGCTGCATTGCAGAATCTGACTACGGCAATCGCCAATGGTAAAGATCAGCAGGATGCAATTGAGAAAGCTACCGCAGCCGGAAAGACACAGCAGACTGCTACAGAAAAGGCTACGTCTGAGAGTAAGACACAGCAGACTGCAATCGAGAAAGCTACAGAGACCAGTAAAACACAGCAGACAGCTTTACAGAATGTCGTTGATTCTGCAAAACAGATTGACTCAGCGATCCAGCAATCTGTAACGGCAGCGAATACAGCAGCCAACAATGCATCGGCAGCTACGGAATCTGCAACAGAAGCAACGTCTTTAGCAAATCAGTCGGCAGAAGCGGCTAAGACTGCGACAACAAATGCAAATGATGCTACAGAGAAAACAAATGCGGCAGTAAAAAATGCATCAGATGCTACAGAACAGGCTGCGCAGGCGACATCAGCAGCAAATGCGGCGACTGAAAATGCAAATCAGGCAACAGTAGCCGCCAAATCAGCAACGCAGGAAGCACTGACGCAGGCGAAAGAGGCGAAACAGGCGGCGGCATCCGTAAGGGATGATTGCTATCCAATGATGTTCCGTAATTACGATGGAAGAACGTATTCTGTGTTTTTCGAGGATGCAGATGAAACAATGGTCTGCACTGGCACGAAAGAAGACGACAACGCAGATGTCGCAACACCGGTTCCGTCTACAAACGCAGTGAGGAATGAGAACCCCTATGATGAAATTCCACTGTTTAAACCGGTTGAGTGTAACGGTTATGCAGATGAAGGTGGAGAGCTTCATATTACGGCAGTCAAAGGAGAACCGGAGTTCCGGACAGACGGAACAAAGGGAGATGTATGTATCGCCCTCAAAACAGGGTACATTCGGACAATTATCGATACGGTTGGAATTATGGGACCACTTGGAAAGAAAGGTACAAAAATTTCGGTTACGGATTCGTGGAGAGAATCTGAGTATCCGGGATTTCCTTTCATCCCGTACACAGCAGCGATTAGACCAGATGGATCGGTAAGACCATATGTGTTGATCCCGAAGTACCAAGCCGTCAATTTTAACAGCTCGTATTATTCACTTCCTGGATTCGACCCGGCATACAATGTGTCACATAATGGACAGATTACAACCTTCCGGAAGCGTGGCGACCAGTATTGCGGAGAGACTTGCTCAGATGCAGAAATCTGGGAAACACTGTTCATGATCGTATTTGCAAATATGAACTCACAGGCTGTCATGGTAGGATGTACAGGATTTGCCGACCAGTATATGGCGGCAGTTGCAGAAGAGAATGTTGAAAGAATCATCTTGACCAAAAAACAGGCGGAATATTTTCCAATCGGATGTTGTGTATCCATCGGAGAGATGGGAAGCAGTACGAATAAAGACCGAGGTCAGTCTCATATGCATAATCTAGCAAATCGTGTCAAAGTAACGAAGATTGAGCCGCTGGATGATGATTCCGGAAATTACGCATTATATGTTGATAATGGAGGAGTGACGTTTAACACGTCTGCAACTACATGTATTTCGACTATGCCGTGGCATACCGGTTCAACGGATAAGGTCAAGGGAACTTGCGGATCGCCATACAGCAATACGAATGGAAAAGAGCCGTTCAAGTTCCTTGGTATCGAGTTTGCACTTGGACAGTATGTGGTGCGTTCTGACGTGATACTGAACGGTGTTTATGATGCAGAGGCAGACACGTACCAGCAGGAAATTTACACCTGTTACGATTGCAAGTATTTTGCTACCGCAATCAATGAGCATTACAAGAAACTGGGGTATGTGATTCCGGATTCCGGAAATGCATGGAAGTATATCAAAAACCTTGGTTTTGATGTCAACTTCCCACACATTAGGATGGCTTCGGAGTACGGTGGAGACAGTAATAAGCGATTTGGGGATGCGGTACATACAGGAACTCGTGCCAACGGCACAAGGGAGTTCCTGTCGCTCGGCGCCCTGTGGGACTGGTCGTTTGCCGGGTTGCGGCTTGCCCGTCTGGACCGTTGGCCCGGTCCCGGCGCCTGGTACATCTCGGCTCGTCCTTCTCTCACTGGAAGACGAGGATCAGTCGTAGACTGGGCATCGTCTATGGGGGTGAATTTGGCGGCGTAGCCCCAAAGAGGGGATCGCCCCTTATAATTTTTTGTAACTAATAAATGTATGATATAGGGATTTACGGTATCCGGGGAGTTCCTGTCGCTCGGCAACCTGAGGAACAGGTCGAATGCCGGGTTGCGGATTGCCAATCTGAACAATTGGCTCGGTAACGGCAACTGGAACATCTCGGCTCGTCACTCTGAATAATTATTCGAGGTATGCCGTACTTCGCCGGACAGCATCTGAAACTGATCCGGCATGCTGAAAAGCATCCTGCACGTGTGCAAAATTGTCGAACCAGCACCGGGCAACCGGACTTCGTAACACAGTGGGTACGGAGTGGGCTTAGTAGTAAAACCGAAAGGTCTTGAGATTCAGAAGGAGTATTCAGAAATTTACATAGATGAAGACGTATTGTAAGAATGTAGATATCGAAGATATTTCGATGATGGAGCTGGCGATACGGAATTGCTTTAAGGGAAAGTGGAAACGCCGGGATATACGGAATCTGCTTTCCCGACATTGCGAGTATACGCCTGGGAAGATTCTAAAGCTCTTGAAAACTGGAAATAAGCATATGCTTGATGGAGCAGTGCACAATCTGGCACTGGAATTAAATAACAGATTGATGAACAGAGAATTGAGTTTGTCGCCGACTGTATCAAGGACGGTCATTGAAGGGGCAAAACAGAAAGAAAGGAACTTAGAAATAGAATCGTATGAGCACCAGATATTTGACCATCTGGCAGACATTGGACTGCAGGAATTGTTTGAGAAGAAATTCGGAACATGGCAGTGTGCATCCATCAAAGGCAGAGGTCAGCTCTATACGAAAAAAGGAGTTGAGAAATGGATTCGGACAGATCCGCAGGGAACGAAAGTAGCGATTCAGTGTGATGTCCGGAAATGCTATCAGAATATAGACATTGATGTGCTGATAGCAATGCTAGAAAGGGATATCCATAAGAATAAACCATTGCTGTGGTTGACAAGAAAACTGTTGTTGATAATGAAAGAGAAAGACAAAGGTTTGTTTGTCGGTTCGGTTATCTCGAAAGATTTGGCGAATTACTACATGAGCTATCTGTATCACTATGCAGAAAGTGAATTGACCGTTACCAGAAAATCAAGGAGAACTGGTCCGGTCAAGGTCCGACTGTTGAGCCACCAGGCAATGTACATGGATGATGTATTTCTGAGTGGCTCTAATCGGAAATATCTTATGATGGCATTCCGAAAAATACAACAGTGTCTGGAAGGAAAACTGCATTTGGAATTTAAGGAATCATGGAGGTTCTATTATGTCGAGTACGAGGACAAATATGGAGTGAGCCACGGTTGCCCGGCGGATTTGGCAGGATACGTGTACAAGAGAAACTGCACAGTGTTGAGAGATCATATTTTTCTAAAAGGCAGGAGAGCTTTTAAGAAGGTCAAAACTTATTTGATGAAAGGGTATGAAGTAACTCAGAGAATGGCACAGAGAGCAGTATCTTATTACGGTTGGTTTAAGAATAGCAACCTGCATCAGTTCATGGAGAAATATGGAATTGAGGAATTACAGAAATATTGCAAAAGAAGACTGAGTTATCTCAGTAAAAGAAACAGAGCAAAGGAGGCATTGGCATGTTGACAGTAATATGCAGCACAGAACAAATTGAAAGCATGGAATATTACCTGCGAAGCTCCGGCGTGGCAGACGTATTTTTGCGGAAGAACATTCAGAAGCAGGAAACGGAAGATGGCGGAGCCGGTAAAGGGACTCCGTACACAGCAGATGAAGTGTATTTTGCTGTGACCGGAGAGAAAGCCTCAAAGGAATCCATTGCGGAGGACTTCGACTATTGGTACAACAAAGGAGAAGAGATTACACAGGGAGAGTTGGCAGACAAATACAGTCTGGAGGAATTGCGTATGCAGGCCTACAGCAATGCAAGCGAGGCATGTGAGAAGACAATATATGCAGGAATCGATGTAGAAATTTCGACCGGTACAGAGCATTTCAGCTTGACAGAAAAAGATCAGCTGAATCTTTTCGGAAAGAAAATGCAGTTGCTGGCAGGAGAGGAAAAGCTGGAATACCACGAAGACGGTCAGCCTTGTAAGTATTTCACAGCCGCAGATATGCAGAAAATCGTTGACCGGGCAATGTTCTATGTGTCCTACAACACAACCTACTGCAATGCGGTCAACATGTGGATCAAGTCAGCAGAGAAAGCGAGTGATCTGGAGCAGATCCAGTGGGGAGCTGAGATTCCGGAAGAGTTCCAGAACGAGGTTCTGAAAGATTACATGAAGATTCTGGCATCCGGAGGTATTTCGTAATGAAAAGCATAATCAAATATCCAATGCTCTTTCTTTTCGGAGGGAGCATTTATTATTTGCTGGAAATTATCTTCCGTGGCTATTCATTCACGGCAATGATAATCTGCGGAGGCCTGTGCTTCACTATCTGCGGTGCAATCAATGAGAAGAACCGGTGCATGCCACTGGTTTTGCAACAGTTAGTTGCGGCGGCAGGGATCACGGCAATAGAATTTCTGTTCGGACTGGTTCTGAACGTATGGCTCGGTCTGCGTATGTGGGACTATAGCAATATGCCTGGAAATATCCTCGGTCAGATATGCCCTCAGTTCACGGCATTATGGTTCTTTTTGTCTGCACTGGGAATTATCTTGGACGATTATATTCGCTGGGTATTTTTCGGAGAAGAGAAGCCGCATTACCACCTATTCCGGAAGAAGGAAGAGAGAAGAGAAAGAGAATGACAAAGCTACAGATTATCTCAAAGCTCTGGTCGGCAATCTATGACCTGGTATTTCTGGTCAAGGGAACACCGACAAAGAGCCTGGAAGAAATAGAGGCAGATCTTGACATTGTTGAGTATGCGTGCCGGAAGTATGCAGACTGTGACGATGATGAGATAACATTTGAGAGCAGAGGAGGGACAGCCTATGCGGCTACGAGCAGAGCCACGGAAGTAGATTAGTTCTGAAAATCCGAAGTAAAATCAGAAAGGAGAAACCAATGCAGTTATTGATAGCTGCCGGTGTGCCATCTGCCATCGTAGCATTTTGTTTCTGGTTACTGGAAAGACGGATCCAGGAACGTGCAGAAGCGGAGAAAGACGAACGGGCACGCAGACAAAAAGAACAGGATGACAAAGAGAAGAACCGTGAGGAGTTACAGTACATGATGCTGAAAGCTCTTGACGGTTCTCTTTGTTTGTCGGAGGCAACAGCCAAAGCAGTACAGAGAATCCCGGATGCGAAGTGCAACGGGGACATGCACGCCGCATTAGACTATGAGCTGGAGCAGAAACATGATCTGGAGAACTTTCTGACAAGGCAGGGAGTAAACCATATCACAGGGGAATGAAATGGAAGGCTGTATTTGCCTCATATCCGCTCGTATAGCGGTTAGGCAATAATTTCCCCATTCAAACAATTAAAAACGATACAGGGAACTATCAAGAGATTACAAAGCATATTAGGAGGATTGATTCTATGGAATTATTGAATTTTTTAAACCAGGTGCCGATTCCGGTTCTGATCCTGGTGATCGCAGTGCTGGTCGTTATAACAGCAGTGGTCGTATATCAGTATGCGAAAGCGAAAGGACTGGAGGGCATCCGTAAAGAGGTGTACGAGCTGTTCCTGCACGCTGAACATATCTACAAAGAGTCCGGCCAGGGAGAACAGAAACTGAAATGGGTAGTACAGCAGGCAAGAGGATTGCTGCCTAAGTGGTTGCAGGTAATCATGTCCGAAGAGGTGCTGCTGAAAATTATTGACTGGTGGTTCAAGGAAGTTAAGGACCTTTTGGACGATGGAAAGGTAAATGGCTCTCAGAACTGATCGGAGAAGGGAGAGAGGAGCTATGGGCTTAAAAATCCTATTGGTGTACCTTTTGGGGATTTTGCTGTGTCAGCCGGTCTATATCTGGGGTATCCGGACACTGTGCCGGATGGAAGATGAAGACGAAGAACTATACTGCCAGGACAATGGCATGTATTATGAGCCAAACAAGCCGAATTATCCGCTTGTGATAGTGTTGCTGCTGATAGCAGGAATCTTCTGGCCGTTGGTAATTTTGTTTGCGGTGTTCGTTCCGTTGACATTTTTGCTGATGGACAAGATGGGACAGTTGCATCCGAAAGATGATGATGAGATGGACCCAGAAGAGGACACATACTTATGACCGGGTGGGGAGAAATCCCTGCCCCTTTTTTATGAATGAAGGAGAATTTACAAATGGCAATAGAACGGAATACATACACAGATATTTTGTTTGACGCTTTGATGGCTGCTGGTTGCACGATATATGGTGCATGTGCGGCTATGGGGAATATTTACGCAGAATCCGGAGCGAATCCCCGGAATCTGGAAAATCTCTGCGAGAAGAAATTGAACTATAAATACACGGACGATACCTACACGGAAGCAGTAGACTCCGGAAAGATAACGAGAGCGTTGTTCCTGCATCCGTTGGGAGATTCCAGGCAGTACGGTTACGGATTCTGCCAGTGGACATCTGCCGGAAGAAAGGCCGGCCTTTACGATCTGGTCAAGTCCAGAGGAGTGTCCATCGGAGATGCGAAGGCGCAGACGGAGTATATGCTGAGCGAATTGCAGAAGAGCTATAAGAGCGTCTGGAAGGTATTACAGACAGCGACATCAGTACAGGAAGCGTCTGATATCTTTCTGGTTAAGTTCGAGGCTCCGACGAATACCGGTTCGGCAGTGAAGAAAACAAGGGCTTCTTACGGGGAGCAGTATTTAAAGATTTACCAGAATCAGAAGAAGGAGGAAAACAAAGTGAGCAAAATTGAAAATGCAGTAGCAAGAGCAGAGGCAATCGCCCTGGACGATTCACACGGTTACGACCAGGTAGACCGTTGGGGCAAACCGAATTACGATTGTTCCGGGCTGGTAATCAGATGTTTGGAAGAGGCCGGAATCCCGGCAAAGTCAAGCGGAGCAACCTATACAGGCAACATGCCGGAGGTTCTGCCAAAAATCGGATTCAAGGATGTTGTAAAATCCGTGGATCTGGCAACCGGTAGCGGAATGATCCGTGGAGATGTCCTGCTCGGAAATGGACACACAGCATTCTACTGCGGAAATGGTAAACTGGTGCACGCAAGTATCAACGAGAAAGGAACGGTCACAGGAGGAAAGTCTGGAGATCAGACCGGTAGAGAAATCTGCATCCGCAGCTATTACAATAAGCCGTGGATTCATGTGTACCGTTACACCGGAGTGACAGCATCTGCATCCGGAACGGTTAATGTGAGAAATTATCTCCAGAAAGGCGATTCCGGGGACGCAGTAAAAGAGATGCAGAAGATGTTGATTGGCTGCGGATACTCTTGCGGCAAGTCCGGAGTAGATGGTTCCTTCGGTGGAGATACAGAAAAAGCTCTGCTTGCATTCCAGGAATTCTATGCGTTAGAAGTTGACGGAAAATACGGACCGGCAAGCAAGGCTAAATTGACCTCTGTATATAACAACAAACAGAGCGCATCTGCACCAGAGGTTGCGAAAAGCTCTCAGTATACAGTTGGAAAAGCATACACACTGCAAGTGGAATTGAAAGTGCGTACTGGTCCCGGAACAAATTATACTGTCAAGAAGCATTCACAGCTCACAGCAGACGGACAGAAACATGACAAAGACAATGACGGTTGCTTGGATGCCGGTACAGTTATTACCTGTAAAGAGGTAAAAGTAGTCGGCAACGATGTATGGATAAAAGCACCGTCTGGATGGATGGCGGCCTACTATCGAGGACAGGTATTCATCAAGTAAGAAAGCCTTTAATGGCAAGGCAACTAAGAAACTAAATGCACCTCTTTTGGTCGAGGAAAATATGTCACATTCGCCCCGGTGTTCTGCCGGGGCTTCTTTTTTATTACGGAGCAAGTCCGTAGAATAAATCAATATACAAAATTCACAAAAATTCCCCTTCAAATTTGACGAAATGTGCCTGAGCAACGATAGACGTTTTTAGATACTAACTTATGCCTAAGAGCTAAAAGCCAGTATAGAAGCGTGTACGATGTTATAGACCTATATGTTAAAAATGTAATTCTGCAAAGTTCAATCTGAGTTCCAGAGTTATCCACAGTAAGAATGTTGATAATGTGAATAAGTCGAAAAATCGAAGCAAAATCATTTCTTATTATATAAAACCTTGTAAGATTTCTTACATGATTTCTACACCATAATTAGAGATAGAGTAAGAGATAGAGATAAAGATAGATAAAGAGATAAAAAAGAATAGCACTTTGCGTGGCAAAGATGCTACACGCACTGGTTCGACAGTTCGAAAAATAATTGAAAAATAGAAGCAAAACACTTGACACGTTCGAGTTATCGAAGTATAATGAAGTTACAAAATAACAAAACAAATACACGATACAAAGTAATGCAGGCGGCAAGATTGATGGAATAGTACATATGCTTGCCAGACGGTTCCAACCCCGTAGAAATGCAGAGGACAGAACAAATGAGAAAGGAGGAATTGCCCGTTGGGAAAAAGAAAACGCAGGATTGAAGAAAAAGAAGAAGAGCTGCTTTCAGAGCAGTTGAAGAAGACCAAAATTGAAATTTATGAATGTTGGACGCATATCGTAATTTCCATAGTAACAATGCTGATAGCAGTTGTTACGGCAGTTTTGACCTGGTTCAAGTAATGTTCTGAAAAACAGCTCGGTAGCCGGGGAGACAAGTTCTCCTCGTGCTACCAAGTTTATCACAGAGGAGGCAGAAAGTAAATGAAGAAAAGCAGAAGAATGTTTTCACTGGCTATGCTGGTGTGCTTGATCGTTGGAGTTTCGACCGGAATCAGAGAATGTATCGGAGCTGCATGTGCACTGGCATTCGTAAATGCAACACTCGGACTGGAAGATTTAGAGAAAAAAACGGAGGATAAGAAATAATGGATGCAAAGAATCAGCAGGACAGAGCAAAAATGGTAGAAGAAGCGGTTAGCCGTATGTGCCGCCTGGGAATGATGCCGCAGGTAATCACAAAATTTAGAAAGCAGGGAACGGTCCTTAAATCTGAGACAGCAGGTATTCTGTACGATTTGAACGATGAGGAGAAGAAAGCGGTTGCTGACTGGGAAGAAAAAAGCGGCGGCATCGTATACGCTGCAATATTGAGTAATATGGTGTTTGGAAGATGTCTGGCGTTGTTGTATATCAGCGCAGAGGAAGAGGAGTGGGAACTGGATAGAGAAGACTTGGAAGGAAGAGTTCCGCTTGCGTATGTGGCAAATCTGGATGCCCCGGATTGTTCAGAACTTGGAAGTATCGGAATTGTGCCTGCAAATGGCGGCTTAGTAAGAACAGAGTAGGAGGTGGCGTGATGCTGGAATATAACGAGCAGACGGAAAATCTGATGGAGATAGCTATGATGTTGGAACAGCTCAAAGGCGAGAGCGAGTATCTGTTTGAGGTACTGACAGACATTGATAGCATAACCTGGAAACAGAAATTTGTTGACTGGGCGAATGAGTTCACAGAAACCTATGAGCCGAACAGGGATGTGTGGCCAGGAAACTACCTGGAAGTGATTGAGGGGTTTGCCAGAGAGAAAATCCTGGAGTTCGCCGGAGTGGAGGAAAAGGAGTAATGATACTGAGAAGAGCAGCGAAAGGCATTGTCAGAAAAGGCAAGAAGCCGAGTGTATACAGAATCGGGTTCAACGATGGAGATGAAACAGAGCTGACCGCAAATGGTATAAACGAACTGGAGAAACTGTGGTTGTCTTTATGCCCGGAATTTGAATGCGAGCCGGACAGTGTGGACTATGTAGAAAGAGTAGGATATGAGGAGGAAGACTGATGGGAAAAGAGTATGAGGAAATCAAGGCTGAGATAAGCGTCCGAATCAGCACAGAGGACATTGACGATATTGTTACAACGGCGCTGGAGGGTGGCATTTGTTACTGGTGCAAGCGAGCAGAAGTCAAAGGAAAGTATCTCGGAGAATTTGCATCGGAGCAGATCAGCAGAGGAGGAACCCTGGTACTGCATGATTCAGTGGACGGCAAGAAGAGAGAACTGAACAAGGAAAAGTTGCTCAACGGCGTAAAACAGTACCTGGAGGACGAAAACAAGCCGTACAATATCCTGGTGGATGCGGAAGACTCTGTAGGATGCAGCAAAGGAGTCTATGAATTGGATTGTTGCATGGTAGATGCGACAGTGGCAGACATGATTATCCAGTATGCGATATTCGATGATGTTATTTACGGATAGGAGGACACCGGGATGGAGGAAAAGAAAATTGTAGTGTATGTCCTGCATGGGTTCTGGGAGAACGAATTTACAAATGGGTGTGCAGTGGTGGATGTGTCGATTGACCTGGAGGCGGTCATGAAGAAACTGGATGAAATCGTTGAGAGCAAGGCGCAAGGGTATGTGAAGGTGCAGGAGGATAAAGCCGAGGAAGAACGGGGATTCCGGTATTTTGAAATATGGGATGAGAACGGGCAGAGTGCTAAATTCTATATCGTAGAGCAGTATCTGGAATTATCGCAGAGTATGATGGAGGCGATTGCTGAATCATTAGCGAAAGGAGCAGGAAAATGAGAAAAGTATATCAGTGTGAGCATACAGTACCGCCGGTTTGGTGGTTTACCTTCGCAGACAGAAATGCGTTGGGAGAGGAAATTATAGTAGAGTTCCGAAAGAACGAAAACACGCATGGAAAGCATTCACTTCCGGCAATGTGGAAGAGAAAGGGATTCATAGATAAAGAACCGGAAACGTGGTGGGGCGTTCAGACCTATGTAACGGACCGGCAGGACAGATGTTCCGGAAAGTACAATCCGACAACCAAGGATGGGAAACTGAATTTTGAGTGGCTGCTGGAGGCGACCGAGGAAAATCAACAGAAGATAATTGATGAGATTTACCGCAGGGCAAATGCTATCTGGTACAGGGAAGATTGGCATCTGGAAGACCTGGAAGAAGCAATTCGAAACGCAGGCCTGGAAGTAACCCAGGAAAGAGTAGACAAGCTGTTGGAAGAGTGTCACCGGATATTTGATGATAAATCCGGAAGAAATGAGATGCTGGCTCAGAAAGCAAGTGAGCTGTTTGAGGAGGAGTAGGAAATGTTTGGAAGACTGATTCTTGATACCTATGTACAGGACAGATGCCGGGACGTCAGATTTAAGGATGAGCATTTGACCTGGTTTGAGATAAAAAAGAATGATGCGAAGCGGATTGTTAAGAGAATGGGTTGGGAGAGTCTGGCAGATTTTCTGAACAATTACACCTGGGATGATACGGAGATTCTGTACCAGATAGCTGATAGCTGCGGAATGATAGTCGCTGATTGGATTGAAAGAGAGGTAGAGGATGGAAAAAATTAGAGGAACTGACTGCAACGAGCTGATAAAAAAGGTTCTGGAAGTTGAGGAGTTGCGACCAGTGGACCTGGCAAAGAAAATCGGGGTGAGCAGACAGTATGCGAACCAGATTATTTCCAGAAGCAAATGTGGTATTCGCTGTGACACGTTGGAGAAAATCGTAAGTGCGTTGGGATATGAAATCGCCCTGGTAAAAATAATTGAAAAATAGAAGTAAAACACTTGACACGTTCGAGTTATCGAAGTATAATGAAGTTACAAAATAACAAAACAAATACACGATACAAATGGAGGTAGTCAAGATGAACGCATTAGTAATATACAGAAGCCTGTTAAGTGAAAGAGATAAAAATGAATTTGGTTATCCGGAATGGGATGCAGCACAGAAGATGCTGTGGGTGTTCATTAAAAAAGCCCTGGAAGCTGGAGAAGAAGGCATTGCTGATGAAATCGTAGATGAGCTGTATTCTTTGAGCGATTGTGGATGCACGCTGGAAGATGAGGCAGTGAAAGCAGATTTGGAGATGCTTGAAAAGTATGGATTTGGTAGCCGAGCAGACAAAGTAAGAGAGCTTTGTTGGAAGTAGGCTTATTTTTTTACCTGTAAGGTTCGAGAAATCGAAGTAATAATTCAAAGGAGCGAAGAATATGGCAAAGAGATCAAGAGCAAACAGAACTGAAAAGGCTACATACCAGAACATCCGGAATGAGCACAAATACATAGACGTTGTTCATCATGGAGATGGTCATTATTACATAATCCAGTACATAAAGCATGAGCTTCCAGAAAGAACGGTTGTCAATTATATGGGAACCAGATGCGGACACAAGCAGAAGTTCAGAATTGGAAAAGGGACGCTGTTGAGCATCCTAGAAGATTACAGAAAGGTGGAGGCATAGAGGTATGACAAAGCAGGAATTTGAAAAGAGAATTGGGGCTGAGATAAGCCAGAAAGATTATTCCATCGTGGAGCATGTGTATACATGGCATCCGTCCATCAGCGAGGTAGAGGGTAAGAAACAGATAGCAGAGTTGTATAAGTCCTTTGGAATGCCAATCATCAAGAATATGATGGAGGCTGCGAACTATGCAGAGACGCTTGACCGGGCAATGGCACAGGCACAGAGACAGGTGGAGGAGTTGAGAAAGCGAATCATCAGAGTTGCGAAAGGGGACCTGGTAGTGGAACAGTGCATCACAGAGGCTAAGAAATTATTTGAGACGGTCAATGATACGCACGGGTGGGATGTGGCAGTTTCTTATCTGAAAAAAAGATACGGAGCAGATGCAGTAGACGAAGCCATTAAAATTGAGCATCTGGAAATGTAGGAGAGGAGCGAGAGTATGGCAGACAGAAGCAATGCCCGACTGAATGAAGAGATTGAAAGCAAAATCAGACAGTGGGACGGCACAATATTTGGAGCATCGTTGAAAAATATGTACGAGAATGGTACGAGCTATGAAGGTATCTGTGAGTATGCAGATATTGATTACGAAGATTACGAGGAGGAATAGAGATGGCAGACATGACACTGAGAGAGTTTTGCGAGAGATACCGCAAGGGAGATTTCCTTGCGAAAGACAGAAAGACCCAGATTGAGGCCGGGTGGTATGACTGGTTTTGCAGTGACAAAGCACTGGCAGGCCGGTTGGCGAAAATCTGGAGCATCTTGAAAGGGGTTACGAGCGATTACATCCTGGATAACTACAGAGTATGGTTCAAGAATAACTGCCCGATGGTCGGTCCGCTCTATGATGATGTGAGATTCGAACCGCTTGACGAAGAGAAGAGGGATGAGTTGTATTTTGGGGTTGCTATCGATGATGAACGCAGAGACAACAAGTATATTATCTTCACTGCCAGAAATGATTACGAGGATGAGTGTGGATTTGATAATGTCCGGGAGGTGCGGCAGTTCATCAATGGGTGGGAGGAAGAGTTGAAAAATGAGGAGTTTTACAAAGAAAGGGTGCGGAAGAAAGAAGAGCTGAAAAAGGAGAATGATAGATGTCTTGCACTGTTAAGAGAAGCAGATGAGATTTTGGGAAAGCACGAGGAATAATGTATGCAGGATATGAAAGTGGCACTGTTCACGATTGAGGATTTGAAAAAGAATCATCCGGATTATTACAGACGGTTAAACCCGAAATGCCAGGTTTGCCAGAATATTTTAAGCAGCAGTGAATGTGATATGTGCGAGGAATTTGATATGTTCGCCAGAGTAAAGGAGGAAATGAAGTGAGACAGGCAGAGTTTGCGGAACTGAGCAGGGAAGTAATGCCGGTACTGGATAAGCTGACGGAAATTGCAGGCCAGCATGGAACGGCAGAAAAGCTGGTAAGCATTACATTGAGTGCAGAAGGTTATATTCATTTTACGGTACATGACAGTGGAATGTGTCTGAGCAGATTAAAAAGAGAAGATGCACCGGAGTTGGAAATCAGAAAACAGTTATCCCAGGAAATGGGAAGAGAGGAGAACTGATATGGCAAGTTTGAATGTTAAGACAGAGTATTCAGAGTATAAGGACTGTAAGTTAAGAGTCGGTAAGTACGTGGAAGACAACAGCATTGCTGTTGAAATTTATAACAGATGGGATGGTCCTATTGCAAGAGTAACCACCTGCCTGTGCGACCGTTCGCTGGCAGAAGATGAGGCGTATGTTGACACCAATAACTGCCCTTGGGCGGTAGAACTGTTGGAAGAAAACGGATTTGCAGAGAGAACCGGGCGTACCCGGAGAAGCGGTTACTGCGAATATCCGGCAATGAAATTTGACAGAAGTAAGATGGCTGAGTTTGAGGAGGGAAGATAAGATGGAGAGCTACAGAGAGTTGAGAGACAGACAGCAAAAAGAGTTCAATGAGCTGCCGTTGGGATTTGCGTTTTCGGATAAGCAGTTTGATGAAATGATGGAGAAATGGGGACTTGACCCGGAGAAGGACCTGGATAAGATTTACCGGGTTCCGGGCGGCGGATTCATCCAGAAGAAAGATCACGAGCATTTCCATGAGGTGTTGGACCGGCACAACGTCGAGATGGAGGCAGCAAAGGCGGCTGACGAAGACGGAACCGGCTTTCTTTACCAGATGTTCAAGTATGAACTGGATAATCACGAGTATGGATATACCGGAGATTTTGAAGACACATTGGATAGCCTGGGGCTGACCTGGGAAGAGGTTGCGGCATCTCCGAGATTGTTGAAGGCACTGGATAAAGCGTCTTCGGAGATTAGAAAGAGAGAAGGGTGCTAATGAACAATAGACCGAGAGTCAGAGAAAAGGAAAGATGCAAACTTGTAAGAAAATATGGTTACGCAGGTTATTATATCAAGTTTGTATTACCTCAAAAGCAGAATGCAGAGAAGGAAGGGAATGTTGCAGAGAACGATTTAATCCGCAGGCGAGATGTGCTGAAACTCATTGAAGATATTAAGTGTGATGATGGTATTCCCAAGAATCATGGAACATTGTTAGACATTATGAGAAAGATAAGAGCCTTGCCTGCGGCAGATATTTTAGAAAAAAACAGGATTACTCAGTAAAAGTGAGGAAGGGAAAGGGCATTAAAGATGGAACTGAAAACGATTGATGGTTGGTGCAAGAGCGACTGCGGAAGTTGGGATGAATATTGTAAGCCGGGAGAAGTGGTGGATGAAGGAGTAGCTGACTACTTTTTGAATATCCTGCCACCCAGAACGATGAAAATGGGATATTTCCAGGTGGGAGAACCACATAGTACAGCAGTGAATCCGAAAACGAAGCGGTATTCGGAAACATACGCCACATTTTTAAAGGTCGGAAAAGGAATGTGGGAGTATAGAGGACACTGCTTTGCAGGAGAAAACATGGATGTTGAGCAGTACAAAAATATAGCGGTTTGTCAGTGATTCTAGGAGGTGTGGAGCATGAAAAAGTTTATGAAGAGCATGAAGAAATTCTTTAAGGCAATGAAGAAGCTGACAAAGTAGGGAGGCAGAGATCATGAATAAGTCAAGAAATATGAAATCCGGAGCAGGCTATATGCTCCGGAGAGAAGATTATAAAAGAGTGAAGAAGATGGACCGGCAGCAGTTTGAGAACTTCTGCAAGAATCTGTATCAGACGGCGTATGAGGAGGGCAGACGGTCAGTTCCGGGGATTGATATTACGGAAGTGCAGAAAGCAATCAGTGAGACACCGGGAATCGGAGCGAAGAGACTGGAGGCCATCATGGAAAGCCTCAACAGCAGATTTGCAAAGGAGGGAGATGTGTGATGAAGAGGAAGAGAACTGAGCGGACGGTAAATGTCAAAGCCTGGGGTCGTCTGGGAGCAAAGAGAGTTGTTTTATACGAAGACAGAGATGAACTTAGATTTACGGATGGGTTCCACGATATGAGAATGACCCAGGCCAGAATGGAAGCCTTTGCTCCCGGTGGCGATGCAGTTCTGGCGGATGTGTACCGGAGAGTGAGAGGAACCAGAAACTGGCATCCGGTTGTAAAAGAGCTGAAAAAATTATTGGATGAGGGAGGCGGAAAAGCGGTATGAAGATTGAACCGAGGAAAGAATCGGACAGAGGCGGTTGGCTGTGTATGCCGTTGTTAGCCAGTGTGCCGGAAGGAAAAGAAGGATGGGAAAAGGTGCATTGCCCGGTATGCGGAGCACTTTGCTGGAAAAGACCGGAGGACGCAGGCGTGGTTTATCATAGCAAACTTGACGGAGCGTGCTGTACATTATGTGCTTTGAAGAAAGGAGCTGGCAGATTATGAAGAGAAGCGAACAGATCGTAGAATTGATGGACGATGTAAAGAAGATCATCTCGCAGATGGCAGTTGCGGATGTGTGTGAGAAAGAGAAGAAACCGGTAGAGGTTGGAAAAACCATCATGACAAGCCGGGAGGTGGCGGATATGTTCCAGGAATACCACTCGGTTACATATCGCAGAATCGCACAGCTTATCGTGGAACTGGAACCGATGGAGCAGACAGAGTTCAAAATGGCACAGTTCAAGGCAAGACACCAGGAGTACCCGATGTGGGAACTGACCGAGAAAGCCTGCAAGCTCTATCTGGCGAGAATGAAAAGAGATAGATGTTACGGAAAAAAGAAGACCGGTATTGAGAAGATGGAAAAAGAGCTTCACTGTCGGGTAAGCGGCCAGAAACTGGTGGAGGATGCAGAGAGCGGATATAAGGATGTCCGGGAGTTGTTCAATCAGTTTATTACTGGCCCGAAGGGAGAAAACCGGGAGATTCCGGAACTGACGCAGGCCTATGAGCGGTTGAGAGCGGTTATGGAGGCACAGGTTCCTGGGGCGAAAGCTGATACAGCGATAACATCTGCGGTATATGATGTGGCGATAGAGTCAGAAATGCAGGGGTTCATTTACGGATTTCAGTTGTTCGGAGCGGTTCTACAGGGGTGCGGCAACACAAGAAGATGTGCCGGAGAAAATTAAGGCAGGGGGATGATAATTTGGAAAGATTAAAACCATGTCCGTTTTGCGGTTGCGGAGACAGGAGAGTGGGAATCCGGAGGATGGGTAACAACGGATATAGAATCTGTTGCTCGAAGTGTGGAAGTCTCGGACCTCATGTATCAGTGAAGGAATGGAACGGGCAGAAGGAACTTGCACAGAAAGAAGCAAGAGAAAAATGGAATGAAAGGGCGTGAAAAGATGGATAGAGAAGAGCTTATGAGCGAATTGGAAGGTTTGTTCCGGGATGAGCCAGATAACAATAAGCTGAATGCTGTTTTGGACCTTGCAGATGCGTATGCAGAACACGAATACGAGGAAAGAAGAAAGTCCGAAAAAGTACAGTGGGGAAAAGATGTGTGCGCTGCGGCAGGAGAGGACGTAGATGAACTTCCAGAGCAGGTGTTTATTTCTGTTTCTGAGAAGTTAGAAGATAGAATGCTGGAGAATAACGGTGATTTGGAATATTCAGTAGTGCAGGAAGTTGTAAATGAGTTCTGGGAACAGGAGGCGGAAGAGGAAGATGCTGATTGTAAGTCAGAATAAAGAGAAAGTGCTGTGGTTTGGAAGAGCCTTTAACGCTCTGGAGTATTCGGAGCAGGTAGACCACAAAGGAAAGAAGGAAACTGTCAGACACACGATTTGCATATCTGACGGTTGTTTGGAAGAGATTGCAGAGTACCCGACAAAAGAGAGGTGCTTACAGGTGCTGAAAGACTTTTGCGGCGCACATGAGAATGAATGCTATACGGTTGAGTTCTTTGACGTTGCAGCACAGGCGACAAGACCGGCAATGTACAAGAAGAACATCGTGTATGAGTTCCCGGCAGAGTAATGAGAAGGAGGGGGCGATGATGGAACACAAAATCACGATTATGAAATATCAGTTGGTGTTTCCAGGGATGACAAAAAAGCTGTTCGATGAGAAAGAGAGATTCTATCAGATTACAGCCATCAGCATCAGACTGGACGAACTCCAGACAAAAGGTGCGGTATTGCAGAAAATGGGAAAACCAACAAAGAACGGCACTAGAATGACATTTGCACCGGTGCAGAGTGCTGGAGAGTATGAGGCAGAGATGCAGCGGATTCTGGAAGATGGGAAAAAGCTGGGTCTGAAATTTGAAAAGAAAAAGGAGGAAAAGTGATGGAGAGCAGTGAAGTTGTAAAAATTAGAGTAGAGAATATATATCCGCATCCGGATAATCCGAGAAAAGACCTCGGAGATGTGACGGAGCTGGCGGAATCAATGAAGAAACATGGAGTCATGCAGAATCTGACGGTTATTCCGGCAAGTGCATTGACGGCAGACCCGGAAGATCAGCCGGATGCCGATAAGGTTTCGGTAATCAGTGATTTCCATGCGCTGATAGGACACAGAAGACTGGAGGCGGCAAAATTAGCAGGCCTGGTAGAAGTTCCATGCCAGATTAGAAGCAAGATTTCCCGGAAAGAGCAGGTAGGTATCATGCTGTTAGAGAACATCCAGCGTGAAGACCTCACGATCCAGGAGTAGGCCCAGGGATTCCAGATGATGCTTGACCTGGGAGATACGGAAGACCAGATTGCAGAAAAGACCGGATTCAGTAAATCGACTGTCCGGCACCGGCTGAATATTGCGAAGCTGGACCAGGAGAAGCTGAAAGAGAAACAGCAGGACGATGCTTTCCAGCTCACATTGAAGGACCTGTACGAACTGGAGAAAATCAAGGATGTAGAGATGCGAAATGAGATTCTGGATAAGGCCAGCAGTTCCAGAGATATTGTGAGCCGGGTTCAGAATGAGATTACAAATGCTAAGAAGAAAGAGAATGCAAAGAAGCTCAAAGCGAAGCTGAAAAAGATGGGAGTAGAGAAAGCACCGGAGCAGTATTCGCAGCAGATGTACAACGGGAAATGGAAAACGGTGATTGAGATCAACTTGACAGACGATGTGCCGGATGAGATTGAACTGCCAGAGCAGAAGGGGCAGATGTACTGGTATGAGACATGGCGAGATTTGAGAATCGTTACGAAAGCTCCGAAGGAAAAGAAGAAGCCGACAAAAGAAGAACTGGCGAAGAAAGAGCAGGATAGAAAGTCAAAAGAGGTAAAGGAAATTCTGAAAGGAAGTGCTGCCAGAAGAAAAGATTTTATCTCCGGAATTATTTCTGGAAAAATTCCGGCTCTTAAGGACGAAAACGTAGCGAGAGAAAAAATCTGGGAAGCCATGGTACTGATTGGTTACGGTTTGTACGGTTCGATTGCGAGAGACTTTTTCCTGGAGGGCGATGAGTGGAAGTACAGCGAAGAAGAGAGAAAGCAGGCAACTGAGACGTTCCAAGGATTGAGTATTACACATCAAATGCTCGTATTCTTGCATGGGTCGATGAATACGGTAGGAGAAACCTATGATTATAGCGGACGCTATGCCAAAGAAAAGGCGGATAAACTGCTGAAAGGGTATGAAGCCCTCGAACTGTTTGGGTGGTTCTTTGAGATGGATGAGGAGAAGCGAGTTCTGGACGGAACAAGTGAGTTATTTGCACCTGCGGAAGAAAAGTAAACTACTGACTTGCCAACTGGCGCAAAGTCGGCTATTATAATAGGAAGAAGGAGCTACAAAGTAGCGGTACATAAGTAGTGAAATGAAGGCACGCCCTCTACATGGGGGATGCCATGATGATTGAATAAAAAATTCGTTTATGACAAAAATACGATGCTGAAAGAAAACGACCATATAGGAACACCCGCGAAGCCCTATATGGTCGTTTTTTGTCCAGCGAATCTTCTAAATCTTTCTTTTTTCCTGCCGAAAAACAGAAGATTTTATTAAGGTTTCTGAAAACGAGCGGAACTGGGTTGTGTCAGGGAATGTTTTTGCGTATACTGATACGTGTTTGAGACAAGGGAGGACGGATTTTGAAGAGAGACGAGAGAAGAAAGTTTCCATACTATGGTATCCTGCCGCTAATTCTGACGCTGACAGCGAATTTTATCGCTTATTTTGGAACGCGGCCGTTTACCAGTTCGTGGAAACATTACAATATAGAAACGATGCTGGACCAGCAGATCCCGGTGATCCCGTGGACGATCGTGATTTATTTTGGCTGTTATCTGGTCTGGATTGTAAATTATCTGATTGCCGCAAGCAGAGAGAAAGAATTTGTCTGGCGGTTCTTTGCAGCAGATGTTCTGGCGCGGCTTGTCTGTATGGCATTTTATCTGCTGCTGCCGACAACGAACGTAAGGCCGTCGATCCCGGAACAGGGATTCTGGAATCATATGCTTGCCTTGCTCTACCAGATGGATGCGGCGGACAATTTGTTCCCATCGATTCACTGCCTGAACAGCTGGTTCTGCTATATCGCAGTCCGCAGCAGACGGGAGATTCCGCGCTGGTATCAGCGGTTCTCTTTCTGGGCGGCACTTGCCGTGTTTGTCTCTACGCTGACAACAAAGCAGCATGTGATTGCAGATGTGATTGGCGGAGCGCTTCTGGCAGAAGTGACGTGGCAGATCGCGGGACGCACGCATCTTGGTACATGGTATGGCATGATATTGGAACGAAGGAGGTGGAAACGCCGTGCAGAGTAAGAAAAAAATGATCGTGAATACCGTTTTTCTCGTTGTGATTTTTGCGTTGACGATATACGGTGTTTTCCACGGCGAAGACCTTGGCGCAATGATGGAAGCAATGCGGCGGGCAGATGTGCGGTGGCTGTTGCCGGGACTGTTCTGTGTCGTGTTTTTTATCTGGGGAGAATCGATCATCATCTGGTACATGATGCATTCCTTCCAGATTCCGGTGAAGAAGCGGACATGTTTTCTGTTTTCTTCCGTCGGATTCTTTTTCAGCTGTATCACACCGTCCGCAAGCGGCGGCCAGCCGATGCAGCTTTACTATATGAAAAAGGAGAAAATATCTCTTCCGGTATCAACGGTGATTCTGATGATCGTCACGATCACCTACAAAGCGGTGCTGGTCGTGGTGGGACTTGGGCTTGTTCTGTTCGGACAGGGCTTCCTGCACCGGTATCTGACGGAAATCCTTCCGGTTTTCTATCTGGGAATCGGTCTGAATGTCTTCTGTGTCACAGCCATGCTTATTCTGGTTTTTCATCCGGCGCTTGCGCGGACAATTCTGGTTTTGGGACTGAAAATCGTGGAAAAACTGCATTTGATGAAACGAAAAGAAAGCCGCCTGAAAAAACTGGAAGCTTCCATGGAAGTCTACCAGAATACGGCAGCGTATCTTGGCACCCACAAAATGGTGCTGGTCAATGTCCTTGCGATTACCTTTGCACAGAGGTTTGCTTTATTTGCAGCAACATGGTTTGTATACCACGCCTTCCATTTATCAGGCATTTCCTTTATCACCATTGTGCTGCTGCAGGCGGTCATTTCCGTATCGGTTGACATGCTGCCGCTTCCGGGAGGAATGGGAATCAGCGAGACACTGTTCCTGAAAATTTTCCCGCCGGTCTTTGGAAGCACGCTGCTTCTTCCGGCAATGGTGCTTTCCAGAGGGCTCGGCTACTACGGGGAACTGCTGGTGAGTGCAGTCTTTACCATCGTCGCACAGCTTACGATCGGGAATACGAAAAGAGAAAAAAGAGGGGGAACTACATATGATAGGGTTCTATGATTATACCGTAATATTAACATATATCAGCTTTGCATCGTCCATCAGCGGCATTTTTCTTGCAACGCGGGGGCACTTTAACTGGGCGATTTTTTGTCTTGCTTTTTCCGGACTGTGCGATATGTTCGATGGAAAAATTGCGCGGACGAAGAAAAACAGGACCGAAGATGAAAAGCGGTTCGGCATTCAGATCGATTCGCTCTGCGATGTGGTTTGTTTCGGCGTCTTTCCGATCGTGCTCTGCTATGAGCTTGGCATGACACATTTTTACAGCATTCCGATTCTTATTTTCTACGGTCTTGCGGGCGTGATCCGTCTGGGATATTTTAACGTGATGGAAGAGAAGCGTCAGAATGAAACTTCGGAGAACCGGAAATATTACCAGGGACTGCCGATTACCTCGATGTCAGTAGCTTTGCCGCTGCTGTTCGTCTTTGCACCGCTCTGCCGCGGATACTTTCTGATCTGGCTGCATCTGCTGGTGCTGGCGGTCGGCGTTTTGTTTATCACGGATTTCCGCTTCCGCAAGCCGACGAATAAAGAGCTTGCTGTGCTGGTAGCGGTCGTTGGAGTGGCTGTGCTCCGCGGACTTCTGATCTGGAAGGGAGGAAGAACGATTTGAGACTCTGCGCTTATCCTTACCGAAAACAGGGGAAAAATCATCCAAAGCTTGATCTGATCCGCGAGGAAAATGATCTGCAGGACCGTTTTCTGCACATGATGTACAGCCATGCCGCCGGAAGAGCCGCGATGCAGCCGCTGGTTCAGTCATTTGTATCTCGTGCGGCAGGCTGCTTTCTGGACAGCCGCTTATCGGTGCCGCTGGTTGCACCGTTTGTAAAGAAAAATCATATTTCACTGAAGGAATGTACCGCAAAGCAGTTTATCTCGTTCAATGATTTCTTTGTGCGGAAGCTGAAAATGGATGCACGTCCGTTTTCCAATGCGCCGCAGGATTTTATCAGCCCGTGTGATGCGCGGCTTACGGTTTATCCGATTCATGAGAACGGGAAGTTTGAGATCAAGAACACAGAATATACGCTGGAACAGCTTCTGCGCGACCGGAAGCTGGCAAAACGGTATGAGGGCGGAACGTTATTTCTGTTTCGGCTTTCCGTGGACGATTATCACCGGTATCTCTTTGTGGATGACGGCGTCTGTTCGACGGAACGGCGGATTGAGGGTGTGCTCCACACGGTCAATCCGGCGGCGAATGATTTTTGCCCGATCTATAAAGAAAATACGAGAACCTACACGCTGCTGCAGTCCGCAAATTTCGGCACACTGCTGCAGATGGAGGTCGGCGCGATGATGGTCGGAAAGATTGTCAATGAAAATGCCGGAGCGGCGAGACGTGTACAGCGCGGCGAAGAGAAAGGCTATTTTGCCTTCGGTGGTTCGACAGTGATCGTTCTGGCACAGAAGGGAAGCGCAGTGCCGGAAAAACGGATCTGGAATTATTCGCGGCTTGGAATCGAAACGCGGGTACGGCAGGGAGAAACGGTTGGGACGGCCGGAAGAACAGGGTAAAAGCAAAAAAATGGATTGTGAGGAAATGATCTTCACAATCCATTTTTTGTTTAAACGTTTTTTATGCCTGCAGCCGTGCCAGATCCTGGTAGAATGTCGGATACGAGATATCCACACAGCCGGCGCGCAGGATTTCCGTCGGTGTCTCTGCGGCAAGCGAAGCGATTGCAAACGACATCGCAATGCGGTGGTCGAGGCGGCTGTCGATTTGGGCGCCGTGGAACGGTTTTCCGCCCTCAATGATCATGCCGTCGTCCGTGCCTTCCAGGGAAACACCCATCGCGGTGAGTTCGTTTACCATGATATCAAGACGGTTCGATTCTTTGACTTTCAGCTCCTCCGCATTCCGGATCACGGTTGTACCGTTCGCTGTGGCGGCAAGAACCGCGATGATCGGGATTTCATCGATCAGGGTCGGGATCAGTTCGCCCTCGATGACGGTGCCGGAAAGAGACGGCGTATAGCGCACGAGAAGGTCTGCAACCGGTTCTCCGCCGGAGTTCTGCTCATTCAGAAGTGTGATGTCAGCACCCATGGCGCGGCAGACGCGGAGCATACCGTCGCGGGTCGGGTTGATGCCGACATTTTTCAGGAGCACCTCAGAGCCTGGAACCATCAGCGCGGCGGCGATGAAGTAGGCGGCGGAGGAAATATCTCCCGGCACACGGACGAGATTTCCATGGAGATCCGGGTCCGGCAGAACCGATGCGGTCAGCCCTTCGGAGGCAACGTCGGCGCCGAAGAATTTCAGCATCAGCTCCGTATGGTTTCTGGAAAGAGCCGGTTCGGTAACGCTTGTTTTTCCGTCAGCATACAGTCCGGCAAGCAGGACACACGATTTGACCTGTGCGGATGCGACCGGCGAAAGATAGGAGATGGCGTGGAGCGGATGGCCGTTGATCGCAAGCGGCGCGCAACCGTTTTCCGGAATACTGCGGATGGAAGCGCCCATCTGGGTCAGCGGATTGATGATGCGTCCCATCGGCCGTTTCTGAATGGAAGCGTCACCGGTCAGTGTACTGGAAAAGTTCTGGCCGGCAAGAATGCCGGAGATCAGGCGTGCCGTTGTTCCGCTGTTTCCGCAGTCGAGAACGGCGGACGGAGCCGAAAGCCCGTGCAGGCCTTTTCCATGAACGAGAATGCGCTCCGGCGTGTTCTCGATCTCAATGCCCATACTGCGGAAGCAGGAGATGGTGGAGAGACAGTCGGCACCCTGTAAAAAGTTTGTGACTTCTGTGGTTCCCTCTGAAATGGCACCGAACATGACGGCGCGGTGGGAAATGGATTTATCGCCCGGCACGGAGATTTCTCCGCGCAGAGGACGTACTGCTTTCTGGAACTGCATAACGTAACTTCCTCCTGTCAAGATATACGCGCTTTTAATTGCGGATATGAATGGTATAGCCATGGTCTTTTAAGACCTTCCGGGCAAGAATGCCTGCCTGCTCTTCATAAAATTCAATGCGGAGAGCACCCTCTTCGAACTCGCGGTTATGCGTAATGCCGATATTTTTAATACTGATCTGGTTGATGGCAAGAATTGTTGTAACGGCTGCGATTCCGCCGGCTTCATCGAGCAGGTCGCAGTAAACGACGTATTCTTTCTTTGTCGGTCCATAGGAAGAATCTTCCATGGAATTCCGGTATTCGCGGGAACTTTCAAACATATTGTAGAGCTCGTGCCCCTTTTTGTTATCGACCAGATACTTTGCCTGGACGAGAAGGCGGATATAGGAATCCAGCACATTCGAGAGCTGCTTCTGGTTTGAGAGACAGATCTGCTGCCATACCTCCGGGGAGGAGGAAGCGATGCGGGTGATGTCCTTGAAGCCGCCTGCAGCAACGGTTTTCATCTGCTCTTCCGGTGTGTCCAGGGATGCGAGTGCATTGACCAGGGTAGCGGCAACGATATGCGGCAGATGACTGACACCTGCGGTGATGTAGTCGTGCTCTTCGTATGTTAAAACCATCGGGATCGCCTTTAAGGACTGGACAAGATCAACGAAAGCGGAAACTGTCGCGATCTCAACATCTGGTCCGGGTGTAATCATATAGTAAGCATTTTCCAGCAGGTAATCGGTGGCGCTGGAATATCCCGTCTTTTCGGAGCCTGCCATCGGATGGCCGCCGATAAACTGGTGCGTCATGCCGAGGGTCTCAACCGCCTGATGGATTTCTCCTTTTACACTTCCGACGTCTGTGATGATACAGCCCGGTTTTGCGATGCCTTTTACGAACGGAAGATAGGAGATGTTGGTGCTGACAGGAGCACATAAGAAGATATAGTCACAGTCGGCAAAGCGGTCGTCCCGTTCTTCCAGCGCGATATCAATCACGCCTTCCTGAATTGCCTCTTCGATCGTCGCTTTGGTGCGGCAGTAGGCCATCAGTTTATACTCCGGGTGAACCTTTCTGAGGGTTTTTGCAATGGAGCCGCCGATGAGGCCAAGGCCGATAAAGCCGATACAGATTTTTTCGGATGTATCACACATAATTCAAGTAGTCCTTTCTGACAATTTTCGTAGGTAAATCGTATAAAAGACATTGTAAAGCATCTGAAATCAAATGTCAAAGATTTCTTGCTTTAAAGCGACAAAGCATTTTTGAAAGGCAGCAATTTTGCTTGTTTTGCAAAATCCGGCAGATTCCACAGAAAAGCCAGATAGAAAAGCCAGATAGAAAAGCGGAAGAAGGGCAGAATAACCAGCTAAAATACATATAAAATTTAAAAATTCAGAAATATATTGTGAAATATGAATAATATACTTGCAAAAAAGCAAAAACTTTAGTAGAATAGTGACTATGATAAGAGGAACGGAAGACGTGAATCTTGATAAAAAGCAGAAAGGCGAATAAGAGCGGCCTTGCAATCTGCAAATTTACTTACATGGGAGGTATTACATATGGACGTTTTTAGAACTGACCGAATCAGAAATGTGGTGCTGCTGGGGCACAGCGGCTCCGGAAAGACAAGTCTGACCGAAGCTATGGCTTATCTTTCCGGTATGACAAACCGTCTCGGAAAAGTGACAGACGGAAATACCGTCAGCGATTTTGACAAAGAAGAAATCAAGCGCAAATGCTCTATTTCCACAACGCTTGTCCCGGTCGTATGGGGAAAAAATAAGATCAATGTTCTGGATACTCCTGGAATGTTTGATTTCGTAGGAGAAGCACAGGAAGCCGCTTCCGCAGCAGATGCCGCTGTAATCGTGGTATCCGGAAAGGCCGGCGTGCAGGTCGGAACCCAGAAAGCATGGGAACTCTGCGAGAAATACAATCTTCCGCGTATGATCTTCGTAACGGAAATGGATCAGGACGATGTCAGCTACCGAGAAGTCGTTGAGCAGCTCACCGAACTGTACGGAAAACGAATCGCACCGCTTCATATGCCTCTGCGTGAAAACGGTAAATTTGTAGGATATATCAATATTGTAAAGAACAAAGGCCGCAGATATATCGAAAAAGATAAAAAAGAAGAATGCCCGATTCCGGATTACTCCGTAGAATATCTGGAGAAGTACCGTGAAACCCTGATGGAATCCGTGGCAGAAACAAGTGAAGAGTTTATGGACCGCTACTTTGGCGGAGAAGAGTTCTCGGTAGCAGAGATTTCCGCAGCGCTTGCCATGAACGTAGGAGACGGCACCATCGTTCCGGTATGCATGGGCTCCCCGGTCAATCTGCAGGGCGTATCGAACCTTCTGGATGATATCTGCGGATACTTCCCGGATCCGTCCACCCGTCCGTGTGCCGGCATCAATCTCAATACGAACGAAATTTTCGAGGCAAATTACGACTTCGCGAAACCGAAGAGCGCGACCATTTTCAAGACGATCGTGGATCCGTTCCTTGGAAAATATTCAATGATTAAGGTTTGCTCCGGCGTTATTAAAAGCGATGATGTGCTCTATAATGTAGATCAGGAATCCGAAGAAAAACTGAGCAAGCTGTACGTGCTCGAAGGCTCCAAGCCGATCGAAGTACCGGAGCTTCATGCAGGAGATATCGGTGCCATCGCAAAACTCGGCGATGCAAGAACAGGCGATTCCCTTGCGACAAAGAACAATCAGGTCCGCTACGGAAAACCGGATGTTTCGACTCCGTACACCGCAAAACGATATAAACCGAAGAACAAAGCCGATGTAGATAAGATCTCCCAGGCATTTGCCAAGATGATGCAGGAAGACCTGACTATGAAGGCAGTCAATGATTCTGCAAACCATCAGACATTGCTGTACGGCATGGGCGACCAGCACATCGATATTATCGTTAGCAAGCTGCTGGAGCGCTACAAAGTAGAAGTAGAGCTGTCCCGTCCGAAGGTAGCCTTCCGCGAGACGATCCGCAAAAATTCGGATGTAGAAGCAAAATACAAAAAACAGTCCGGCGGCCACGGCCAGTACGGTCATGTAAAAATGCGCTTCTCCGCTTCCGGAGATCTCGAAAAACCATACGTTTTCGAGCAGGAAGTTGTCGGCGGCGCCGTTCCGAAGAACTACTTCCCGGCTGTTGAAAAAGGTATCCAGGAAGCCGTACAGAAAGGCCCTCTGGCTGCTTATCCGGTAGTCGGCGTCAAAGCCGTTCTGTATGATGGTTCTTATCATCCGGTAGACTCCTCCGAGATGGCATTCAAGACCGCAGCGATCCAGGCGTTCAAGAAAGGCTTTATGGAAGCATCCCCGGTTCTCCTTGAGCCGATCGTTTCGATGAAGATCACTGTAGACGATAAATACACCGGCGATATCATGGGCGATCTCAACAAACGCCGCGGCCGTGTGCTCGGCATGAACCCGGATCACAAGGGCCATACGATTATCGAGGCTGATGTTCCGGAACTTGAGATCTACGGATACGGCACAACACTCCGCTCCATGACAGGCGGAAGCGGTGATTTCTCCTATGAGTTTGCGAGATATGAGCAGGCTCCGTCCGATATCCAGGCAAAAGAGATTGAAGCAAGAGCTTCGAAGGTTGAAAAAGCAGAAGAATAAAGCTTTATAAAATAGTGTGATAAAACAGAGAAAATCCGGTTTCGGGAGCAGAATTCGCCCGGAAACCGGATTTTTCTGCGGCTTTTGAAGAAAAACGGAGGATATAGGAAAAAATAAATTGTAAAAACAGGGAAAGAGTGATAGAATACAGCTATATGTTCAAATGTGCATGCTGTCCTATGCGGCAGTGTGAGAAAAAAGAACTTTGAACTTGAACATGCAGGAGGTTACCCATGAGTAAAAGATATGAGCCACAGAACATTGAGAAAAAGTGGCAGAAGATCTGGCAGGACGAGAAAGCCTTTGCCGCCACAGATGATTATACAAAACCAAAATACTATGCACTCGTTGAGTTCCCGTATCCGTCAGGACAGGGACTTCACGTAGGCCATCCGCGTCCGTACACCGCACTGGACATTGTAGCCAGAAAGCGCAGAATGCAGGGTTACAACGTTCTGTATCCGATGGGCTGGGATGCATTTGGTCTTCCAACGGAGAACTATGCGATCAAAAACCACATTCATCCGAAGATCGTTACCAAAAACAACGTACATCACTTCAAAGACCAGCTTCAGTCTCTTGGATATTCCTTCGACTGGGACAGAGAGATCAACACGACGGATCCGGAATACTATCACTGGACCCAGTGGATTTTCCTGAAACTTTTCAAAGCCGGACTGGCATATAAAAAAGAGATGCCGATCAACTGGTGTACTTCCTGTAAGGTAGGCCTTGCAAATGAGGAAGTTGTAAACGGCGTGTGCGAGCGCTGCGGAAGCCCGGTTGTCCGCAAAGTAAAAAGCGAGTGGATGCTGAAGATCACCGAGTATGCAGACAAGCTGATTGACGGTCTGGACGGCGTTGACTATATTGAGCGTGTCAAAACTTCCCAGAAAAACTGGATCGGACGTTCCCACGGAGCAGAGGTTGATTTCTCCCTGAAAGATAAACCGGAGAAGCTGACTATCTACACCACACGCCCGGATACCCTGTTCGGTGTTACGTACATGGTACTCTCCCCGGAGCATCCGTACATCGACCAGTACAAAGATGAGATCAAGAACTGGGATGAGGTCTGCGCATACCGTGAGATGGCAGCCAGAAAATCCGATTTCGAGCGTTCCGAGCTTGCAAAAGACAAGACCGGTGTCATGATCGACGGACTTTCCGCAGTCAACCCGGTTAATGGAAAAGAGATCCCGATCTGGATTTCCGATTATGTACTGATGAGCTACGGCACCGGCGCCATCATGGCAGTACCGGCACACGATGAGCGTGACTGGGAGTTCGCAAAGAAATTCAACATGCCGATCATCGAGGTTGTTGCAGGCGGCGACGTACAGAACGAAGTTTACACCGACGTTGCAGAGGGAACTCTTGTCAACTCCGGTTTCCTGAACGGACTTTCCGTTGCGGAAGCAAAAAAGAAAATTCTTGAGTGGCTCGAAGAGAACCACGTTGGAAAAGCAAAAACAAACTATAAGCTGCGTGACTGGGTATTCTCCCGTCAGCGTTACTGGGGTGAGCCGATTCCGATCGTACACTGCGACAAATGCGGTTATGTTCCGGTTCCGGAAGAATCCCTTCCGCTGGAGCTGCCGGATGTAGAGAGCTACATGCCGACCGATAACGGCGAGTCTCCGCTGGCTGCCATGACAGACTGGGTCAACACCACCTGCCCGTGCTGCGGAGGACCTGCAAAACGTGAGACCGATACCATGCCGCAGTGGGCTGGTTCTTCCTGGTATTACATCCGCTATACCGATCCGAAGAACAAAGAGGCTCTGGCAAGCAAAGAAGCTATGAAATACTGGCTGCCGGTTGACTGGTACAACGGAGGAATGGAGCACACCACCCTTCACCTTCTGTATTCCCGTTTCTGGCATAAATTCCTGTACGATCAGGGCGTAGTTACCTGCCCGGAACCGTATCAGAAACGTACTTCCCACGGAATGATCCTCGGCGAGAACGGCGAGAAGATGAGTAAATCCCGTGGAAACGTTGTCAACCCGGATGATATCGTAGCTGAGTTTGGTGCAGATACCCTGCGTACGTACGAGATGTTCATCGGTGCCTTCGACTTAAGCGCATCCTGGTCTCAGGAAGGCGTAAAAGGATGCCGTCGTTTCCTCGAGCGTGTATGGAAACTGCAGGACAGCCTGGTAGACGGAGATTCCTACTCCAAAGAGCTGGAGTCCAAAATGCACCAGACCATCAAGAAAGTATCCAGCGACTATGAGTCCCTGAAATACAACACAGCGATCGCAGCCATGATGACCCTGGTCAACGAGTTCTACAAAGCCGGAAAAGTAACGAGAAAAGAGTTCGAAACCCTTCTGATCCTGCTGAATCCGGTTGCACCGCATATGACCGAGGAACTGTGGGCAGACCTTGGATACGAAGGCCGTCTGTATCAGACCGCATGGCCGGAGTTTGATGAGGAGAAGACCGTAGAGGCAGTAGCCGAGATCGCTGTTCAGATCAACGGCAAAATGCGCGGAACGATCAAAATCGCCAAAGATGCAGATAAAGAGACCGCAATCGCCGCTGCAAAAGAGGCAGTTGCAGACAAACTGACCGGAAACATCGTAAAAGAAATTTACGTACCGGGAAGAATTGTGAATATCGTTCAGAAATAATAATTATGTAAGCTGAAGAAAGGAGGCTGATTCTTGGAAAAAGAGTCAGTCTCCTTTTGCATAAATATTGCTGTTTAGCAAGGAGGGATACAAAATGGATCTTGAAACAATCAGACAGGAAGCGCGTGCCGTTGCAGAGGAGCTGATTACGACGGCGCAGATGAAACCGGGACAGATTCTGGTAGTGGGATGTTCTTCGAGTGAAATTCACAACAGTAAGCTCGGAACGGATTCCAGCCAGGAGATCGGGCAGGCGGTGTTTGAGGCGCTGTATGCGTGTACGAAGGAGCACGGGCTGTATCTGGCGGCGCAGTGCTGTGAGCATCTGAACCGCGCGGTTGTTCTGGAGCGTGCGGCGGCAGAAAAATACGGTTACGAGCCGGTCTGCGCGGTACCGTGGCTGCATGGCGGCGGATCGTTTGCGATGGCGGCATACTATGGATTGGAGGACGCTGTCACCGTAGAGCGTGTGCAGGCGCATGCAGGTATTGATATCGGTGATGTGCTGATCGGCATGCAGCTGAAGGCAGTAGCCGTTCCGGTCCGGGTATCGCAGAAAACGATCGGAGATGCGCACGTTGTCTGCGCGCGGACAAGACCGAAATACATCGGCGGCGAGCGGACGCATTACGCGGAAGATCCGGAGATGAGAAAGTAAGAAACTGTGATTGGTAAATCAAAAAATGCCGTACAGGCGGAGAAAAATTTCCAACGCTGTACGGCATTTTTGATGTTTGGTTTTACGTTTTATTTCGCTTTTCTCGCTTCCCGTTTTCGCAGGAAGAAAATTTTCTGCTTCCGGTAAAAAGAGGAAATGGAATCCACGAGGATGCTCAAATATCGCAGAACCGGCTCTGTTGCGACAGAGAATACGACCAGCAGCATGATACATTTTCTGGACATATCAGAAATGGCGAACAGCTGGTTCAGATAGGTACTGCAGAAAATGAAGGCAATAATCGAGCCGATCAGGATCGTCCAGCGCATCCAGTTGAGCGGCTTGCTGATCCGGTAGAGAATCATAAAACCGACAATGGCGAGCAGTACGGTGGCAGCGGTCGAAATATCTTCCGAGCCGACCGCAAATTCCTGGCCGAAGACGACGAGTGTTGCGACCATCAAAAAGTCGGTCAGCGCCGCAGGCAGGGCCCGTGTCAGAATGTTCGTGATAAAGTGGCCCTCGATCCGGTTTTTGTTCGGCATTAGCGAGAGCAGGAAGCCTGGAATACCGATCGTAAACATACTGATCAGCGAGATCTGGGACGGCTCCAGCGGATACGTCACCATCGAGATCAGTGAGAAGATGGACAGCAGGAACGAGAAAATGTTCTTTACCAGGAACAGCGTTCCCGAGCGCTGCAGGTTGTTGACAACGCGGCGGCCTTCCAGTACGACAGAAGGCATCTTCGAAAAGTCGTTGTCCAGCAGAACGAGCTGTGCAGCCTGTGCGGCAGCGTCACTTCCGGATGCCATCGCAACGGAGCAGTCGGCATCCTTTAATGCGAGCACATCGTTGACACCATCGCCGGTCATCGCAACGGTCTTGCCGTTTTTCTTTAAAGCCTGGACAAACTGTCGTTTTTGGTCTGGTGTGACACGGCCGAACACGGTGTATTTTAGGATTGCTTCTTCGAGCTCTTCCGGTGTCTTTAGAGTGGAAGCATCAATATAATCCTCTGCGTGTGCAATCCCTGCCTGGCGGGCAACCTCAGATACCGTTACCGGAGTATCACCGGAGATGACCTTGACATGGACACCCTGATCTTCGAAGTAGCGGAACGTTTCCGGTGCTTCTTTTCGGATCGGATTGGAGAGAAGCACGTAGCCAAGCGGCGTGACACGGCCGGAGAGTGCTTTTCCATCCGGTACAGTTTCGGATGTGCCGAAGACGAGGAGACGGAATCCCTTTGAGGTATACGCTTCAATTTCACTCTGATAGCGTGCAAAATCATCGCGGAGAACGAACTCCGGGGCACCGAGCACGTAGGAGACATCCGAAAATGTCACACTGGAATACTTGAATTCCGAGGAGAACGAAGTCATCGAAACGGCAGTTCTGCCGTTGTTGTCTTTAAAATATTCTTTCAGTGCCGCCATAGTAATGTTGTCGTTTGACATGGCAGATGCGAAATCACCGACCGCAAGGGAAAGCTCTTCTTTCTGCGGTGCGGGAGCATTTTCGCCGGATTCTGTATCAGGGACTGAACTGGAGCCGACCAGAATCAGATCATGTACTTTCATATTTGTCTCGGTGATGGTTCCCGTCTTATCGACACAGAGCACGTTGACGCGAGCCAGCGTCTCGATACATTTCATATCATGCACGAGAACCTTCTGCGAAGCCAGCCGCATAACGCTGACGGCAAGGGCAACGCTTGCAAGCAGGTAAAGACCTTCTGGGATCATGCCGAGCACGGCGGCCACCATCGAGGTAATGCTCTCACGGAACGCTTCGTGGGAGACGAAAAACTGCTGGCCGAAGAGCAGAAGACCGATCGGAATGATCAGAATGCCGACAACCTTTACCAGCTTGTTGAGGGAGCGGATCATCTCGGACTGTTCGCCCTCTTTCATGGCCTTTGCCTCGAGGGTCAGACGGGAAATGTAGGAATCTTCACCGACCTGGGTCAGACGGCTCTTGCAGCTTCCAGAGACGATAAAACTTCCGGACATCAGCTCGTCGCCCGGGCGCTTGGTAATCTCATCGGATTCACCGGTAAGCAGCGATTCGTTGACCTGTACCTCACCTTCAAGCACGACAGCATCAGCGCAGATCTGTTTTCCTGCGGTAAATACAACAATATCATCGAGTACGAGATCTTCCGCGGCGAGTGTTACCTCAGCCCCGTCACGGATCGCAGTAGCCTTCGGCGCGTTTAAAACAGACAGCTTTTCCAGCGTCTTTTTCGCCTTGATCTCCTGTACAATACCGATCAGCGTGTTCGCGATGATGACCGGCAGAAACGTAAGATCCCGGAACGAACCGGCAAGGATCAGAAAGATGGCAATAATCAGAAAAATCAGGTTGAAATACGTACAGACATTGCTCTTCACGATCTCGGCCGTTGTCTTGGACGGAGGTTCCACCGCGCAGTTGGTCCAGCCGTTCTCGCGGTACTCGGCAACCTGCTCGGCGGAAAGGCCTTCGGAAGGGTCTGCCTCATAACGCGTCGTTGGAACACGGCGGTGAATGATTTCGGGAATTGTTTTGTTCATAACAGTTATATTCCTCTCCGGCTGTTCTGATAAAGAAGAGACAGCCTCACTGTGGTTTGGTTGAAAAAGATCACGTCTGGAATCTTTTTCCATACTAAGAAGTATACCATAGAGCATCGAAAAAGAAATGAAGGAAGTATTAAATTTTACGAAAAAAAGACTTTTCGCAAAGAGGAACAGATAGGAATGTGCGAAAAGTCTTTTGTATTCTGAATTTAGTCCTGTACTTCCTGAAGATTGCGGATGTTCGGCTCCGCCATCATGGAGTAATTGGTGTAATAAACAACGAAGCCCGGTTTGCTTCCGTTTGGTTTGCGCAGGTTTTTCTTTAAGGTGTAGTCGATTTCCACCTTCGGTGCCTGTCTGCCTTTCGAGTAATAGGCGGCGAGAGCAGCGGCCTCTTCGTAGACGGAATCCGGCAGCTCTTTACCGTTCGTCTTTACGATGACATGGCTGCCCGGCTGGCCTTTCGCGTGGAACCACCAGTCGTTGCCGGAGGCGAATTTAAACGAAAGTTCCTCGTTCTGGAAGTTGTTCTTGCCGACATAAATGTCAAAGCCCTCGGAAGAGCGGTAGTGGAACGGATGGGAGGTGATTTTCTGCTTTTTCCCTGTCGGTCCCTTGCGGCGGATGTAGCCGTACTCGATCAGCTCTTCTTTTAACTGCACCAGATCCGCCTCATCGAGCGCAATATCAAGCGCCGTGCTGATGGATTCGAGATGGTCGATTTCCTCTTTCGTCTCGACAAGAAGTTCCTCGAGTGCCTCACGGGTCCGCTTCAGCTTTCCGTAGCGGTCGAAGTATTTTTTCGCATTTTCGCCGGCAGAGAGCGTTCCGTCGAGCGGAATCGTGATTTCCTCGCCGTTATAGTAATTGACGGCTTTCAGCGAAGTATCGCCCGGCTGGCAGCTGTAGCCGTACGTATTTAAAAGCTCACCGTAAATCCGGTATTTTTCCCGCTTGTCGGTGTCTTTTAACTGCTTCTGCTGCAGGTCGTATTTTTTGACATTCCGTTCGAGTGCGGTATTGACGACACGGCGCAGATCGGAAGATTTCTGACGGATGCGGGTGATGCGGTTTTTCATGGCATAGTATGTTTCCAGTACACCGGAGATCGAATCGTATGTTTCCTCCCGCAAATCCTGATACTGCGTCAGTTTCAGTGCGGAAAATTCTTTCGGCTCATCGCCCTGGTATACGATGTTCGGCGTAAATGCGCCGTTTTTGATATCCTCAATCAGATAAGAGAAGGTGCGGAACAGATGAAGCTTCGCATTTTCTTCGAGTGCATTGACCGCAAATCCGCCGTCGATGCCGGCGCGGCAGCAGACTTCCTCCGCCATCAGCGGGCTGAAGCCGGTAAGGGAAGTGTAGATTGCCTTTGCGGCAGCCATCGGTTTCGTGCAGACGAAATCGAAAAATTCTTCTTCTGTGATCGTGAGCGGATCTTTCTTATCCTGCGTGTGCGGAATGAACCAGGTGCGGCCCGGAAGAACCTCACGGACAGAACTCATGTTGGCGGAAATATGTTTGATACTGTCAAGGATCGTATTGTCCTCCTGACAGAAGATCAGGTTGCTGTGTTTTCCCATGATCTCCACAATCAGCTTCTTGCGGCAGATATCGCCGAGTTCATTCAAATGCTCGAGCTCAAAAATAAGAATACGCTCGAGTCCCGGCTGGGTAACGGAGAGAATGCGGGCGCTGCCGATGTGTTTGCGGAGCAGCATACAGAAATTTGGTGCGGTCATCGGGCCGGGCTTATTGTTGTCCGTCAGGTAGATCAGCGGAAGCGAAGCACTTGCCGAGAGGAGAAGACGGTAAACGGTACGGTTGTTTTTTATTGTAATCATCAGCTCGTCGTTTTCCGGCTGTGCGATCTTGTTGATCTTTCCGCCGACGATGGTCTGATTCAGTTCCTGTGCAATATTTGCAATGGTAATTCCATCAAAAGCCATAGAAAATATCTCCTTTGTTTGAAATTCTAGTATTTTCATTATAATACAGAAAAAAAGATTTGACTAGGCTTTCTGAATGAATTATAATAAATCTGTATGGGTAGATGTATTTTCTGAAAAAGACTTCAGAAGGTACAGGAAAGGACGGATTGTGGCAAAACTGATCAACATCGGATTCGGCAATGTCGTAAATTCGGATAAAATAATAGCAGTGGTGAGTCCCGAGGCGGCGCCCGTCAAGCGTATGGTGCAGCGTGCAAAGGAAAGCAACCGCATCATCGATGCGACGCAGGGAAGACGCACGAAAGCAGTGCTCATCACCGGAGAAGAATTTATCATCCTTTCGGCTTTGCAGCCGGAAACGATCAGCCGTAGATTCAACGGCGGCTGGGAAACAGAAAAAGAGCGAGGGGAATCTGAAAATGAGTAGAGGAATACTTACTGTAGTATCCGGTTTTTCCGGAGCAGGAAAAGGAACACTGATGAAACGCCTGATGGAGGAGTACGACAACTATGCGCTGTCCATCTCCGTCACCACAAGAGACCCGCGTCCGGGCGAGGAAGACGGCGTATCGTACTTTTTCCGTACAGAAGAAGAGTTTGACCGCATGGTAGAAGAGGATGCCTTCCTCGAGTATGCGCGTTACGTAAAACATTCCTACGGAACGCCGAAGGCATACGTAGAGGAGCAGCTGGATGCCGGAAAAGATGTTCTGCTTGAGATTGAAATCCAGGGAGCACTTCAGGTCAAGGAAAAACGTCCGGACACCCTTCTTGTGTTCATCACACCGCCGACCGCCGAGGAGCTGGAACGACGCCTACGGGGACGCGGAACGGAAACAGAAGAAGTTATCAAAGGCAGAATGGAGCGTGCAAAAGAGGAAGCACAGGGCATGGACCAGTACGATTATGTCCTGATCAACGACGACCTCGAAACCTGCGTAAAACAGATGCATGAGACCATTCAGAGCCAGCATTTCATGAGCAGCAACCAGAAAGACTTTATCGAACAGATGAAAAAAAGTCTGGAAAAATAGAAAGGAGCATTTATTATGATTCATCCATCTTATCAGGAACTGATTGCAACTATTAACGAGGGCCAGGATCTGGACGAGGCACCGGTTGTCAGCAGCCGTTACTCTCTGGTACTTGCAACAAGCAAACGTGCAAGACAGATCATTGGCGGAGCTGAACCGCTTGTAAAAGTGAAAAAAGGCATGAAACCGCTCTCCATCGCCGTAGAGGAGATGTACAAAGGAGAGGTTACAATCCTTCCGGAATCTGAAGTTGAAGCGGAAGAGGAAACAAAAGAGGAGCCAGTAATTGAATAATATGAAAATTCTGTTTATTTCCCTTGGATGCGATAAAAACCTGGTAGATTCCGAGCATATGCTGGGTCTTCTTGTAGAGCATGGCTTCGAGATCACCGATTCCGAGGAAGATGCAGAGGTTATCGTGATAAACACATGCTGCTTTATCCACGACGCCAAAGAAGAAAGCATTCAAAATATTCTTGAAATGGCGAAGTACCGTACAGCGGGAAGCTGTAAGGTTCTTCTGGTAACGGGCTGTATGGCAGAGCGCTACCGCGATGAAATCATTGAGGAGATTCCGGAGGTTGACGCCGTACTTGGAACGAACAGCTATGACAAAATCCTGGATGCCATTCAGGATGTCCTCGGCGGCGACCGCTTCCAGGAGTATGCCGATCTGAAAGGACTGCCGAAAATTGACGCACAGCGCGTTGTAACGACAGGCGGCCATTACGAATATCTGAAAATTGCAGAGGGCTGTGACAAGCACTGTACCTACTGCATCATTCCGAAGCTGCGCGGACCGTACCGCTCCGTTCCGATGGAGGAACTGATAGCAGAAGCGAAGACGATGGCAGAACAGGGTGTCAAAGAGCTCGTTCTCGTTGCGCAGGAGACAACCATTTATGGTATCGATCTGTACGGAAAGCCGTCTCTCCACCTTCTGTTAAAAGAGCTCTGCAAAATTCAGGAGCTCTACTGGATCCGGATTCTGTACTGCTATCCGGAGGACATCTATCCGGAACTCGTTCAGACGATGAAGGAAGAGCCGAAAGTCTGTCACTACCTGGATCTGCCGATTCAGCATGCCAACGATGAGATCCTGCGCCGCATGGGTCGCAGAACATCCAAACAGGAGCTGATCGACAAAATTGATTTCCTGAGAAGCGAGATGCCGGATATCACACTGCGCACCACGCTGATCACAGGATTCCCGGGAGAGACAAAAGAGCAGCACAAAGAACTCCTCGAGTTTATCAACGACATGGAGTTCGACCGTCTCGGCGTATTCACCTACTCTCCGGAGGAGGGAACACCGGCTGCTGCGATGGAGCATCAGATCGACGAGGAGGTAAAACTGGACCGTCAGGCAGAACTGATGGAGCTGCAGCAGGATATCTCTGCAGAACTCGGCGAGCGCAGGATCGGCCAGGAGCTTCTTGTTATGATCGAGGGCAAAGTGGCGGATGAGGATGCCTATGTGGGCAGAAGCCAGGCGGACGCACCGGGTGTAGACGGCTATGTATTTGTCAATACACCGGAAACACTCGTATCCGGCGATTTCGTAAGAGTGAAAATTACCGGCGCTCTGGAATATGATCTGATAGGAGAGATAAGCCAATGAATTTACCAAACAAATTAACGATTCTGCGGGTAATTATGATTCCGTTTTTCGTGTTCTTCCTGCTGTCTGGCGTGGGCGGAAGCGCGTCCAAATGGATTGCACTGGTAATCTTTGCCGCTGCCAGCATCACGGATACTCTGGACGGCTACATTGCAAGACGTGACAATTTGATTACCGATTTCGGAAAGTTTATGGATCCGCTGGCAGATAAGCTGCTGGTATGCTCTGCACTGATCTGCTTTGTAGAGCTGGACAAGCTTCCGGCGTGGATGGTTATTATTATCATCGCAAGAGAATTTATCATCAGCGGTTTCCGCCTGGTTGCTTCGGACAATGGAATTGTCATCGCAGCAAGCTGGTGGGGAAAATCGAAAACAATCAGCCAGATGATTATGATCATTCTTCTGATCGCCGACATTCCGGCACTTTCCGTGCTGAATACCGTGCTGATCTGGGTTGCACTGATTCTGACCGTTGTTTCTCTGATTGATTACCTGGTAAAAAATAAAAACGTGCTTTCCATGCAGAACTAGGCAGGAAAAAGCACAGAATAAAAACGCTGACCGGTTTGGGATTCCAGACCGGCAGCGTTTTTTGGTTTGTAGTTTTTCAGCGTTTTTTCCCGGAAGCAGCGGAGCGGAAGAGGCGTACCATCTGGTCAATTTTTGCCGCTTCCTGTTTGGATTTTCCGGCTTTGATGGCAGAGATGATCAGGTCCGCCTCGGAGGCGGAAAACTGTGCGCCGCCCTGATTTCCCTGCATCAGGGAGAGAAGAAACGGCATCATTTCCGCCTGGGATTTTCCGCGGCTCTGAGAGGCCATCTGCTGCAGTGCCTGAAGCCGGGCAAAGTCAATTCCGGAAAGAGAGGGGTCCTGCGACCAGTCGTTTTGCTTATCATCCGAACTCATAGCAGATCCTCCTCATTTCCGGGATTTATATTCTGAAGCATCTGGATCATCTGCATGGTCTGAAACATCTGGGAGAGAAGATCCCGCTGCGGACCGGCGGCAAAACGGGAAATATCCTGCAGCATCTCAAGCGGAGAGACGTGCGGGGTATCAACAGACATCATGGAAAGGTCGGCCGGACGGGAAAAAAGCTGAATGGTCCGCTGGAGCTCGAGCCATTTGCTCAAAATCGCAAGGGAGGGCTGTAGGCCGAAGGAGGCGTAGGGAATGGCAGCCTTCAGCATCTGAAGCTGATCCTGTGCGATCATCTGGTCCAGCGGTGTCATCTGTTCCACATTTTGTTCCTGTTCCTGATTCAAATTAAGATCCTTCCTGGCAGCATTCCTGCATTTGTCTTTTTATTTCTCTTTATCTTATGTTCCAGGCCGGAAAAAATGACAGAAGGCGGGAAAAAACATATGATAAGAGGAAGAAAGAAAAAGGAGACCGCCGGAAAATGGATGGAAAAGAAACAGCAAAAAGAAAACAGGTACTCGAAGGGAATGCCTTTTATGAAATAGATCTGGAATGTATGAGAAAAAAAGAAAAAAGAGAAGAGATGGAAAAGCGGGAAAGAGAAGCACGGAAACCGAAACGGTTTCGCTGAAAGAGAATTCTGGTGAAAAAAAGCCCCGGGGCGGTTGATCCGCACCCGGGGCTTTTTCTGCCCGAACATCTGGGAGGACTGAAAAAAGGTCAGCAGCCGCATCCGCAGTTATTGCTGTTGCCGCATCCACAGCCGTTGTTGTTCCATCCGCCGCAGCAGAACAGAAGAATCAGAACGAGCCAGCAGTCGGAATTGCAGCCATTGTTGTTGTTTCCGCATCCACATCCGCCGCAGCAGGAGAGGAGAAGCAGAATCCAGATAATACTGCAGCCATTGTTTCCGAACAGGTTGTTGTTGGAAACACCGCATCCATTATCGCAGCCACAGCCGTTGTCACATCCGCATCCACAGTTTGTAGCAGCTAAATCACTCATGTTTGTTCCTCCAAAGGAATCATTTTGCTTACAATTCATGATATGAAAAACTGCCGGGCGGGGTTACTCTTAAAGAGAAAAATTCAAAGACCCTACAGACTGCGTCCCTGAAAATCAAAAAGCTCTTTCACCGGAATGTCAAGTGCCTCAGCGATATCGAACAGAAGATTCAACGAAATAGAGGTTTTTGTATTTGGCGCTTCGATGTTGCTCATATGGGTACGACTGATATGTACCGCCTCGGCAAGTTCGGCCTGCGTCATTCCTTTTGCTCTTCGGTAGTAGGCAATCGTAAGTCCAAGAAGGCGAAGATCGTTCAAGCGTTCGTAATTCATAGTCAGGAATCCCCCTTTTAGTTTTATGAATATAATGATAATACGTAATGATACAACGGAAAACAATCAAAAACAAGGCAGTTGCACATTGAAAGTTTGCATCAACAAACGGATATACCATAGAAGCAAACCTGTGAGCGGGAAAATCAGTTTGTCATAAGGCTTGTGAAGCTTTGATATAACTGTAATCGGCCATATCCCCATTCTCTGCTCGGATACGTAATAGTATCAGTTCGGTCTGCACCGCGGATCAGGTAGTTTTTTACCTCCTGTGCCGTGAAATAGCGGGCGGGAGTGCGCTGGATGCCCCATTGCAGAAAAAGAGCAGCGGCGCCGGATGTAATGGCGGCGGACGCACTCGAACCGCTGAAGCTTACATAGGAGCCGGCCGGTCCCGGTCCGGTAACGGAGACGCCGGGAGCGGCAAAGTCGGGCTTGATTTCACCAAGCCGGGTAAAGCCGCGGCCGGATTCCGGGGAAAAACTGTTGTTTGCTGCCTGATACGTGGAGGGAGAAAGAACAGGAACCGTGGCAGAAGGTGTCGTCAGTGTCGTGTACGGATCCGGTTCCAGAAATGTCACATCGGAGGTGGAAAATCCGGTGATCGGGAGCCAGATGTGGAAATCCGGCGGCGATGGAAAAGCGCGGTAAACCTGAAGCGTCCAGATACCGGGGGTCGGATCCAGCATGCGGATCAGAATGAGCTGGCTGCCGGTCGTGGCCTGGACCACTTCGTAGTTGACGTAGATCACGGTGCGCTCCAGAACGAAGGTGATCCGCTGTTCCTGATTCAAAGAGACGGGAATCCGCGGAATCGTCTCGCCGCCGGGAGAGCGGAAACCGACAGAAAAAAGCTGTGGAGCCTGTCCCCAGAGTTCCAGGGTGAAACCGCGGTTTCCTTCAGAAACGAGAAACTCTACATTTTTCGGGGTGTAAGTTTCGGATACAGAGCCATAATAATGGTGTGATGCATTTCCTTCGTTGCCGGTCGCGCAGACGGGGATCACACCAGGCGTGTTGCCGTAGCGCGCCAAGGTCAGAGAAACGGGGAGCGTGCCGGAGTGGCTGCCCTGATTCGTCCCGAGTGCCAGACAGAGGACGAGCGGTTTTCCTTCCGCAGCTGCGGTTTCATTCAGAAAGTGCATGGCGGAGAGCAGGTCATCTTCCTCGAAGACGGGAGCATTGGAGGACACAAGATAAAAATCTTTCAGATTCTGTTTGGCGGGTTTTAATTTAACAACGGCAAAATCTGCCTCCGGTGCGACGCCGAGAAATCCGGCGGAGGCATCCGGAGTACCGCCGGCCACGCCTGCGACATACGTGCCGTGCCCGTCGGGATCGGTGACTGGAACAAGGGAGAGTGGATCGCTGCTTTCAAGTGCCGCGTCGAGATCGGACTTGGTATAGAGACTGCCGTAAGGAAACTGCGCCGGCGGCGTTCCCGTCCGGTCCGTCTGATCCCAGACGGCGAGAATCCGGCTCTGTCCGTTGGCATGCAGAAATGCGGGGTGGCGGTAATCAATGCCGGTGTCCAGAAAACCGAAGATTACATTTTTGCCTGTATATCCGCCGCCGTAGAGATTCTGCGTCTGGACAATCCCGGAGACTTCCAGTGAGAGCGTGGAGAGCGGCGTAAAAAGTTTTGGAAGCCCGGTAAAGGGAACTGCGCCGAAGAGATTTTCCGGCAGCAGACTCCGCTCGAGAAAGAGAACGGAATACTGCGGGTTCAGCGTAAGAAGAGCACTTGATTCCGGAAACAGCATCTGGTACCGCTCGGACTGTGCCACGTAATTCTGGATCAGAATGTTGATGTAATCGTTGGAATAAATGATGTCTGTAAGATCCATAAAGAGATCCTTTGTTTTTGATGCTATTGTATGCAAACATTACGTCAAAGTATGCATGAAACAAAAAAGCCCCCCTTACCTGACGCAGTGTCTGCGCGGTAAGGGGGACGAAATAGAATCAGCTTTCGAGAAGAGCGCTGATATCCTGTTTCGGTACTTCCATTGGGTAATGGCTGTCGAAGCATGCACGGCAGATCGGCAGATCGCCGACCATGTTCTGGAGTTCCTCGATCGGCATGTAGCCAAGAGAGTCGGCTCCGATCTGCTGGCGGATCTCCTCCGTGGAGTGAGAGCTTGCGATCAGCTGTTTGTTCGAAGGAACATCGGTGCCGAAATAGCACGGATACAGGAACGGCGGAGAGCTGATACGGACATGGACTTCGGTCGCGCCGGCTTTGCGAAGCATCGTGATCAGGTTGGAAATCGTTGTTCCACGGACAATGGAGTCGTCGACGAGCACGATCCGTTTTCCTTTTACAACAGATTCGAGAACGCTCAGCTTGATTTTGACGCTGGATTCCCGTTCCTTCTGGGTCGGCTTGATGAAGGTACGGCCGACATAGCTGTTTTTGTGGAACGCAAGACCGAACGGGATGCCGGATTCTTCGGAATAGCCCTTTGCGGAGGCAAGTCCGGAGTCCGGGACACCACAGACGAGGTCTGCATCAACCGGGTAGGTCTTTGCGAGAGTTGCACCGCCGCGGATTCTGGCTTCGTAGACACTGATATTGTCTATTTTGCTGTCGAGGCGGGCAAAATAAATATATTCAAAAATACAATGCGCTTTTTTTACGTCAACCGGCATAAATTCGGATTTCAGATTTCCGGTTTTGTCAAACGTTACAATTTCTCCCGGAGCGACATCGCGGACGAATTCGGCGCCGATCGAAGTGAGGGCGCAGCTTTCCGAGGCGAGAACCCAGGCGTTGCCCCGCTTTCCGATGCAGAGCGGTTTTAAGCCATATGGGTCACGCACGCCGATGAGTTTTCTAGGGCTCATGATGACAAGGGCATAGGCGCCGCGGATTTCTTTTACCGTGCGCAGAATCGCTTCTTCTACCGTTTTGGAATGAACGCGTTCCCGCGCAATGCCGTAGGCGATGATTTCAGAGTCAATCGAAGTGTGAAAAATTGCGCCGGTGTTTTCCATCTGCTCGCGCAGTTCCATAGCGTTGACCAGATTTCCGTTGTGCGAAAGGGAAAGGGAGCCTTTCAGATAATTCAGAACGAGCGGCTGTGCATTCTCTACGGTAGTGGAACCGGTGGTAGAGTACCGGACATGGCCGATGCCGATATTGCCGGACAGCTCTTCTAATTTGGATTCTTTGAAAACTTCGTTGACAAGGCCAAGGCCTTTGTAGGATTTCACATGGCCCTTTGGACCGCTGGTGTCAGAGACGGCAATTCCGCAGGACTCCTGTCCTCTGTGCTGCAGGGCGGAAAGGCCATAGTAGATCGAAGGACTGACGTCGGCACCATCCAGATCGTAAATGCCGAAAACACCACATTCCTCCCGGAGACCGGTATCATAACAATTGTTTGACGATGGCTGCATAGGTATTCTCCTTTTTTCAGTTGTAGACCTGCATGTTTTAAAAACATTGATTATCATACTCATTTTTGCGGATGATGTCAAGAAAATCGTGATATGTATAAAATATGGTGCAGAAATTTAGGATTTCGTGGAAAATGTCGAAAATAATAAAAAATAGTAAAAAAAAGTTGCAGGAAATTCGAGATGTGTTATAATCGTTTTTGATTTTGAATGAAAGCCCCGGACAGCAGCTATGAATGAGCCATGCTTGCATGAGCGAATTCATAGATATTGGGCGGGCAAGACGACATGAGTAAGTAGGGCGATAGCCCGGATTACGAATGTTGTCAGCAGTTACGGGAGCGACGCAGGCGCGGAGTAACTGGCTTTCATCATAGAGATGTCGCCGGCAGGCGACATTTCCTTTTAGAGAAACTTGTGACGGAAAAGAAAATATCAGAAGAGAAAAGCAGGAGGAAATCAATATGGCAGTAAAATATGTCTTTGTGACAGGCGGAGTAGTCTCCGGCCTTGGAAAGGGAATCACGGCGGCGTCCCTTGGACGGCTTTTAAAAGCCCGAGGATACAAAGTGACGATGCAGAAATTTGACCCGTACATCAACGTTGACCCGGGTACGATGAACCCGATTCAGCACGGCGAGGTTTTCGTTACCGATGACGGCACAGAGACAGACCTCGATCTCGGCCACTACGAGCGTTTCATCGACGAGAGCCTGGATAAAAATTCCAACGTGACGACCGGAAAAGTATACTGGTCTGTTCTGCAGAAAGAACGCCACGGTGATTTCGGCGGAGGCACCGTACAGGTCATTCCGCACATTACAAACGAAATCAAGAGCCGTTTCTACCGCGGAAAAGAAGTAGACGAGGAGCGTATTGCCATCATTGAGGTCGGCGGAACCGTCGGCGATATCGAGAGCCAGCCGTTTTTGGAGGCAATCCGCCAGTTCCAGCATGACGTCGGACACGAGAACGCCATTCTGATCCATGTTACCCTGATTCCATATCTGAAAGCTTCCGGTGAAATGAAAACAAAACCGACGCAGGCGAGCGTAAAAGAGCTGCAGGGAATCGGTATTCAGCCGGATGTCATCGTATGTCGGTCCGAGCATCCGCTGACCACTGAGATCAAAGATAAAATTGCTCTGTTCTGCAACGTTCCGTCAAGCCATGTTCTGCAGAACCTGGACGTGGAGTATCTGTATGAAGCTCCGCTTGCCATGGAGAAAGAGAACCTGGCGCAGGTTGTCTGCGAGAGCCTTCACCTTCCATGCCCGGAACCGGATCTGTCCGACTGGACCCATATGGTAGAAGCACTCCGCCATCCGAACAAAGAGGTGACGATTGCGCTCGTCGGAAAGTATATCCAGCTGCATGATGCATACCTGAGCGTTGTTGAGGCATTAAAACACGGCGGAATTGCAAGCCATGCAAACGTACACCTGAAATGGGTGGATTCCGAGCTGGTAACCGAGGAGAACGTGGCAGAGTATCTGAGCGATGTGGACGGTGTTCTGGTACCGGGCGGATTCGGAAACCGCGGTATCGAAGGCATGATCACAGCGATTCGATATGCAAGAGAGAACAAGATTCCGTTCCTCGGCCTCTGCCTCGGCATGCAGCTGACGATTGTTGAATATGCAAGAAACGTTCTCGGTTACCACGACGCACACAGCATCGAGATGAACCCGAACACCATGCACCCGGTGATCGCACTGATGCCGGATCAGGATGGAATCGAGGATATCGGCGGTACGTTACGTCTCGGCGCATATCCATGCGTCCTGGCAGACGGATCGAAAGCACAGGAGCTGTACGGTGAGAAAGAGATTTCCGAGCGTCACCGCCACCGCTATGAAGTAAACAACGATTTCCGGAAAGCACTGACCGAAAACGGCATGGTTCTCTCCGGTGTTTCTCCGGACGGAAGAATCGTTGAGATGGTAGAACTTTCAGATCATCCGTTCTACATCGCAACGCAGGCACATCCGGAGTTCAAATCCCGTCCGAACCGTCCGCATCCGCTGTTCCGCGGCCTGATCGCAGCAGCAGCCGAGTACCATGCGGCAAAATAATCGATAAATGGTATGAAAAATTAGGTAAAATGCAGTAACAACCTAAGAAAGTTAAGAAAAAATATAAAAAATTATATAAAAATTAAATTTGCTCTTTACAGGACGAAAAAAATAGAGTATAGTAAGGGCAATCCAGAAAGAACGGCGGGGAACAAAAGATTCCCCTCCATTCTTTTCAGAAAAGACAAAGGATAACCGAAAATAAGGAAAGTAAAGGAAGGGAAGCCGTATGACACAGAGCAAAGAGCGTGTCATGGGAGAAGAAGGGCTATACCGTTCTTCCTTTGAACACGACAACTGCGGTATCGGAGCCGTCGTGAATATCAAAGGTGAAAAATCCCATGCGACCGTAGAAAACGCATTAAAAATCGTAGAAAATCTTGAGCATAGAGCCGGCAAAGACGCCGAGGGTAAAACAGGAGACGGAGTAGGAATCTTGTTGCAGATATCGCACAAATTCTTTTCCAAAGCCTGTTCGACCCTCGGTTTTTCATTAGGCGGAGAACGGGAATACGGCGTCGGCGTATTCTTCTTCCCACAAAATGAGCTGAAACGGAACCAGGCAAAAAAGATGTTTGAGATCATCGTGGAAAAAGAGGGACTGGAACTCCTTGGATGGAGAACCGTGCCGACCGTTCCGGAAGTTCTCGGCCATAAGGCAAGAGAGTGTATGCCTTACATCATGCAGGCATTCATCAAAAAACCGGAGGATGTGGAAAAGGGAATCGCTTTCGACCGTCGTCTGTACGTCGTACGCCGTGTTTTCGAACAGAGCAACGACAACACCTACGTGCCATCCCTTTCCAGCCGTACCATCGTATACAAAGGTATGTTCCTCGTAGGACAGCTCCGCACCTTCTTCCGCGATCTGCAGGATGTCGATTATGAATCTGCAATCGCCATGGTGCATTCCCGGTTCAGCACGAACACGAACCCAAGCTGGGAGAGAGCCCATCCGAACCGTTTCATCGTACACAACGGCGAGATCAACACCATCCGCGGAAACGCCGACAAGATGCTGGCCCGTGAGGAGACGATGTCCTCCCCGATGCTGCAGGATGAACTGCACAAGGTTCTGCCGGTTGTCAACACCCAGGGTTCTGACTCTGCAATGCTCGACAACACACTCGAGTTCCTGACCATGAGCGGTATGGATCTTCCGCTGGCTGTCATGATCACGATCCCGGAGCCGTGGGCAAACAACGATACGATTTCCCAGGAGAAACGTGATTTCTATCAGTATTATGCAACGATGATGGAGCCGTGGGACGGACCGGCATCGATCCTGTTCTCCGACGGAGATGTGATGGGAGCAGTGCTCGACCGCAACGGTCTTCGTCCTTCCCGTTACTACATCACTAACGATGGATTCCTGATCCTTTCCTCTGAGGTCGGTGTTCTGGAAGTTCCGGAAGAAAAAATCGTCTTAAAAGAGCGTCTCCATCCGGGCAAGATGCTTCTCGTCAACACCGTACAGGGAAAAGTCTTAAACGATGAGGAAGTCAAAGAATATTACGCAAAGAAACAGCCGTACGGCGAATGGCTCGACAGTTATCTGGTACAGTTAAAGGATATCAAAATCCCGAATCTGCCGGTCGAAGAGTACACGAAAGAAGAGCGGATGCGCCTGCAGAAAGCGTTCGGCTACACCTACGAGGAGTACCGTTCCTCCATCGGAAAGATGGCATTAAACGGTGTCGAGGCAACCGCTTCGATGGGTATCGATACCCCGCTTGCCGTTCTCTCCCATGAGCATCAGCCGCTGTTCAACTATTTCAAACAGCTCTTCGCACAGGTAACGAACCCGCCGATCGACTGCATCCGTGAGGAGATCGTAACTTCCACAAGCGTTTACGTCGGACGTGACGGAAACCTGCTTGAGGAGGAGCCGAAGAACTGCCAGGTATTAAAGATCAACAATCCGATCCTGACCAATACCGATATGCTGAAGATCAAGAACATGAAAGTCGAAGGCTTCAAGGCAGTGACCGTTCCGATCACCTACTACAAGAGCGCACCGCTTGACCGTGCGATGGACCGCCTTTTCGTCGAGGTTGACCGTGCACACCGGGCAGGAGCCAACATCCTGATTCTCTCTGACCGCGGCGTCGATGAGAACCATGTGGCGATTCCATCCCTCCTGGCTGTATCTGCGGTTCATCAGCATCTGGTAAAAACGAAAAAGAGAACTTCTCTTGCGATTATTCTGGAGTCCGGCGAGCCGCGCGAGGTGCACCATTTCGCAACACTGCTCGGCTACGGTGCCTGCGCAATCAACCCGTATCTGGCACTCGACACGATCCATGAGCTGATCGAAGAGGGCATGATCAAGAAAGATTACTACGCAGCCGTTGAAGATTACAACCACGCAGTCATCTCTGGTATCGTAAAAATCGCAGCGAAGATGGGTATCTCCACGATCCAGTCGTATCAGGGTTCCCAGATCTTCGAGGCCATCGGTATCTCAGCAGATGTCATCGACAAATACTTCACCGGTACGGTCAGCCGTGTCGGCGGTATTACCCTGGAAGACATTGCAAAAGATGTCGATGAGCGTCATTCCCAGGCATTCGATCCGCTGGAGCTGTCTACCGATCTGACACTGGACAGTATCGGCCGTCATAAATCGAGAAGCCAGGGCGAGGAGCACCGCTACAATCCGCGCACCATTCATACACTGCAGGAGTCTACAAGACGCGGCGACTACAAGATGTTCAAAGAGTACACAGCAATGGTCGACAGCGAGGAGAGCGGCTATCTGCGGAGCCTGATGGACTTCGATTATCCGGAGCAGGGCGTTCCGCTCGAAGAAGTTGAGAGCGTAGATTCTATCGTAAAACGATTCAAAACAGGTGCGATGTCCTACGGTTCTATTTCCCAGGAGGCACATGAGACACTGGCAATTGCCATGAACCGTCTGCATGGAAAATCCAACACTGGTGAGGGCGGTGAGAGTGATGACCGTCTCGAATCCCCGGAGAGATGCTCCGCGATCAAACAGGTAGCATCGGGAAGATTCGGCGTTACCAGCAAATACCTTGTCAGTGCAAAAGAGATCCAGATCAAGATGGCCCAGGGTGCAAAACCGGGCGAGGGCGGCCACTTACCGGCCGGAAAGGTTTACCCGTGGATTGCAAAAACACGTCACTCCACACCGGGTGTATCCCTGATTTCCCCGCCGCCGCACCACGACATCTACTCCATCGAGGACCTTGCACAGCTGATTTATGACCTGAAAAACTCGAATGTGAATGCAAGAATCTCCGTTAAACTGGTATCCGAAGCAGGTGTTGGTACTGTCGCAGCCGGTGTTGCAAAAGCCGGAGCACAGGTTATCCTGATTTCCGGATATGATGGAGGAACGGGAGCAGCACCGAGAAGTTCCATCCACAATGCAGGACTTCCATGGGAGTTAGGCCTTGCCGAGACCCATCAGACGCTGATCAAAAACGGCCTCCGCAACCGTGTCATGATCGAGACCGATGGTAAGCTGATGAGCGGCCGTGACGTTGTGATTGCAGCACTCCTTGGCGCCGAGGAATTCGGTTTTGCGACTGCACCGCTTGTAACGATGGGATGCGTTATGATGCGTGTCTGCAACCTGGATACCTGCCCGATGGGTATCGCAACGCAGAACCCGGAGCTGCGCAAACGTTTCCGCGGCAAACCGGAGTACGTCATCAACTTCATGCGCTTCATCGCAGAAGAGATGCGGGAATACATGGCAAAACTTGGCTTCCGCACCGTTGACGAGATGGTCGGCCGTTCCGACCTCTTAAAGAGAAATGATAAAGTGACGAACGAGCACGCAGACCGCGTAGACTTAAGCCAGATCCTGAACAATCCGTTTGCAAAAGCAGGCGAGAAGGTAACGTTCGATCCGAAAGATGTTTACGACTTCAAACTTGGCGCAACCCTGGATGAGAAGGTACTCTTAAAGAAATTCGGTCCGGCAATGGATAAGAAAGAGAAGAAGAACGTCAAAGTCGAGATCACCAACACCGATCGTACCGTGGGAACGATTCTTGGTGCCGAGATCACCAGAAAATTCGGCACCTCTCTGGAGCCGGATACGTACACCGTACAGTGCAAGGGTGCCGGCGGACAGAGCTTCGGAGCATTTATTCCAAAAGGACTGACCCTGGAACTTGAGGGCGATTCGAACGATTACTTCGGAAAAGGCCTCTCCGGCGGAAAACTGGTTGTCTACCCGCCGAAAGCAAGAAAGTATAAACCGGAAGAAAACATCATCGTCGGAAACGTTGCCCTCTACGGCGCAACGAGCGGTGAGGCGTACATCAACGGTATCGCAGGAGAGCGTTTCTGTGTCAGAAACTCCGGTGCTTACGCCGTTGTCGAGGGTGTCGGTGAGCATGGATGCGAGTATATGACCGGCGGCCGTGTCGTTGTCCTCGGCGCAACCGGAAAGAACTTTGCAGCCGGCATGAGCGGCGGTATCGCTTATGTCCTGGATGAAAAGAGCAACCTGTACCGCAATTTGAACAAGGAAATGATTTCGATTGAACTGGTAGAAAGCAAATACGATATTGCAGAGCTGAAAAACATGATTGAAAAACACGTTGCACACACCGGCTCTGAAAAAGGTAAAGAAATTCTCACACACTTTGACGAATATCTGCCGAAATTCAAGAAGATCATTCCGAATGACTATAAGCGCATGATGATGCTGAGTGCCCAGATGGAAGACAAGGGCCTTAGCAGCGAACAGGCACAGATTGAAGCATTTTACGAAAGCATGCGTAAGTAGGAGGAAGAAGAATTATGGGTAAGCCAACTGGATTTATGGAATATCAGCGCAAGACGGGAAACACCGTTGCCCCGCTTGAGCGTATCAAAAACTTTAAGGAATTTCATCTGCAGCTCCCGAAAAAGGAGCAGCAGATGCAGGCTGCCCGCTGTATGGCATGCGGTGTACCGTTCTGCCAGGCGGGAACCATGATTGCGGGAATGGCCTCCGGCTGTCCGCTGCAGAACCTCGTTCCGGAGTGGAATGACCTTGTGTATCTTGGAAACTATGAGCAGGCATACCGCCGCCTCACCAAGACAAACTGTTTTCCGGAATTTACCTCCCGTGTCTGCCCGGCACTCTGCGAAGCAGCCTGTACATGCAACGTAAACGGAGACCCGGTCTGCACGAAGGAAAATGAACGCGCGATCATCGAAAACGCATGGGCAACCGGCCTGATTACGCCGCAGCCGCCGAAAGTGCGCACCGGAAAACGCGTTGCCGTTGTAGGAAGCGGTCCTTCCGGCCTTGCAGCAGCGATGCAGCTCAACCGCCGCGGCCATTCTGTTACGGTCTTTGAACGCCGCGACCGCGTGGGCGGACTTTTACGCTACGGTATTCCGAACATGAAACTTGATAAGAGCGTCATCGACCGCCGTGTGGATCTGATGAAGGCCGAGGGCATCGAGTTTGTGACGAATGCTGATATCGGAAAAGATGTAAAAGCTGACAAACTCTTAAAAGAATTTGACCGTGTCCTGCTCTGCTGCGGTGCGGCAAATCCAAGAGATATCAAGGCAGAGGGAAGAGATGCAAAGGGCATCTACTTTGCTGTCGATTTCCTGACTTCCGTAACGAAGAGTCTTCTGGATTCCAATTTTGAGGATCATGCCTACATCGATGCCAAGGGCAAACACGTTGTTGTCATCGGAGGCGGCGACACCGGTAATGACTGTGTCGGAACTTCCATCCGTCTCGGTGCCAAATCTGTGACACAGCTTGAGATGATGCCGAAAGCACCGGATCAGCGTGCCGAGAACAATCCGTGGCCGGAGTGGCCGAAGATCTGCAAGACGGATTACGGCCAGGAAGAGGCAATCGCCGTATTCGGCCATGATCCGCGGATTTACCAGACAACCGTAACGGAATTTATCAAAAACAAAAAGGGTGAAGTCTGCCAGATCAAGACCGTAAAACTGACACCGAAAAAAGATGAGAAATCCGGCCGCATGATGATGGTTCCGGTTGAGGGAACAGAAGAGATTCTCCCGGCAGATCTCGTTCTTATTGCAGCAGGCTTTTTAGGATCCCAGAAATATGTGACCGATGCATTTAAAGTGGAAGTCAACCAGCGCACCAACGTGAAGACAGATGACGGAAAATACCAGACAACAAAAGAAAATGTCTTCACCGCAGGCGATATGCACCGCGGCCAGTCCCTGGTCGTATGGGCGATCCGCGAGGGACGCGAGGCAGCAAAGGCAGTCGATGAATCCCTGATGGGATACACGAATCTCTAAGTTTTTCTTGACAAAACACGCGAAAAACTGCTATAATATGCCCAAAACAAGGGTGTTTTTACGCAAGGTGTCTTTCTGCCCTGCCGCGTGAAAGCACCCTTTTCGTTTAGAATCGTCTTTGATAAAGGAGAGAATCGATATGGCAAAGTATACGAAGGAAGCGATCCTTCAGATGGCGGAGGAAGAAGATGTTGAATTTATCCGCCTGCAGTTTACCGATATGTTTGGAATGATGAAAAATATGGCCATCACCGCCGGACAGCTGGAAAAAGCCCTGAATAATCAGTGCGTTTTCGATGGCTCTTCGTTCGAAGGATTTGTCACCATCGAGGAAGCAGACATGTTTCTGCACCCGGATCTCGACACCTTTGCAATACTTCCGTGGCGTCCGCAGCAAGGAAAGGTTGCAAGATTGATCTGTGATGTGTATGATAGAGAGGGGAATCTTTATGCAAAGAGTTCCCGGACCATCCTTCAGAAGGTAATTTTCGAAGCGAAAGCGATGGGCTATGAGTTTGAAATCTCACCGGAGTGTGAATTTTTCCTGTTCCACACCGATGAGGACGGCGGAGCAACGAGTGTAACGCACGACAAAGGCGGTTATCTGGATCTGGGACCGCTGGACCTGGGAGAAAACGCGCGGCGCGATATGGTGCTGACCCTCGAAGAAATGGGAATCGACGTTGAGTCTTCCTTCCACGAGGTAGCGGCAGGCCAGCACGAACTGGATTTCTGTCCGGCTGCAGCACTTCGGACGGCAGATCAGCTGATGACTGCCAAATTTGCTATCCGTACGATTGCAAAACGTCATGGCCTTCACGCAACCTTTATGCCAAAACCAAAAACCGGAGTTCACGGATCGGGTCTTCATCTTTCCTTCTCCCTGTTTCAGGAGGGAAAAGATGTGTTTGCCGACAAATCCGATGAATACGGGCTCAGCAAAGAGGCATATTACTTTATGGGCGGACTGATGAAACACATCAGCGGAATCGCAGCGATTACCAATCCGCTTGTAAACTCCTACAAACGTCTGACACCTGGATACGGTGCACCGATCTACGTGGCATGGTCTGCAAAGAACAGAAGCCCGCTGATCCGCATTCCGCTGACGGGAGACGGTATCATGGCCATTGAGCTTCGATGCCCGGATTCGGCAGCCAATCCGTACCTGGCACTTGCTGTCTGCATGGCAGCAGGACTTGACGGTATCAAACAGAAAATCGTTCCGCCGTCCCCGGTGGACCGCAATATTTCCGATCTGACAGAAGAAGAACGAAACGCGATGCAGATCACCCTTCTCCCGGGAAGCCTTGGAGAAGCGGTCGCAGAGTTAAAAAAAGACGATTTTCTGTGTCAGGTACTCGGCCAGGAATTTGTGGATGGATATATCAATGCCAAAGAAGAAGAGTGGCATGAGTATCTCCGCCAGGTATCCGACTGGGAGACCGAGAAATATCTGTACCGTATTTAGACGACGAAGGGGCCTGAAAATGCATGAGCAGCATAGTGATAGTACTTCCCAAAATAGAAGATGGAAAGCGCATCCGGGATATTCTGGCAAAAAGAGGATATGAAATCGATGCTGTCTGTTCGACAGCGGCAGCGGCGCTCGGAGAGATGAACAACTTAAACGGCGGTATCGTCATCTGCGGCTACAAGCTCCCGGATATGTTTTTTACGGATCTGAATGAGTGTATGCCGTCCGGCTTCCAGATGCTTCTGATTGCATCGAGCCGCGCATTAAGTGCGGTGGAGGGAACCGGAATCATGGCGGTTACGATGCCGCTTTCCGTGTACGAGCTGGTCAATACACTGGAGATGATGCTGCAGAGTGCGGCACGGCGCAGAAAGAAAGAGCGGGCAAAGCCCAAGGTGCGCAGCGCCGAGGAACAGCACATCATCGATCGTGCAAAAAGCCTTCTGATCGAACGAAATCACATGACCGAGTCGGAGGCCCATCGCTACATGCAGAAATGCAGCATGGACAGCGGCACCAATCTGGTTGAAACGGCACAGATGGTGCTGACGCTTTTGACAGAGTAAGAAAAAGTGAAAAGGAGCGACATAATAATGTTCAAAATCAATGACAATTATCTGAAATTGCCGGGAAGCTATCTGTTTTCCACCATTGCAAAAAAAGTTGCAGCTTACACCGAGGCAAATCCGGACGCGAAAATCATCCGTCTTGGAATCGGCGACGTAACCCAGCCGATCGCACCGGCGATCATTGAAAAGCTGCACGGAGCAGTGGATGAGATGGGACACGCAGAGACCTTCCACGGATATGCACCAGATCTTGGATATGCTTTCCTTCGCGATACCATCGCAAAAAATGATTATCAGGACAGAGGATGCGATATCTCATCTGATGAAATTTTTGTATCGGACGGCGCAAAATGCGACTGCAGCAACATTCAGGAGATCTTCAGCCTGGACAACAAGATCGCTGTATGCGACCCGGTTTATCCGGTTTATGTAGACTCCAACGTAATGGCAGGCCGTGCCGGTGACTACGACGCAGCAACCGAGCGTTTCACGAATGTGATTTACATGCCGTGTACCGCAGAAAACAACTTCACCCCGGATCTCCCGAAAGAAACCCCGGATCTGATTTATCTGTGCTTCCCGAACAACCCGACCGGCGCTATGGTTTCCAAAGCCGAGCTGCAGAAATGGGTTGATTATGCAAATAAAGTAGGAGCCATCATCCTGTATGATGCTGCATACGAGGCATATATCTCAGAAAAAGACATTCCGCATTCCATCTATGAGTGCGAGGGTGCAAGAACATGTGCCATCGAAATGCGCAGCTTCTCCAAGAACGCAGGCTTTACCGGTATGCGTCTTGGATTCACCGTTATCCCGAAAGACATTAAATCCGGCGATGTGACTCTGCACAGCCTGTGGGCACGCCGTCACGGAACGAAATACAACGGAGCTCCGTACATCATCCAGAGAGCCGGCGAGGCTGTTTACTCTCCGGAAGGAAAAGCACAGTTAAAAGAGCAGGTTGCTTACTACATGAAGAACGCAAAAGTCATCTACGACGGATTAAAGGGCGCAGGCTACACCGTATCCGGCGGCGTCAACGCTCCGTATATCTGGCTGAAAACACCGGGAAATATGACTTCCTGGGAGTTCTTTGATCACCTGCTTGCAGACGCAAACGTAGTCGGAACACCAGGATCAGGCTTCGGCCCGAGCGGAGAAGGCTACTTCCGTCTGACTGCATTCGGTACGTATGAGAATACAGTAGAGGCAGTGGAGAGAATCAAAAAACTGTAAATTGTGTGCGAAATACCAATAAAACGGAATTTCTGCGCAATTTTATAAACACGCGAAAAAATAATTTTATATAGATAAAATTCACGAAAAATGCATTAGAATTTATATAAAATCCGTAAAAATTAGGTGTTTACAAATGCAAAACTGCTGTGCTATAATGCACAGTATGAAAAAGGCAGTGAAGGAAACTCCGTATGCGGAATCTGACAGGAAGCCGATGTCACCGACTGAGAGCATCAGCATGGAGGAAACATACAATGGGGAACATTCCGGAGCCGGTCTGCTGAACATGAGATCCGAACAGGAAATCAAGTAGGCAGATCCGTGATACGCGTTAAGTATAAATGAGTGGGCGTTTTCCCCCGGAAAACCGGAGAGAAAAACGCAATGCGGGTGGTACCGCGGGAACATAAAATATCCCGTCCCGGAACAGTAGTTAAAAAACTGTTCCGGGACTTTTTTATTTGAAAAAGCAATCCGGGACAGGCGAGAAAGAGAGGAGAACAAGACATGGAATTTATGACAGGCGTAAAGAAAAAAGAAGACATCTCCGTAAAAACTCTGCTGGAGACACCGGAAGGCACAGAAGTAAAACTCGAAGGAGCCGTACACATCATCCGTGACATGGGCGAGGTTGCCTTTGTCATCTTAAGAAAGAGCGAGGGACTCGTTCAGTGTGTGTACGAAGAAGGAAGCGTTGACTTCCCGCTGAAAGATCTGAAAGAGGAATCGGCAGTTGCCGTAACCGGAACGGTCAAAAAAGAGGACCGCGCACCGGGCGGCGTCGAAGTCAGGCTGCAGACCATCACCGTTCTTTCCGAGCCGACCGAGCCAATGCCGCTCGCAGTCAACAAATGGAAAATGAACACCTCCCTTGAAGCAATGCTGAACATGCGGCCGATCGCTCTTCGAAACGTCAGAGAGCGTGCAAAATTCCGCATCCAGGAAGGCGTGGTACGGGCGTTCCGTGATTTCCTTCATTCCCAGGGATTCACCGAAATCCATACACCGAAGATCGGCGCGAAAGGCGCTGAGGGCGGCGCAAACATCTTCAAGCTGGAATATTTCCACCGCCCGGCTGTCCTGGCACAGAGCCCGCAGTTCTACAAACAGATGCTCGTTGGCGTGTTTGACCGTGTCTTTGAAGTCGGACCGGTTTTCCGTGCAGAGAAACACAACACGAAACGTCATCTGAACGAGTATACCAGCCTTGACTTTGAGATGGGCTACATCGAGGATTACACCGACATCATGGCAATGGAAACCGGATTTTTACAGTACATGGTGGAGCTTCTTAAAAAGGATTACGCAAAAGAGCTGGAGATCCTGAAAGTTATGCTTCCAAAGACAGAAGAAATCCCAACTGTACCGTTCACGAAAGCGAAAGAGCTGGTAGCCGAGAAATACAACCGAAAGATCCGCAACCCGTTCGACCTTGAGCCAGAGGAGGAGCTTCTGATCGGCCAGTATTTCAAAGAGGAGTACGACGCAGACTTCGTATTCGTCACCGAATATCCGTCGAAAAAGAGACCGTTCTATGCGATGGACGACCCGGAGGATAAGAGATACACAAAGAGCTTCGACCTGCTGTTCCACGGTCTGGAGATTACAACCGGAGGCCAGCGTATCCACGATTACAAGATGCTCTCTGAAAAGATCGCAGCCCGCGGCATGACAGAAGAGGGCATGGAGCAGTACTTGAGTGCTTTCAAACACGGTATGCCGCCGCACGGAGGTCTTGGCATCGGTCTGGAGCGTCTGACCATGAAGCTGATCGGTGAGGACAACGTCCGCGAGACAACGCTGTTCCCGCGTGATCTTACAAGACTGGAGCCGTAAGCGGATCCTGCTGGAAAATAAAAAAGGAGAATGAGTGAAATGGCAAATGTGATTTCAGATGAAACGATGGAATATGTCGGCATCCTGGCAAAGCTGGAATTAAAGGATGAGGAAAAAGAATCCGCACGTCAGGATATGCAGAAAATGCTGGATTATGTAGATAAATTAAACGAGCTCGACACCAGCAAGGTCGAGCCGATGACCCACATTGTCGAGATGGGAAATGTATTCCGCGAGGATGAAGTAACCAATGGCGACGACCGCGATGCAATGCTTGCCAATGCACCGGAAGTCAAAGAGGGCCATTACAAGGTTCCGAAAACGGTAGAATAGCAGGAGGAGATTGATATGGAAATCAAAGATATGACAGCAGTACAGCTTTCTGCCGCAATCAAAGAAGGAAAGATCACTGTAGCGGACGCTGTAGAAGCGTCTCTTGCGGCAGTCAAAGCATCGGAAGAATCAATTCACGCATTCCTTCTTGTGGATGAAGAGGGTGCAAGAGCACGCGCGGCAGAAGTGCAGAAGAAAATTGACGCAGGAGAGCTCACCGGTCCGCTGGCCGGCGTTCCGATTGCGGTCAAGGACAACATCTGTACAAAAGGTCTTGCGACGACGTGTGCGTCAAAGATCCTGCAGAACTTTGTTCCGACGTACGATGCAGAGGTTATCACACGGCTCGAAGAGGCGGGAGCCGTTATCATCGGAAAGACAAACATGGATGAGTTTGCGATGGGAAGTACGACAGAGACTTCCGCGTACGGCGTGACGAAAAATCCATGGAACACCGAACACGTTCCAGGCGGTTCCTCCGGCGGTTCCTGCGCAGCCGTTGCAGCAGGAGAAGTACCGATAGCACTTGGCTCCGATACCGGCGGATCGATCCGTCAGCCGAGTTCCTTTTGCGGCGTAACCGGCATGAAACCGACGTACGGCACCGTTTCCCGTTACGGACTGATCGCTTACGGTTCCTCCCTCGACCAGATCGGACCGGTCGCAAAGGATGTGACAGACTGTGCAGCACTGCTGCAGACCGTTGCTTCGTATGATGCAAAAGATGCGACATCAATGAAACGCGATGATTACGATTTCATGAGCGCTTTAAAAGAAGATGTCTCCGATCTGAAAATCGGTATTCCGAACAGCTATTTCGGCGAAGGTTTGGATCCGCAGGTAAAGGAATCCATTTTAAAGGCTGCCGATGTCCTGAAGGCACGCGGAGCAGAAGTAGAGTATTTCGATCTCGACCTCATTGATTATGCGATTCCGGCTTACTACGTCATTGCATCCGCCGAGGCAAGCTCCAACCTGGAACGATTCGACGGTGTGAAATACGGCTTCCGTGCCAAAGAGTACGAAGGACTCCACGATATGTATAAGAAGAGCCGTTCCGAGGGCTTCGGTCCGGAGGTGAAACGACGGATTATGCTGGGAAGCTTCGTGTTGAGCTCCGGTTACTACGATGCGTATTATCTGAAAGCGCTGCGCACGAAAGCCCTGATTAAACAGGAGTTTGACCGCGCATTTGAGAAATACGATATGATTTTAAGCCCGGCAGCACCATCGACGGCACCGCGCCTTGGAGAATCGCTTTCCGATCCGCTGCAGATGTATCTGGGCGATATTTACACCGTATCCGTCAACCTCGCCGGTCTTCCGGGCATCACCGTTCCGTGCGGCATGGATGACAAGGGTCTTCCGATCGGCATGCAGCTTATCGGAGACTGTTTCTCAGAGAAAAAACTGTTCCGTGCAGCGTACACCTATGAGCAGGCACGCGGTGCATTCGGGCAGCCAGAAAAACGGTAAGGAGGAAGCAAAACAATGTCAAAACAGTATGAAACCGTCATCGGACTTGAAGTACATGTGGAGCTTGCGACGAGAACAAAAATTTTCTGCGGCTGCTCTACCGCATTCGGCGGTGCGCCGAACACCCATACCTGCCCGGTCTGCACCGGTATGCCGGGATCCCTTCCGGTATTAAATAAGAAGGTTGTCGATTACGCCCTGCGCGTCGGACTGGCTGCAAACTGCAAAATCAACCAGCTCTGCAAATTCGACCGAAAGAACTATTTCTACCCCGACAACCCGCAGAACTATCAGATTTCTCAGCTGTATCTGCCGATCTGCCACGATGGATATGTGGAGATCGACACCGCAGCGGGAAAGAAGAAAATTGGCATCCACGAGATCCATATGGAGGAAGATGCAGGAAAGCTGATTCACGATGAGTGGGAGGACTGTTCTCTCGTCGATTACAACCGAAGCGGCGTTCCGCTGATCGAGATCGTCTCCGAGCCGGATATGAGATCCGCGGAGGAAGTTATCGCTTATCTGGAAAAACTGCGTATGATGATTCAGTATCTCGGCGCATCCGACTGCAAACTGCAGGAAGGCTCGATGCGTGCCGATGTCAACCTTTCGGTCCGCGAGGTTGGAAGCGAGAAATTCGGAACGCGTACAGAGATGAAGAACCTGAACTCCTTCAAGGCGATCGGAAGAGCGATCGAGGGAGAGCGTGCAAGGCAGATCGAGCTGATCGAGGAAGGAAAAGCCGTTGTCCAGGAAACCCGCCGCTGGGACGACAACAAAGAGTATTCCTATGCGATGCGTTCGAAAGAGGATGCGAAGGATTACCGCTACTTCCCGGACCCGGATCTGCCGCCGGTGCACATTTCCGACGAGTGGATCGACCGCATTGTGAAATCCATGCCGGAATTCCAGCCGGAGAAACAGGCACGCTACGTGGAGCAGTACGGACTGCCGCAGTACGATGCGGGCATTCTGACGGGTTCCAAGAAGCTCTCCGATCTCTTTGAGGAGACGACGGCGCTCTGCGGCAAACCGAAAAAAGTGGCAAACTGGCTGATGGGCGAGACCTTACGTCTCTTAAAAGAGAACGGGCAGGAGCCGGAGGATCTGCAGTTTTCACCGAAGCATCTGGCATCCCTGATCGAACTGGCAGAAGCCGGATCGGTCAACAACCAGGTGGCGAAAGAGGTATTTGAGCAGATTTTTGCAGAGGATGTCGATCCGGAAGCATACGTCGAGGAACACGGACTGAAAACCGTAAACGACACCGGCCTTCTGGAAGAAACCGCGAGAAAAGTTCTGGAAAACAATCCTGGCCCGGTAGAACAGTACAAATCCGGAAAGACAAAAGTCCTCGGATTCCTGGTCGGCCAGGTCATGAAAGAAATGAAAGGCAAAGCCAACCCGGCAGCGGCAGGAGAGCTGCTGCAGAAGCTGCTGTCTGAATAAAAAACAAAATTGCACGAATGGAGGCCTGAAAATGGTCTCCATTTTTCTGCCCGAAAAATCAAAGAAAATGCATAAGCTGCCTCCCTTTGGGAAATGATTTATAAAGAAACCGGAAGAGATAGAAAGACGATACAAAATCCGGGAAAAGGAGGTTTCTTTACATGAAAGGACTGGATTACACCGCGCTCACCGTTGCGATCATCGGAGCCGTCAACTGGGGCCTGATCGGATTCTTCCGCCTCGACCTCGTCGCCTTGGTCTTCGGAAACATGACGTGGCTGAGCCGCATCATCTACGCAGTTGTCGGCATCTGCGGCCTCTACCTGATCTCCGTCTACGGAAGAATTTCCGACCACGTACTGGGGCAGGCGTAAGAACAGGAACCCTCTCATATACGCCAAGAAAGGCGGTGTGAGAGGGTTTTCTTCTGCCGTTTTTAAAAAGACAAAAGAAATCGCAGAGTGTTTTTCTGTGAATACCAATACTGTTTACCGCCTGGAAAAACAAATGCGTGAAACAGGTTCTGTAAAAACAAGAACATCACAGAGAGGACGTAAACATGCCCTGACACCGGAAGATCTCCAAAACATTGACCGGGTGGTTCAGCAGGAACCAGATATCACAATTGATGAAATCATTGATAAACTTGGTCTGCATGTTTGTAATGAAACAGTCCGCAAGGCAGTTATTATAGCAATTCCAGAAAATAATGCAAAAAATTCAGCACTGCAGAACGTGAATTACTGCGTCACAGATTTTCGTCGTACCCCGGTACGCCTTCAAATCCGTTCCTTGTAATTCGCGCCCTGCCGCACTGCCTTTTTTGCGTTATTTTCTGGTCTTGCTATAAACTCGGGTATTCTTACAAGAAAAAATCTCTTCATGCCTCAGAGCAGGAGCGTCCCCTATGTCAGGGAAAAACGCAGAAACTGGAAAAAACATATGTCGGAGAAAGACATAAATCATCTGGTCTTTCTGGACGAAAGCGGAGTAAACATCAATATGACGCGACATTATGCCAGAGCATGGAAAAACCGGAGAGCAGTAGATAAAACTCCACTCAACACGCCCTGCAATACAACCGTTCTTTCTTCCATACGTCTGAATGGAGACTGTGCCTATACAGTCTATCCGGGAGGAACTACTGTAGAGCGGTTTGCAGAGTACCTGAAAACAAAGTTGCTGCCGACGCTTTCAGAAGCAAACATTATCGTTATGGATAATATGCGTTCCCATCATGCAAAAGCGGTGAAACAGCTACTGGACAGCTCAAAAGTAACCTATCTGTATTTGCCCCCGTATAGTCCGGATCTGAATCCGATTGAAAAGATGTGGTCAAAACTCAAAGCATCTTTAAGGAAAGAAAAGATACGGATTGCATCGGAATTACCATCAGCTATTTCAAAAGGATTTTTAACAATTCGTCCAAAGGACTGCATAGGGTGGTTTCGTTCGTGTAATTATGTGCAATAATTTATTGGATTGCTATAAATACCCGCCGCCCACACAGCGGCGAAAAGCTGTTCTGTGAATACGATCAAGAAGTGAAGCACTACCCGGAAAAGCGTGGGATTCAGACCAACATCGGCAACCTGAACAGGGAAATCTGCCGCCGACTACCGAAAGCAGATGAAGCCAAAGGAAGCCCGCAGCAACGTGATTGACGCTATCCTTGCCGCCCGGACGGACTGTAAGTAGTGGTAGTATAAAAATAGTACAAAGTAAAGATCCATATGCTTGTAAAACCTATGCTTGTAAAACTCCATCAAATCAAAGCGTATCATCATTTATGGAATCTATAAAGGACAAAAGTTCGTTAAAAATACTGGTGGTTATGATTTGAGTTTATATCTGCTGTGTTTTATTTCGATACTGTCTCGGAGTCATACCATATTTCTTTTTAAAAGCAGTCTGAAAGTGGGCCTGACTGGAATAGCAAAGATAATTGCTTATTTCGGTCAGACTTTTTTCCGTAAAAGTAAGGAGACTTTTTGCCTCTTCCAGTTTGCAGCGGCTGATATAAGCGCCGGGGTTAAATCCTAATTCGGATTTGAATTTTTTGGCAATGAAAGAGGTGCTGCGGTCAATATGAGCGGCAACATCTTCCAGACGAATCGCTTCATTGGTATGACTTCTGATGTAATTCATGCAGTCGTAGATATCAGCAGATATCCCGCTTGGTAGGTGGGTTTCACCGGCTTTTTCGCAAAAGTCGAAAAGCATTTGATACTGTAAATCGTTGATTTCTTTTAGCGTCTGAAGCTGTTCACATTCCTGTATATACATATCCATAAGATGATAAGCACGTTCAACGTCAACACCGCCCGGAATTGCGCCGATCATCCCTACATTTGTCACCGTACTGATAAAAATATTTTTGGCCTGGCGTAAAGGCGATTTTGCCAGTTTCTTTTCATTGAGATTCAAAGGAGTAGATTTGAGAAAATCCGCCAGTTTCTTTGGATTCCCGTTTCGAATATGTTCATAGAGCTCCAACTCCATATAATGGGTGGAGTGAAGTTCTTCATTTTCCTTATTTTCAATAAACTGCTTTACATTGTGTGAATTGCGGTTCACAGTATTACCAAAGCTTATTTCCAGTATTTCCGGAATATCGGCATTCTTCCGGTTCAGAATCAGATGAAGTAATGACAGATGTCTTGCAAGATGCAGGCGGCTGGTTGTCGGTATTGTATATAAAAATTCGACGATTTGCTCCCGGTATGCTGCCGGAACAGCACTCTCTTGCATGAACAGATTGATCTGTGAGGGTGTGACGGGGCACTCGAAAATAGGACCAAGAATGATAACATAGTCGGTCTCTTCTATACAAATACATCCGTATATGATTTCAGAAGAATAAAAATGTATGGACGGATTAGGACCACCTGCGAGAACAGGGTAATCTGTAAGCGGTTCTACAGAAAAAAGCTCACCGATAGTTGAGTACTTTTCGGCCGTTCCGAGAAGTAAACTAATAGGAATCTTGGTTGTGGCATAATACTTTTTACAGAAATCAATATAATCCATGATTGATAATTCTCTCCTTTTTTCAAAAGTATATCACAAAAATTTTAAAAATACAGAAAAATATAATATAAAATAAAATTATGAAATATGAATCATGGAAAATGTAGTATTTTATAAGCAAAAAGAAAGAAAGAAGGAAGGAGAAAGTGAAGTGAGACAGAGAATAAGAATCCATAAAGCTGAAACGAACAAAGGCGCAGCGGATTTTTCACATCTGTTGGATGCACCTGCAGGAAAGCATGGGTTTGTACGTGTAAAGGACGGACATTTTTATTTTGAAGACGGAACACGCATTAGATTTTTGGGCTTCAATATGGCAGCAAGATCCAATACTCCGAATCATGAGACAGCGGAAAAATTGGCTGCAAGATTTGCCAGTATGGGTGTGAATGTCATTAGGCTGCATGCAGCAGATGCTCCTATCGGTGAAGAACCGTGTACGTGGAGCAGTTGTAAGGAAGCACCGCTTTTGGATTACGAGAGAGGGAACAGCCTGGAATTTAACAAAGCAGGTCTCGACAGATTTGATTATTTTGTCGCAAAATTGAAAGAAAAGGGAATCTATCTGCACATTGATCTGTTAGTTGCAAGAGCATTTAATAAGGAAGATGGAATTGAATATTCCGATAGAGTGGATTCCTGTACAAAATGCTTTCCGATGATTAATGAAAGACTGATTGAACTGCAGAAGGATTATGCAAGAAAGCTTCTGTTGCATGTGAATCCGTATACCGGGCTTGCACTGGCAGATGATCCGGCAGTCATTACCGTTCAGATCAATAATGAAGAATCGGCGATTAAGGGAACAGCGGAGCTGGAGCATGTTGAACATATGAAGCCTTATAGGCAGGAGGTTCAGAGAAAATTTAATCATTTTCTTCTAATGAAATACGATACAAGGGAAAAATTAAAAGAAGCCTGGACATTTGACGGTGTTTCAGCTTTGCAGGAGGATGAGAATCCGGAAGACTGCTCAGTACGTATTACGGAGGGAGATTTTGTCCAGCCGGTGAATGATCCGATGGGTTCATGGGAAGGAATGAACAGCCCGGCAAGATATGCAGATTATATGGAGTTTGGAATTTTTATTAACCGGGAATTTTATCAGATGATGAAAAATTATCTGCATTCTATCGGGGTGAAGGTTCCGATTAACACCAGTAACCTGCTGGGCGGTGCGGCTGATGTATACGGACACAGCGATGCGGACGTAATGGAAAATAACAGCTATTTCAATCATCCGCTGCTTCCGGTACAGGGAACGACATTTATGGTGTCGGGTCCGATGGAATATGTTTCCACCAATCCGCTGACCATACAAAAAGGTGCAGGTGCCATAGCAACAACGATCCCGAGCATGGGTGCAACTGCCATTATAAAAGGAAAGCCGTTTATGCTGAGTGAATGGAATGAATACGGACTTCATCCGTTCCATTCCACAGCGGCAGTGCAGACAGTGGCCTGTGCATGCTTAAATGACTGGGACGGACTGATTCTTTATAATTATCAGACATCTGAAAAATGGGATGATCAGCCAGCGGACGAGATTTTAAGTGTATTTGATGCATACAATGATCCGGCGGTGGCCTGTCAGTGGGGATTTATGGCATCTGTATTTTTGAAGGGCCTTGTGGCTGTTTCTGATAAAAAAGTAGATGTTGTATATACACAGGATGACCTTAAGACGCTTCCAAACGGGCATGGCATGCTGACAACGATGTTACCTTACATCACAGGTATGCGAAACGTTTTCCTGGATGGAGGTGAGAGGTACACCGGTGACGCGGATGCGGCCATCAATGCAGGCTTTTTAAATGGAGCCGATCTTTCCGAGGCAAAGAAAGGAGTCTATTATGCATGGTCTCCTTACAGGGATGCAATGAGAAGATATCCGGATAAAAACCGGCTGACTTTTGCGGCAAGGGATACCAAAGAGATACAGCCGGGTATACATCTTGGCGAAAAAACACTGGTTTTTGATAAGATTGAAAAGATTGCAGGGGACGGAGATTACCGGGAATTTGCAGAAATCCTGGATCAGGCCTTTAAGAAGTGGGGGATTGTTCCAAAGGATGCAGGACTTGTGGACGGGAAAATGATTTCAGTTACCAAAGAAATGATATTTGATCCGGATAATTCCAGATTTTCACTGAACACCGATTATTGCAGCTTTTTCAGCGGATCCCCGGAGAAAAATATCCGCCTGACGGAAAAAATTAATGCAGAAGTGAATAACAGCAGAATATCTATTTCGGTGCTTCCGATGGATACGGACAAGCTTGCAGATGCAAAAGAGTTTATCCTCACGGCAATGGGTGAGACGGGAATGGATGAAACAGAGATGCAGACGGGGATTGAACTGATGGGTTATGAATTTACCGCTGTGACAATGAAAGGAAAGCTTTTTGCAGATACGCTGGAAGGTACAATTTCAGTAAAAGGAAAGAAAGCAACACTTGAGATTTTAAGTCCGGTGGGGGAAGTCATCAGAATTATGGACGGAGAGAAGATTGGAGAATCTGTACTCTTTCATCTGGATGGAATGGTGCCGGGTATCATGTACCATTTATCAATAAACGAAGCATAAAACTTTTTAAGAGAGGTAAAATCAATGGGAAAAAAGAAAAAAGAACTTGGTTTCGACAGTGACGGCGCAAAAAAAGTCATGCGAAAAAGAGACTATATGGCAGATATGTCAGGGCAGTGGGCACTTGGACTTATGGCAAATGTAGTCGGTCAGCTTACATACTTCTATACAGACAAGGTGGGTCTTGCTGTTGGCGGTGTCGGTATTGTGATGGCAATCGCTAAAGTTATTGATGCACTTACTGATATCTGGTTTGGAAATGTAATCGAGCATTCAAAAGGCGGAAACAGTAAATTTTACAAATGGATGTTCCGCATGATGATTCCGGCGGCAGTAATTACATTTTTGATGTTTACAGTGCCGAAAGGTCAGACAATCGGAATGATTTATGTACTTGTGACTAATGTATTGTTGACAGCCGTAATTTATACGATGATTGCAACACCGTTTGGTGCAGTTATGGTTGTGCGTACCAACAGCCAGGTAGAACGAAGCAATATGGGTATCTTCCGTGCAGTAGGAAACTATGGGGCAGGGATGATCATTTCGATTATTATTATTCCTGTTACTAATATGTTAGGTGGAACACAGAGTGCATGGATTAAATTTGGAGCGATTTTAGCGTTAATTGTTCTTTTGCTGCTTGCAATTTGTTATAACAACGGACGCAAGGCAAAGTATTCAGAAGATACAGAAACGCTAAATGAAGTAGAGGAGGAAGAGGCAGTTCCGTTTAAAGATGCGATTAAAATGCTTTTTGGAAACAAATACTGGGTGATTGTTCTCTTATTCAATATTATTACAAATGTTACAAATGCGATTGCAGCGGTATCCGGAACTTATTACTGTAAATGGATCTTCGGAAATGATAATCTGGTGGCTATAACAGGTATCGCAGGGCTTGCGGCAACTTTACTTGGATTTGTGCTTGCGAAGCCAATCATTTCTAAACTCGGAATTAAGAAAACGGTTTACTTTGGGGTGTTAGGTCAGGCAATTACCTGTGTGGTCAGGTGTGTCGTTCCGACGAATTTCATGGCATGTACGGTGATGTCCTTAATCGGAAGTTTAGTACAGATTCCGCTGATGTGCTTATATGGAGTGCTTCTTGCAATGGCTGTCGATTATAATGAATGGAAATACGACAAGAAGCTGGTAGCAGTATCTTCAGGAGCAATCGGATTTGGAAGTAAAGTAGGCGGCGGACTGGGAAGCATTATTTTATCAGTCTTTCTTGCAATCGGAGCCTATGATGCTACATTGGAAGTTGCAACTACTTCTATGAGATATGCAATTTACGGGTTCTCAAATTATCTGCCGTTAGTGATGAATTTGCTGATGTTCTTTGTATTTACAAAGTTTGATTTGGAAGAGAAGCTTCCAAAAATGAGAGCGGAAGTTGAAGCACGTAGAAAGGGTCAGAATAACTAAATAAAAATATATCAGGTATGGAGCCGGCCATTTATGACTGGCTTCATGCTATATCAGAAATTAAATGGAAAGTGGAGAGATGATAAAATGAGCGACAAATATCAGAATACAGAATTGATACCGGAGGAAAGGGCGGCATATCTTTTAGAGGAACTGAGTCTGGATGAAAAAGTGGCTCAGTTGAACTGTGTTTTTCCATTTGACAAGGCGAGTTATGATTTTGCCGGAATCAATGAACAGACAAAGCATGGAATCGGACAGGTAAGTACGCTGGAAATGCGGAGAATGGAAAGTCTGGATGAAGTGGTCCGGTGGCAGAGAAAGGTGCAGAGAATCGTTATGGAAAACAGTCCGCACCGTATTCCGGCAATTTTTCATATGGAAGGACTCTGTGGAGCATTTATTCAGGATTCCACAAGCTTTCCTTCCGGAATTGGAAGGGGTGCCGGATGGAATCCAAAGTTGGAGGAGAAAATTGCAGAAATTGTAAGCCGTCAGGAAGCTGCTTGTGGTATTACGCATGTCTTTGCCCCTGTGCTTGATATTTCCAGAGATTCCAGAATGGGACGGCAGGGAGAAACGTATGGAGAGGATCCGGTTCTTACAGCCAGCCTGGGATCAGCTTATACAAAAGGGTGCCAGAAATATGAGACAGCAGGACGCAGAACAGAAAGTGTAGCCAAGCATTTTCTGGCATTTCATAATTCAGCAGCAGGTATTCATGGGGCCAATAGTGATACACCGGAACGTTTGTTAGAAGAAATCTATGGAAAGCCATTTCAGGCAGCCATTACAGAAGCAGGTTTAAGAGGAATCATGCCCTGCTATTGCCTGATCAATGGAGAGCCGGCTTCCGCATCGCATCATCTTTTGACAGAACTGCTGAGAGAAGAGATGGGGTTTGACGGACTTTGCGTCAGTGATTATGGCGCCATTAATAATGCATTTATGTTTCAGGGAATCGGGGAAACCAAAGAGGAAACAGGACTGTTATGCCTGGAGGCGGGAATGGATATGGAGCTTCCAAGTGTTGAGGGCTATGGGGAAGCATTTAAGAATCTGTTTGCGTCAGGCAGGGCAGATATGGACATTCTGGATCGGGCTGTAAAAAGAGTCCTGACGGCAAAGTTTCGTATGGGGCTGTTTGAACATCCTTTTGCTTTGGAAGGAGAAGAGCTTCGCAGAGTTTTTATGAATAAGAAGGATAAAGAAATTTCCCTGCAGTCTGCAAAAGAATCTATGGTACTGATTAAAAATAATGGTGTGCTTCCGATTCAAAAATCCGTAAAAAAGATTGCACTGATCGGACCTCACGCAGACAGTCCGAGAAAGTTTTTCGGAGGATATACGCATATGTGTATGATGGAATCTACCTATGCAATTGCCAACTCGATTGCCGGGGTCAGTGGAAGTGAAAATGTGGACAACAAAGAAATCGTGACTGTTCCGGGAACCAATATTCAGTCAGATGAAACGCCGGAATTTGACGTGATTCTGAAACGTCAGAAACCGGACTGCCGAAGTATATTGGAGGAACTGAAAGCTCAGATGCCGGATGCAGAGATTCGTTATGCTTATGGATACCCGATTGCAGGAGCGGATCAATCCGGTTATGCCCGGGCGCTTGAAATTGCAGAGGATGCCGATATTGTGATTCTTACTTTAGGAGGAAAGCACGGAACCTGTTCTATGGCCTCCATGGGAGAGGGTGTGGATGCGACAAATATCAATCTTCCGGAATGCCAGGATGCATTTATCAGGAAGGCAGCAAAGCTTGGGAAACCGCTGATCGGAGTTCATTTTGACGGACGCCCTATATCCAGTGATGCGGCAGATGCACATCTGGATGCAATACTGGAGGCTTGGAATCCGTCCGAGATGGGGGCGGAGGCAGTTGTGAGCACTCTGCTTGGCAGGTATAATCCTGGAGGAAAAATGCCGGTAACGACAGCTTATACTTCCGGTCAGATTCCAATTTATTACAATCACCCGCATAATTCCGCATGGCATCAGACCGGAAGCATCGGCTTTTTGAATTATGTGGATATGCCGCATACACCGAGGTATTATTTCGGACATGGTTTGTCTTATACAAAATTCGAATATAGCAATCTGCAGTTATCCAAGGATTGCATTATGCCGACAGAAAGTATCCGGATTCAGTGTGATGTGGAAAATACAGGAGAATACAAGGGGGATGAAGTCGTTCAGCTTTATCTGAAGGATATTCATGCAAGCATGGCAAGACCGGTCAAGGAACTGGCGGGATTTAAGAGAATTACGCTAGTGCCGGGAGAAAAGAAAAAAGTAATCTTTGAGATAAAAGCATCACAGCTTGCATTTCTGGATAGAAGGATGAAATGGAAGATTGAGAAAGGAACTATTGAGGCAGAAATAGGAGGCTCTTCAGAGGATATCAGACTAAGCGGCGCTTTTGAGATTGTAGAAAATGGATGGGTTGCCGGAAGAGACAGAGCGTTTTATGCAGATGTGACAGTGGAGTAAAGAGAATGGTTAAAAATAGAAAATTGCTTGCAGAGCAGCTGGTAGAAGAATCGGTTGTTCTGCTGAAAAATGAGAATCAGCTTCTTCCGCTTCAGGAAGGACAGACAGTTGCTGTGTTCGGACGATCAGCACTTGTGACCTATGTTTCCGGAAATGGTTCCGGAGCGGCAAGAGGAGCAGAAAGCAGTAATATCATAATAGAACTTGAGAAAGCAGGAATCTCTGTATGTGAGGAGTTAAAACAGTACTATCTGCAGCAGCGGGAAGCGGAAGCAGCGAATCCGCAGGAAGAATTCGATTTTTCCCAGATGAAGGAGGCGGTAAACAGTGGCCTGATGTATGAGATATTTGGAACGTACCATGCGCCGGTTCCGGAGTATCCGATTCCGGAATGTCTGCTGACTAATGTGAGAGACAAGACAAACACCGCAATTCTTGTGCTAGGAAGAAATGCAGGCGGAGAGGAATGTGACAGAAGATTGGAAGGAGATTATTATCTTACCGAAGAAGAAAAGAAGCTGGTCAGCCAGGTGTGCGAAAACTTCCCGGAAGTCATTGTAATCCTTAATGTAAATGGACTTATTGACCTGGAATGGACAACAAAGTATACTTCCGTAAAAAGTATTCTGTTCCTTGGTCTTCCGGGAGAGGGTGGTGCAAAGGCTGTTGCAGAAATCATTAAAGGTAATGTTTCCCCTTCCGGAAAGCTGGCATTTACAATTGCACACCGGTATGAGGATTATCCTTCTGCAAAGCATTTTTCATGGGACAAGGAGAAGGAAGAGCATATTCTGACTTATGAGGATTATGGACTGGATGCGGAAGAAAACGGGAGTTTCGGTTTCCGAAAAAGCCCGGTGACCGTATATCAGGAGGATATCTATAACGGCTACCGGTATTTCAGTTCTTTTGGGAAAGAGGTACTATTTCCATTCGGACATGGGCTTTCCTACACAAAATTTGCATTAGATGCGGCCGCTGTTTCAAAAGAAGAAGACGGGATAACTATAATAATTGATGTGAAGAATGTCGGACTCTGTGCAGGCAGGGAAGTCGTGCAAATCTATGTTTCTATGCCGGATGGAAAAACAGAAAAAGCAGAGAGAGAATTAAAGGGATTCGCCAAGACAGAAGTTTTGAAACCGGGAGAGAAAACAAGTGTGTCAATCCATATACCATGGGATGGACTTTCGTGTTATGAGGAAAAATCCTCCGTATGGCTGATTGAGAAGGGACGATATAAGCTCAGAATGGGAACGTCCTCGGAAGAGACCGTCTGCATCTGTGAGTTAGATGTTTCGGAGGACATTATATACAGCATTTGTCGTTCAGCGCTTGGGTTGAAAGCATGTAATGATGGAAAACTTACGTTTTTAAAGAAAAATTGCCTGAAAGACCAGGAGTTGCCGAGTGATGCATGCGGCGGAGTCTGTGAAGAAAATCCAATGTATAAACTAACGCTTTCAGGAATTGATGTCAAACCGGAGAAAAGAGAGGCGGGGCAGGGAAGGCAGGTAAGAGATTTTTCAGATTTCACAGAGGAACAGCTTGCGGCACTTCTCGTAGGCTACGGTTCCGGAATTCCCTTTGCAGGATTTCTGGATACAGCGTTTCCGGAGACCATCTGTGATAAAGAAGGAAAGCCTTTGACCTGCAATGATCATCCGGCAGGGCATAATGGATATGTGTCACCAGCAATCAAAGATAAAGGAATCCATTCTGTTTTCTATATGGATGGACCTGCCGGAATCGGGAGAACTGCGTGGCCGACGGAAATGCTGCTGGCATGTGCGTTTAATAAAGAGGCGTGGTACAGATTTGGAGAAGCAGTGGGGGCAGAGTGTGAGGAAGCACAGGTTGATGTGTGGCTCGCACCTGCAGTAAATCTTCACCGAAATCCGTTGTGTGGTAGAAACTTTGAGTATTTTTCAGAAGATCCTTTTCTTACAGGAGTGTGTGCCTGCGCAATTACAAAAGGCGTACAGGAAAATCATCAGGTACTGGTGTGTCCAAAGCATTTCGCAGTTAATGAGCAGGAAACCTACCGCAGGGGAAACGCAAAGAAACAGTATGACGCAGTAGATTCTGTTATTACGGAACGGGCAGCCCGGGAACTGTATCTGAAACCATTTGAAATGCTGGTAAAAAAAGCAAATGTACGCTGCATTATGACTTCTTTTAATAAAATTAACGGGATATTTGCAGGTGGAAACAGCGACCTGTGCAACCGGATTCTGCGGGAAGAATGGGGATATGAAGGATTTCTGGTGACTGACTGGGGGGATATGGATATTGTGGTGGATGGCGCGGATGCAGTTGCGGCCGGAAATGATGTTGTCATGCCAGGCGGACCGCCGGTGATTAAACAGATTCTGAATGGATACCGGGAAGGGCGAGTGACACGCAGGCAGCTGGAGACAGCGGCGAGTCATCTGCTGCGGGTAATCAAGAGTTTGAAAGGAAGAAATGGAAAGAATGGAAAAGAAGATATATGAATTTACAAACGACGGCAATTCCTGTGTGATTTATGATGCAAAGCCGCCAAGATACTGGTTTAACTATCTGTGGAATGAAAACGGCTACTGCGCGCAGGTTTCCCAGAACGGGCATGGACGCAGCTATTACCTGAATGAAAGAGCAGATATGTGTATGATCAATAACAATGATGCAAGATATTTCTATATCCGGGATGATGAAATGAATAAAAGCTGGAATATCGGTGCGGCACCGCTGAATGAACAGGTAGAAAGCTATCAGTGTGAGCACAGTATCGGATTTTCCAGACTTCAGTCCGAGTGTCAGGGGATAGAAAGCTCCTGGAGAATTTTTGTGCCGCAGACCGGATTCCAGGAAGTGTGGACGTTTCGACTCAGGAACAAGAGTGACAGAGCCCGTATGCTCAGTACATTTTCAGCGGTAACTTTTGAACTGGAGGGGTTCTCATATCCCCGTTATTATGAAATGTACCGTTGCCTTGAAACTTCCTTTGACAGGGAATTAAATGGAATATATTGTAGATCCGCTCATCCGTTTGCACCGCATAAACGGTACAATGCTTATCTGGCTTCTTCCGAGCCTGTGTATGCTTATGACGGGGATCTGGCCAGATTCTGTGGAGCGGCAGGATCTGTCACGAAGCTGGATGCTTCTGCTTATGCACTGTTTCAGAGACCGGATGTAGTAGTAAATGGCGGTGACTGTACGAATTCTGAGGCGGCACTGTTTATTCTTGGCGGTGTGCTGCAGCATAAGTTCATACTGCAGCCGGGCGAGACAAAGGAAATCCGGATGGTCTTCGGCGTCAGTGAATCTCTGGATGAGGCAAGAGCGACAGCTAAAATGTATGCGGATGCTAAGCGTACGGAAAGTGCCTGTAAGGAGACCGTGGAATATAATCTGGACAAATACAGTTCCCTGTCCGTCACTACACCGGACAGCAAAATCAATCATATTATGAACCAGTGGCTGAAGAAGCAGATAGACTGCTGTATTGTTGGAAAAAAGGGTGTGCGGGATAATCTGCAGATTGCAGTGGCACTTCTGAATTATCGTCAGGAGAAGGCCAAGGAGGAGATTTTGGAATGTCTGCGCCATCAGTTTCGTGATGGACATGCTGTACTGACCTGGTATCCGTATGACGACACCAGGTATTCAGACCAGCCGTTCTGGATTATCTGGGCGGTGTGTGAACTTATCAAGGAGACGGGAGATTACACGATTCTGCAAAAGAAGATTGAGTGGCAGGATGGCGGCGATGCTTCTGTAGTGGAACATTTAAAAGCAGCCGCAGATTGTCTTATCCGGGATAAGGGAAGAAATGGGCTGAGCCGGATTTATTTTGCAGACTGGAATGATGCGCTGAATATCACAACCGATCCGGAAGCGGAATCCGTCATGCTTTCTCATCAGTTCTGTCTTGCTTTCAGAGAACTGAAGCTGCTTATGGAAAAAATCGGGGAGACTGATTATGCAGAATTTCTGAAAAAAGAATATGATACCATGAGAAAGACTATTAATGAGAAAGCCTGGGATGGTGAATGGTATATGCGGGCACTCAGTAAGAAGGAAAATATTGGTTCCAGAACAAGTGAAGGCAGTAAAATCTATCTGAATGCCCAGACCTGGGCAGTTCTGGGAGACGTGGCAGATGAAGAGAAGCTCCCGAAGCTTCTGGCTGCGGTTGACAATATGGAACATGATTTCGGTTTCCCTCTGAATATGCCGCCGTATGAAAAATATTCTCCAAACGTTGGGCGGATGTCGGGAATGCTGCCGGGGCTGTTTGAAAACGGCGGAGTATACTGCCATGCAACGGGATTTAAGATCCTTATGGACTGTAAACTCGGCAGAGCTGAAAAGGCACTTTGTACTCTGAAAAAAATCATGCCGGACAGTGAAAAGAATCCGTCTACGCAGTCCGGCGCCGAGCCGTATGTATTTACCAACTGCTATTCCACACATCCGAAATATTACGGCAAATCTTACTGGTCCTGGACGACCGGAACCTCTGCATGGTGCATGAAGGGACTGTATGAAGGCATTATGGGGGTAAAACGCGGATATGACGGGCTGGAAATTACCCCATGTTTTCCGAAAGAATGGGAACGTGCTGAGATGACGAGACATTTCCGAAACGCTGATTATCATATTGTAATTGAGAATCCGCAGTGCCGGAAGGCTGTTACATCCGTAATTATTGCGGACGGAACACAGATAAAAGGAAACAGGATTCCGGATTTTGCAGACAATAAAAAGCATGAAATAAAGGTTATCCTTCAATAAAAATTATTAGCACCCGCTACTGATAAGCGTCGATGTAGGGGGAAATGGCTTGGAATGGGACAGAAAATCAGTGCCTGTTTTTTCTCTCACCTGAAGCTGATAAAATACAGTGGGAAACCCACCAAGGTAAGGTCTAACCAACCGCCTTGTACCGAGTCCTTGGAATTGAAGCGGTAACGTTAGATTTAAGCGTAGGACAGGGAGCAACAGAGCCGAAACGAAAGTGAAGTGATTGAGCTGGGAAATGATTATGAGGTCGGAAATGGTCGAAGCGTTCTATTACGTTGCAGACAACATCAGATCGTGTTCTGGATGTCAGCAAGATCGAGATCGACAAAAGCGCCGCGTGTGCCGACGACACCGGCTACGTTGGCGAGTACATCGATTCTTCCGTATTTTTTCATAACAGTTTCAACCACATTGCGGCAGTCATCTGCAGAAGAAACATCGGCTTTCAGGAAGGTAACATCGCCCTCTTTTTCATTTCTGATGCTTTTTTTTCGGTTTTTCCTTGCTTTTTAGAAAGATGCTGTTATAATAAGGAAAAGTGAATAAATATACATCACATGAGGAGAGAAGGAGATTATTATGAAAATGAATTTTGCAAAAAAAGCAACAGCACTTGCAATGTCCGTTCTGTTTGCTGTTTCGATGGCAGGATGCGGGAGTTCTGCATCTACCGCAAAGAAAGTAGAAGTAACATCCGTAGAGGATCTGGCAGATCTGAAGATTGGTGTACAGACCGGAACAACAGGTGATTCTCAGGCGAGCGATGCCGTTAATGCAGATTCCCAGATGCAGCGTTACAACAAAGGCGCCGATGCTATTCAGGCACTGAAAAACGGAAAGATTGACTGTGTTGTCATCGATTCCCTGCCGGCAGAGAAATTCGTTGCAGCAAACGATGATCTGAAAATTGTAGAAGGCATTTTTGATACCGAAGAGTACGCGATGTGCTTCAAAAAAGGAAATGAGTTAAGAGACGAATTTAACACCGCATTGGCAGAGCTGAAAGAGGACGGAACTCTTGATGAGATCATGAGCAACTACATCGGTGATGAAGTCGGCCAGCATCCGTATGAGTCCCCGGCAGACGTGGACCGCTCCAACGGAACGCTTACCATGGCAACCAACGCTGAGTTCGAGCCGTGGGAGTACAAAGAGGGAACCGATATTGTTGGTATCGACGCTGATATTTCCCAGGCCATCTGCGATAAGCTTGGTTATGAGCTGAAAATCGAGGATATGGCATTTGAAACTATCCTTGCATCCGTCAACAGCGGAAAAGCAGATTTTGGCGCAGCCGGAATGACTGTTACTCCGGAGCGTGAGGAGAGCGTTGATTTCACCGATACTTATGCAAATGCAACACAGGTTGTTATTGTAAGAAAGTAATCTAATGAGAGAAAAAGAGCGGCTGTCCGCCAGGCAAAATGGTGCAGCCGCTCTTTTTGCAGGAAATGAAACCACAAAGGAGAGATGTATTTTATGGAAAATTTACAGCATCAGTTTAACCGTTACTTTGTAGACAACGGTGCTACAGAGTGGTGGCTGACCGGTCTGAAGACGACGCTGCTTGTCACGGTAATCGCACTGTGCATCGGTGTTGTGCTCGGACTTCTCATCGCACTGATCCGTTCAACACACGAGCAGACCGGTAAATTAAAACTTCTGAATATTGTTGCACGCGTCTATCTGACGATCATCCGCGGAACGCCGTCCATGATTCAGATTCTGTTTTTCTATTCCGTTATTTTTGCAACCGTAAACCTGAACAATATCGTGATCGGCGGAATTGCCTTTGGTATCAACTCCGGTGCGTACGTTGCCGAGATTTTCCGTTCCGGAATCATGTCTGTGGATAAAGGACAGACGGAAGCGGGACGAAGCCTTGGTTTAAACCCGGCACAGACCATGCGTCTGATTATCATTCCGCAGGCGTTTAAAAACGTTCTTCCGGCGCTGATCAACGAGATGATCGTGCTGTTGAAAGAGACTGCCATCATCGGCTATATCGGAACCATCGATATTACAAAAGCAGCAACCCTGGTACAGAGCCGTACATACGATGCACTGGTTCCGCTTCTCTCCGCAGCGATCTTTTATCTGATTCTTGTTATGATTCTGACCTATTTCATGGGCAAACTGGAAAGGAGACTGCGTAAGAGTGACCACTAACGAAAAAGTATTAATTAAAGTTGAAAATCTGCAGAAGAGCTTCGAGGATAATAAAGTTTTAGACGGAATCAGCACAGAGATCCGTCAGGGAGAAGTTGTCGCTGTCATCGGTCCTTCCGGTTCCGGAAAATCGACGTTTCTGCGTTCCTTAAACCGTCTGGAAATTCCAACCGGCGGAAAAATTTATTTCGAGGGTGTTGACATCACAGCACCGGAAACCGACATTGACCATGTGCGTCAGAAGATCGGAATGGTATTCCAGCAGTTCAATCTGTTTCCGCACAAAACCGTTAAGGAAAATATCATGCTCGCTCCGGTGACGTTAAAACTGATGACACCGGAAGAAGCAGAGAAAAAAGCGATGGAGCTCCTGACCCGTGTCGGGCTGCCGGACAAAGCAGATGCCTATCCGGGAAGCCTTTCCGGCGGACAGAAGCAGCGAATCGCCATCGCACGCGCCCTTGCGATGAATCCGGATGTTATGCTGTTTGATGAACCGACTTCCGCACTCGATCCGGAGATGGTAGGAGAGGTTCTGGAAATCATGAAAGAGCTTGCCGAATCGGGCATGACCATGGTTGTTGTCACACATGAGATGGGCTTTGCCAGGGAGGTGGCAACCCGCGTCGTCTTTATCAACGAGGGAAATATTCAGGAGGAGAATACTCCGCAGGAATTCTTCGCAAATCCGCAGAATCCGCGTCTGAGAGAATTTTTATCGAAAGTATTATAAGCAACAGAGATAAGAAAAACCGATGTTCTGTGAAAATAATCGCACAGAACATCGGTTTTTTAGCTTTTATGAAAGAAAGAACTTATTTCGAAATCGGCCGTGTAACCTCTTTCAGCCACTCTTTCTCTTCGCCCTCCAGATATGGAGAAATCTTCTCATACACTTCTTTGTGGTAATTGTTCAGCAGCTCGACATCTTTCTCTGTCATATACTGCGTATCGATACCGTCGAGGTCGATCGGAACCATGGTGACGAACTCAAAGCGCATGAACTGGCCATACATATTCTTTTCTGCTTTGCGGCAGAGCATCAGGTTCTCAGTACGGATACCGTGACTTCCTTCAATGTAGATACCAGGTTCGTCAGAGGTCAGCATACCTTCCTCGAGAACGGCATTTTCCATGCGCTCCGGAACCATTTTCCAGCGGAAACCGTTTGGACGCTCATGGACATTTAAGAGATAGCCGACACCGTGGCCGGTTCCGTGATTGAAGTCAAGACCTCTCTCCCAGAATGCCTGTCTTGCGAGGTAATCGAGGTTGATGCCAATGCATCCATGGAGAAATTTTGCATTTCCAAGACGCAGGGTTCCCATCGTGGTGATGGTGAAATGCTCTTTTTCTTCCTCGGTCAGCGGTCCGACAACGATCGTTCTCGTGATATCAGTTGTTCCTTCATAATACTGTCCGCCGGAATCTACCAGGTACATGCCTTTTGGCTGTAGAACGGAGAAATCTTCTTTCGTTGCCTGATAATGGCACATAGCGGCATTCGGGCCGTAAGCGGAGATTGTTCCGAAACTTGGCTCGATATAGCCTTCCTGCTCTTTTCGGAAGGATTCCAGTTTTTCCGCAACGGAAACTTCATCCATCGGGATTTTTCCGATATTCTTCTTTAACCAGTAAACGAAACGGGTCACAGCAACGCCGTCTTTGATGTGGGCTTTGCGGATATTTTCCATCTCAACTGGTGTTTTCACTGCCTTTAAGGAAGAAGCCGGGTTCATCACATTGACAATCGTGTTTTCGCCCATGACGCTCTGGCAGATCGTGTAGTTGACTTTGGCTTTCTCCAGAAGAATCGTTTTTCCTGTGATGCTGGCAGCGAAATCATAGACAGCATCGTATGGATGAATCGAAATACCAAGACCGGCAAGATACTGTTTCACTTCATCATTTAAAGTTGCTTCCTGAATAAACAGATGGCCTTCGGTTTCGGTCAGAATGAGGTAGGAGAGGACAACCGGATTGCACGGAATATCGTTTCCGCGGATATTCAGCATCCAGGCGATATCGTCGAGCGCGGTCAGGATATGCACTTCGGCACCGTTCTCTTTCATCTTTTCGCGGACTTTGGCAAGACGGTCAGCAGCGGACTCGCCAGTATATTTGGAATCAAGAATCCAGACTGGTTCTGCAGAAAGCGCCGGGCGGTCGGACCAGATTTCACCGATCAGGTCACTTCGATAGGAGAGAAAACGCTCCGGAAGTGTCTTTTCCAGTGTCTCACCGAGCATCTCATTGACAACGCGGCCGTCGAAGCCGATGGTCATGCCTTCTTTTGTATTTGCCTGCAGGTATTCCTCTACGGTCGGAACACCTTCCTGGCCCATTTTCATTAAAGTAACGCCGGTTCCGGCAAGCTCTTTGGCTGCCTGTACGAAGTAACGGCCATCGGTCCAGAGGCACGCTTCATCCTGGGTAATAACGGCGGTTCCGGCAGAACCGGTAAAGCCTGTGATATACGTTCTTGCTTTAAAGTAAGTTCCTACATATTCAGATTCATGGTAATCGGCGGTCGGAACCAGATAAGCGTCCACGCCGTAGGCTCTCATTTTTTCGCGGAGAGCAGCTAATCTTTCTGGTATCATAATTTTTTCCTCATCTTTCTTTTCGAAAAATACTGCCGGCATTTTTTTCAGGATGCCGACATTTTTATTCTATCACATTTTCCAGATCTGTCAAAGTGATGATTGAGAATTTGTCTCACTGTTTCCGAAATTTTCTAAAATCGTTTCGCATTTGGAGATTTTTCCTATTTTTCAAGAGCTTTTTTGTACCATTTTGGTTAAAAAAGCAGTAAGATAAAAATAAAGTGAAAAGCGTGGTGAAACTACGCGAAAAAGCAGAAACTATGAAGAAAGGGGGACATACTGTAATGCATACAATATGTCTGAAAGACAACTGGACATTAACTGTCCTCGGAAAAAATGTTTACGATATTCCGGAAACTCCAATTGAAACGAAGGTACCGTCTACCGTTTACGGCACCCTTCTGGAGAAAGGCCTGATCCCGGATCCGTTTTATCGTGACAATGAGCTCGATGCACTGAAATTGATGGAGAACGATTTCGCATACGAGACAACGATCGTGATCAGTGAGGAAGACAGAAAAGCGGACCGTCTGTTTTTACACTTCGACGGAATTGATACCATCGCAGATGTTTATCTGAACGGAGAGAAAATCGGCTCCGCAGACAACATGAACCGTGTCTGGGAGTATGATATTACCGATCTTGTTGCAGGTGATGCAGCCGATACCGTATATCAGGTAAAAGTGGTTCTGCATTCCCCGACAAAATTCATCGCAGAAGAAGAAGCAAAATGCCCGGTTGGAGCAGCATCCGATGCAATGCCGGGATTTCCGCATATTCGTAAAGCAGCCTGCATGTACGGCTGGGACTGGGGTCCGCGTCTTCCAGATGCAGGACTGTTCCGTGAGGCTTCTGTTCTCGCAGTAAAAACTGCCCGTCTGGCACAGGTATTTGTAGGACAGGAGCATCATGTAACTGGAAAAACCGTTCATGGAAATGTGGTTGACTTCGTCCGCCTGACCGCAGATGCTGAAATCGAGTGGATGCCGGGTGTAACCGACGGTAAAGTAAAGGTCGTAATGACCGTTACTTCCCCGGATGGAAAAACCGTTCTGTCCGCAGAAAGCGGCACAATGGATCCGCTGACCAATTCTGCACCGGCAAAGAATCTGACCGGACTTACCTGTGATCTTCGCAGCAATCATGTACAGGCTTCCCTTACCGTAGAAAATCCGGAGCTGTGGTGGCCGAACGGCTATGGTGCACAGGCACTGTATCAGGTAAAGGTAGAGCTCGTTGCAGACGATATCCTGGATACCTGGGAGAAGAAGATGGGTCTTCGTACCATCACCGTAAATACTGACGTGATGGAAGATGAAGTCTTTGATGAGCACATGACCGGCCAGTCACCGGATTACGATGACGGCGACAACATGATCATGACCAACGGTGAGAAAAAAATCATCATTACCGATAAACCTGCAAAGACCGTAAAGGGCCGTAACTTTGCGTACGAAATCAACGGACTGCAGATCTTCGCGATGGGCGCTGACTACATTCCGGAGGACAATATCTTAACCCGTCAGACGAGAGAGCGTACCGATCTGCTGCTGAAATCCGCACAGGAGGCAAACTTTAACTCTCTGCGTGTATGGGGAGGCGGATACTTCCTCGATGACTTTTTCTATGATGTCTGCGATGAGAGAGGACTCCTCATCTGGCATGACTTCATGTTTGCCTGCGCATCCTACGAGCTGACAGATGACTTCGAAGAGAATATCTCCGCGGAGATCCGTCAGAATATGCGCAGACTCCGTTCCCATGCAAGTATTGCTCTGTGGTGCGGAAACAACGAGATGGAAACCCAGTACGAAACGCTGGCATGGCAGAAATCTAAGAAACAGACGTATGATTACATCCATCTGTATGAGTACATCATTCCGAAAATCGTCAAAGAAGAGGATCCGGAGAAATTCTACTGGCCGTCATCCCCGTCTTCAGGCGGAAATTACGAAAACAGCAATGCAGAGAACGTCGGCGATACCCATTACTGGGGTGTATGGCACGGAAGCGAGCCGTTCACTGCTTATCGTTCCCACCATTACCGTTTCCTGTCCGAGTTCGGATTCCAGTCCTTCCCGGCACTGCAGACTGTAAAACGGTTTACCGAAGACGGCGACCGCAACATCTTCTCCCGTGTCATGGAAATGCACCAGAGAAATACGGCTGCCAACGGAAAGATCCTGAACTACATTTCACAGACATACCTGTATCCGAAGAACTTCGACGAGCTTTTGTACTGCTCACAGCTTCTTCAGGCCGATGCGATCCGTTACGGCGTTGAGCATTTCCGCCGCTTCCGCGGTACCTGCATGGGTGCTGTTGTATGGCAGCTGAACGATATCTGGCCGGTAGCATCCTGGGCAAGCGTGGACTACTATGGAAACTGGAAAGCCCTGCAGTACGCAGAGAAGAAGATGTTTGCACCGGTCCTGCTTTCCTGCGAGGAGCACGGAGAGATCGATCAGAAACCGTTTGTCAACACACTGCCGCATCCGATTGATGTCAGTGCAGACCTTCATGTTGCCAATGAGACCGGTGAGCCGATCGTCGGAACCGTAAAATGGTCCTTGTGCCGTCCGGATTCTTCCGTAGTCAAAGAGGGAGCCTTCGAGGTGAATGCACCGGCTTACGGCGGACAGTGGATGCCGCATCTTGATTTCAACGATCAGGATCCGCTGGAAGTTCATCTGACCTATGAGCTGGTTGTTGATGGAAACGTAGTATCTTCCGGATCAACTCTGTTCTGCGCACCGAAGCATTACCATTTTGCAGATCCGAAGCTTTCTGTATCAGTAGACGGCGATACCGTAACCGTAACCGCAGAGAACTTTGCAAAATCTGTCAGCGTAGAGACTGAGAACGGTGTGCTTCGTCTGGACGATAACTTTGTGGATATGGAAGCCGGAACAAAGACCTTCCGCATTCTGCCGACCGCAGACTTTACCGCAGAGGGAACCGGCGTATCGGGCGCATACCGCGTAAGAAGCGTTTATGAGACTGCAGAGAGATAAGGAAAAAGTTTAAAGAAATACATAAAAAAGAAAGAGCGTGCAGCAAATGCCTGTGCGTTCTTTCTCTGAAAAAATTCGAAAACAGATGATTGTTACCGTCCAAGCTGGAGTTTTCGTGCCTGCTTCGGCGTGACGCCTTTCAGTTTTTTGTAGCAGCGGATAAAGTAACTGCAGTCCGTATAACCGACCTCCCGCGCGATAAACGAGATGTCGTGGCTGGAAAACAAAAGCATATTTTCGGCTGCATTGATCCGGGTTGCTGTAATGTATTCCTTGCAGGTCATATTGTACCGGCGGTAGAAATTCATGGAAAAGGTGGAGTGCGACATATTGCACATCGCGGCCAGTTTTTCTACGGTCAGCTCCTCAAAGTAGTGGGAATCGATGTATTCGGAAATCAGGTCAAACCCGATTTCATAAGAAGGATGAACGCCAGGAGCCAGAAAGAAATCACCATTTTTCTGCCAGATCCGCGCAAACTTGGTGACGATTTTCCGAAGATCGGCAGTTAATACCATCGAATAACCGAATTCTTTACTCTGATATTCAGAAAGAATATCGGAAAAAAGCGGAAAAAGATTCATTTGGGCCGTCTGTTCCGGAGAAAAGATACAGGGACAGCGGTAGGCGTGAATCCCATGCAGCATGGCGCGCAGATCGATTTCATCCGTTTTGCAGGACGGCAGAAGATTGGGATCGAATTTGATCACATCGTACTGAACTGGAGAAGAACCTCTCGCAAGAGCGATGGAGTGGACGCATTTGGGCGGAAAAAGAATGACAGCGCCCTTCGTGCAGGTGGATACGACATTGTCAAGGGAAACTTCGATTTCGCCTTTGCGGACGTAGAGAAGTTCTACATAATAATGCCAGTGCGCCGGAATCGGCAGGAGATCGCGGGTGCTGTCAAAAAGAAATGCCTCATAGGGAGAAGCAATTGGATCGATGTATTCGTATAAATTGTTCATGCCAGTGATGTAAAAACCTTTCGTCTAAGTTATGCTCTATTATAGCCGCATTTTGCGGTCTTGACAAGACGAGGGGGAATCAATAAAGAAACAGGAAATTCTAAAAGAGAAAGGACAGGATAGAAAAAATACCATGCAGAACACAACAAATGATATGACAAGAGGGAACAGCATGAAACTGATTTTTCAGTTTTTCCTGCCCATTCTGATCGGAAATCTGTTCCAGCAGCTTTACAGCTTCGTGGATTCCATGGTTGTCGGAAAAGGAATCGGAGATACGGCGCTTGCCGCAGTTGGAAATACAAGCTCCGTTCATTTTCTGATTATCGGCTTTGCCGTCGGACTGACGGGTGGCCTTGGCATCTGTATTTCGCATTCTTTTGGTGCAAACGATACAAAAAAGCTGCGGAAAGAGATTGCCATGTCGGTCTATATCTGCCTTGCCATCGGAATTGTGATCACAACGTTCAGCCTGCTTCTGATGCGGCGGCTGTTTATCTTTCTGCAGACGCCGGAGGATATGATGACGGATACTCTCGTGTATTTCGGAACAATCCTGGCCGGAAGCGCCATCACGATTTTCAATAACTTTGTGATGACACTGCTCCGCTCGGTCGGAAACAGCAAGGTTCCGCTCGTCTCCATGGTGCTTTCTGCCATTGCCAATATTGTGCTGGATCTTCTCTTTGTGTTTCCGCTTCACATGGGTGTATTTGGAGCAGCACTTGCCACGGTTCTGGCGCAGGCGATTTCCGCGCTGTACTGCTTCAGGCACATCCTCCGTGCACCGGAATTGCTTCCACAGAAGGGGGACTGGAAAGCGGATGGAAAAATTCTTGCCGCGCTGACCGGAAAAGGTCTTCCGGTTGCAGTGATGAATTCTGTTACTGCCATCGGAGGAATGGTGCTTCAGGTCTTTGTCAACCAGATGGGAACCGCCTATGTGGCTGCGTATGCGGCATGCATGAAGGTATGCGGTCTGTTTGAGCAGCCGGGTGTGACCGTCGGACTGGCGCTTCTGACCTTTACCGGACAGAACTATGGAGCAAAGAAGTATGACAGAATCAAGAGCGGCGTATGGGCCGGTGTGATCCTGTCGATTCTGGTCAATCTGCCGTTTGCGGCGCTGGAAATTTTCGCGCCGAAATTCCTGGCATCTCTGATGCTGAACGATCCGACCGTCATTTCCTACACCTGTATCTTTCTTCCGCTCACCGGAATCGCATTGTTTCCGCTTGGATGGCTTTTCGTATTCCGAAACGCCTGCCAGGGCATGGGAAAAACGGTACTGCCGATGATTTCCGGTGTTGTTGAAGTTGTGATGCGTGTCGGCATCGTTCAGATTGCGGTTCCGCACTTTGCGTTCCGCGGTGTCGCATTCGCTGAGATTTCCGCATGGATTGGCGCGGGAGCGATGCTGATGGTTACGTATCTGGTGTATCAGGTGCGGCTGTCAAAAGGTGTTTCGAAGTAAAAATAAAAATCCCGGATTCTGGATGCCTGCCGTAAAAGCAGGAACCGAAAATCCGGGATTTTTGTTTTTGAAAGATTTAGTTGTTTTCCACCGGTGTTCCCATGTAATAGAAACCGCGGCACTCATCCAGATATACATTCTGCAGCGTGCCGATCAGGGAAGCATCACCTTTGAAATGAACGAGCGTATTGTTACTCATACGGCCGGTCACAAGGGACGGATCCTGTTCATTGATGCTCTCGACGAGAACTTCTTGAACTGTGTGGGTATGTCTTGCCGTTACCTCACGGGAGATTTCCTGTACTTCAGCAAGAAGACGGTCGAAACGGTCCTTCACAACATCGACCGGAATCTGATCCTCCATAGCGGCAGCCGGTGTTCCTGTTCTTCTGGAATACTGGAAAGTAAAGGCGCTGTCGTAGCGGACCTTACGTACCACATCCATCGTTTCGAGGAAATCTTCCTCTGTCTCGCCAGGGAAACCGACGATGATATCGGTTGTCAGGGAGACATCCGGTACTTTCGCGCGGATGCGGTCAACAAGGTCAAGATACTGCTCTTTCGTGTAGCGGCGGTTCATCAGCTTTAAGATGCGGCTGCTTCCGGACTGGAGCGGGAGATGAAGATGGAGGCAGACCTTTTCGCAGTCGCGCATCGCATCGATCAGCTCCTCAGAGAGATCCTTCGGGTGGGAGGTCATGAAACGGATGCGTTTCAGCCCTTCGATTTTATTAACCTCGCGCAGAAGCTGGGCAAACGTCATCGGCTCCTCGAGATTCTTTCCGTAAGAGTTGACGTTCTGACCGAGCAGCATGATCTCCACAACGCCGTCTGCAACGAGGCGTTTGATCTCTGCAACGATTTCCTCCGGTTTCCGGCTGCGCTCGCGGCCGCGCACATACGGTACGATACAGTAGCTGCAGAAGTTGTTGCAACCGAACATGATATTGACGCCGGATTTAAACGGATATTTCCGGTCAACCGGAAGATTTTCCACGATCTTGTCGGTATCTTTCCAGATATCGATCACCATGCGGTCCTCGGTCATACAACGGACAAGGTATTCAGCGAAGCGGTAGATATTGTGGGTTCCGAAAATCAGGTTGACGAAATGATAGCTTTTTTTGAGCTTTTCGACAACGAGCGGCTCCTGCATCATGCATCCGCAGAGGGAGATGATCATGCCCGGATTTTTCTTTTTGTATTTGCCAAGCTGTCCGAGACGGCCGTAGACGCGAAGATTGGCGTTTTCACGGACGGTACAGGTATTGTAAACGACAAAGTCAGCATCCTCGGTCTCCACAATGTGGTAGCCGACGGTTTCCAGGATTCCCTCGAGCTTTTCAGAATCGCGGGCGTTCATCTGGCATCCGAATGTTGTGATACAGGCAGTCAGGAATTCTTTGCTGTTCTTTTTCGCGCGTTCCGGGACGAGCTGCTGTTTTAAGAGCGCCATAAAGTAATACTGGCGCTGCGGTTCTGCTTCCGGAGCCGGGAGTGTGATATCAACGTCCATCAGGTCGATGCCGGAAACCTCTGCATCCGGAATCGTTCTAAGATCTATTTTCATAGTTGCTGTTCCTCTTTTCTGGGTAGTAAAAATCGTGGCAGAATGCCGAGAAAAAAGACCCGTCGCATCGGATCTTATCTGTCTGTTATTTTATCGTATCTGTGGGAAAATAGCAAGGAAAAAAGGCGCTGCAATCGAAGTAGAACAGCAAACCGAAAATTTTACGGTTTTTCAAAATTATAACAAAATTTCAGAACCAATTCTTGACAAATGACAAAAATCGCGCTAAAATTACAGCCGTCGTGTAAGATAAATTCTGGGAAGAGAAAAAGTAAATGCGGAAAAAGCGTTTGCAGAGAGCTGTCGGAGAAGGTGCGAGACAGCAGCGTGTCCGGATTGAATATCATCTCGGAGAAGGGAAACCCAAAGAACTGTTTTTATTGTTTCATTAAGATAAAGACAGGATTCCAGTAGGTTTTCACGGGAGTTTCCCGTTACAGAAACCGCGTATGCTTGTGCGTGTATTCGTACTTGTTTCAAAGGAGAGACAAGGGTGGTTTGCGGAAAAAATATGGTCCGTCCCTGGTTATCGTGGGGCGGCTTTTTTTATGCAGAAACACCGGTAATACAGCCTGGCAAGAAACAAATCCTGCTGCCAAACACGCGCAGACAGGAAAAGGGAGGAAACATATGAAAGTGTACAAAAAAATCATGAACGGCGTGGCATTTGTCGAGAAATTGATTCTTGTGCTGTCCACGATCCTGATTGTTGTGCTTACGGTCGGAAATGTCCTGTCTCGTAAGATTTTGCATCAATCCTGGTCATTTACCGAGGAACTCGTTGTTGCGGTATTTGTCCTGATTACACTTCTCGCTGCAGCGCTCGCTGCCCGTGACGGAGAGCTGGTCAATCTTTCTTTACTGCCGGACCGTCTTTCAGAAAAAGCGAGAAGAATTCTGCTGGTGGTCAACACGGCTTTCAGTGTTGCATTTACCGCAGTCCTGTTTAAATACGGCATGGACAAGGTTCTGACCCAGTTAGCCAACGGAAAGAGAACCTTCGTGCTGAACTGGCCGGAATGGATTTTCTGGTCCTTCGTACCGATCGGAGCCGCCTGCATGACGCTCCACATGATCGAGTATCTGATTGATACCTTTGTAAAAGCGAAAGAGGAGGGAGAAGAAAAATGATCAGTGCAATTCTTTTTATTTCATTCTTTATTTTCCTGATCCTTGGTATTCCGATCGGCATCTGCCTCGGTTTATCCTCGATCTGCGCAATTTTATATTCCGGCACATCGCTGACGATCGTTGCCACCAACATGTATTCCGGCATCAGTAAATTCCTGCTGCTTGCCATTCCGTTCTTTGTCCTGTCCGGAAATATCATGGCAAAGGCGGGTATCTCCAAACGGCTGATCCGTTTCGTTGATACATGTGTCGGCCACAAAAAAGGCGGTATCGCCATCGTGTGCGTTATCGTTGCCTGCTTCTTCGGCGCTATTTCCGGTTCCGGTCCGGCAACTGTTGCAGCTCTTGGTATGGTTCTGATTCCTGCCATGATCGAGCGCGGCGGCTTCTCCGCACCGTTTGCCACAGCGCTGATGGCGACATCGAGTTCGATCGCAATCGTCATTCCGCCGAGTATCGCATTCGTTGTTTACGCATCCATCACCGGCGTATCCATTGCAGATATGTTCACCGCAGGTATCGTTCCTGGTATCCTGATGGGTGTTGCTCTTGTAATCGTTGTTCTTCTTGAGGCAAAGAAACACAACATTCAGCCGACGCAGAAGAAGGCAACGGCAAAAGAGAGATGGGATGCATTTAAGGATGCGTTCTGGGGATTCCTGATGCCGGTTATTATTCTTGGCGGTATCTATGGAAGCGTATTCACTCCAACAGAAGCAGCAGCCGTTTCCGTTGTATACGGTCTGTTTGTCGGAATCTTTATCTACAAAGAAATTAAGATCAAAGATCTGTGGGATCTGATGGTAGACTCCGCGAAGACCACCGGCGGCATCATGCTGATCGTAGCAAGTGCTTCCTTGTTCTCGTTTGTCTGCACCAAATTCGGTATCGCGCAGGCAGCTTCCGATCTGCTCGGAAGTGTTGCACATAATCAGTTTACATTCCTGCTGATCGTCAACATCATTTTCCTGATCGCAGGATGCTTTATCGATGCAAACTCTGCGATGTACATTTTCATCCCTATTATGCTTCCGGTCTGCAAAGCCCTTGGCTATGACCTGGTAGCATTCGGTATCGTGGCAACCGTCAACCTGGCCATCGGACAGGTAACTCCACCGGTTGGTGTCAACCTGTTTGTTGCCATTTCCGTAAAACTGAAAAAAGGAATGGAAGTTACCATTCAGCAGATTTCCAAAGCTGTTATGCCAATGATCGCGGCATCGGTAGCGGTTCTGCTTCTGATTACGTATGTTCCGCAGATTTCCACGTTCCTTCCAAAAGCGCTGGCAAAAGACGGAGCTTATACCGGAACCGTAGCAGCGGCAACGAACTCCGACACTCCCGGCAGCGATGGTGCGGATAGCAGCACAAATGGAACTTCCTCCGGCAATGAGGATTACAACGATATTGCCGATTACAGTGACCTTGGATGGGAAGAGCAGACCTGGAACTTTACCTGCTCCACCACTGAGACCAGTACCTGGGCAGAAGGCGGACGTAAGTTCGGCGAGCTCATGGAAAAAGCAACCGGCGGCAAAATTAAAGTCAACGTATATGCCGCAGACCAGCTGACCAACGGAAACCAGTCCGAAGGTATCCAGGCGTTGATGAACGGAGACCCGGTACAGATTTCGATGCACAGCAACCTGATTTACTCTGCATTTGACCCGAGATTTAACGTCGTATCTCTTCCGTTCCTGTTTGATTCCGTAGAAGATGCGGATGCAAAACTGGACGGCGAGGCAGGCGAAAAATTAAAAGCAATCCTCGATGAGTACGGCCTGCACTGCATGGGAATCGCCGAGAACGGTTTCCGTCAGCTGACCAACAGCAAGCAGGAAGTAAAAACCGTCGATGATATGAAGAACCTGAAAATCCGTGTAGCAGGAAGTAACCTGCTGATGGAGTGCTACAAACGCTGGGGTGCCGATGCGACCAACATGAACTGGTCTGAGACCTACACCGCCCTGCAGCAGAAAACCGTAGAAGGCCAGGAGAATCCGCTTCCGGCTATCGATGCAGCCAGCGTACAGGAAGTACAGCCGTACTGCTCCATGTGGAATGCAATTTATGACTGCCTGTTCTTCTGCATTAACGGAGACATCTATAACAATCTGACCCCGGAGCAGCAGAAAGTTGTCGATGAGGCCGGACAGAAAGCAGTAGACTACGAACGTGCCATCAACCGTGCCGGTGATGATGAGATTATGGACCGCTGGCAGAACGAGAACGGTGTCAAGATCACTAAATACGAAGATATGGACATCGACTCCTTCAAACAGGCGGTAGACGGTGTAGATGCGTGGTATCAGAAGGAACTGGAAACCGCAGGTTATGACGATGCCAAAGATCTGATTGAAGCCTTTACAAAGAAAGATACATCTTCTGCAAGCACCTACGATGTAGAAGACAGAAGCGATCTCGACTGGCCGGAGCAGACCTGGAACTTCACCTGCTCCACCACTGAAACCAGTACCTGGGCAGAAGGCGGCCGTAAGTTCGGAGAACTGATCGAAAAAGCAACTGGCGGCAAGATCAAAGTCAATGTATACGCTGCAGACCAGCTGACCAACGGAAACCAGTCCGAAGGTATCCAGGCACTGATCGATGGAGACCCGGTACAGATTTCGATGCACAGCAACCTGATTTACTCTGCATTTGACCCGAGATTTAACGTCGTATCTCTTCCGTTCCTGTTTGATTCCGTAGAAGATGCGGATGCAAAACTGGACGGCGAGGCAGGCGAAAAATTAAAAGCAATCCTCGATGAGTACGGCCTGCACTGCATGGGAATCGCCGAGAACGGTTTCCGTCAGCTGACCAACAGCAAGCAGGAAGTAAAAACCGTCGATGATATGAAGAACCTGAAAATCCGTGTAGCAGGAAGTAACCTGCTGATGGAGTGCTACAAACGCTGGGGTGCCGATGCGACCAACATGAACTGGTCTGAGACCTACACCGCCCTGCAGCAGAAAACCGTAGAAGGCCAGGAGAATCCGCTTCCGGCTATCGATGCGGCAAGCGTACAGGAAGTACAGCCGTACTGCTCGATGTGGAATGCGATTTATGACTGCCTGTTCTTCTGCATCAACGGAGGCATTTACAACAGCATGACCCCGGAGCAGCAGGAAGTAATCGATGAGTGCGGTCGTCTGGCAACACAGTACGAGCGTGAAATCAACCGCGCCGGTGATGATGAAATCATGAACCGCTGGCAGAATGAGAATGGTGTAACCATTACCAATTATGCGGATATGGACATCGATTCGTTCAAACAGGCAGTAGACGGCGTGGACGAGTGGTATCAGAAAGAACTGGAAGGACAGGGATATGATGATGCCAAAGAGTTGATTGAGACGTTTACAAAATAGGCAGGTTCGCAGATGTTTCTACAGGCTTTGCCGGGTCTGACGGGAAAATAATGCAGCCAGACTACATATGGTAGAAAATAAAAATCCATCCATAACTGGGAGGCCTTTGATGAGACTGCTCTTGGGTATGGATGGATTTTTTTATTTGAGTTTTCCAGGAAAACAGGTATACTGGATGGTAGCAGAAAACGGGAGATTTGAATCGATGAAACAGAAAAAAGAACGGGAAAAAGAAATCAGTCAATGGCCATGGATTTCCATGCTGCCGTTCGGAATCCTGGCGGGATACTGGGGAGATAAGGAAGTGCGGATCACGGCAATTTCGGAATATGGCTTTCAGACCCGCATTGCGGCACCGGCCACAGTTGAGCAGAAAAACGCACCGTGGGAACTGGCATTTTACGATCAGAAAACGGCATCCTACCAGCGGATTTTTCTTCGTGATGTGACTTTTCTGCAGGAAAAAGAGGAAGATTTTGATGTTGTTTATACCTTCGCCACGGAACAGGAAGATTATCAAAATGCGGTACAGCGCCTTGCCCTGCAATACAGCCAGTATATTCGCTGGAAAATGGAGGACGATGATGCCGCCCTGGCAGAGCAGATGACAGGATATCCTGCGGAGCAGGACGTGTTTCATCTGGAAAGTCTGGAAGAGCAGAAAAAGGTATGGTTTTCCGGAATTACGAAGGAAACCTTTGTGGCATTGCAAAATGGTGCTGCCGGATCCGGGCAGCCGGTCGAGCTGGCGCTCGAACTGGACCGGCCGGAATGGTATAAGGCGTATCTTTCGATGGAAAGTGCGGTGTTTTTTGATGCTTATTTTCGGAGAAACCAGATTCCGGATCCGCCGGTTTTCCACCCGGACCGGCTCTATATAGGAAATGCTTTCTGCCCGCATCTGGCACCAACGGAAGAGGAACTGTTCGCACTGATGGATAAAGCCTGCCGGGAGTCGTTTTCAATTACGCTTACGTTTCCATTTTTGCTGGAAGAAAATCTGTCGGAAACACAGCAGCGGCTGCAGCGTCTCGCTGAATGGTGCGAACGAAAGAATAAAACCGTTGAGCTTGTTGTAAATGACTGGGGAACCGCTCATCTGGCCACTCATTTTCCTGTGTTTTCCATCTGTCTAGGCATTCTGCTTAATAAGCGAAAAAAAGATCCCAGGATGGCCTACAAGCTGGGAGACCGCACACTATTTGAGAAAAACAGCGTCCACGCGGCATTTTACCGTAAATATTTGAAAGCAGAATTTCAGATCGAGCGGTATGAATGTGAGAGCTGCGGCAATACCGGTACCGGGAAGTTCCCGGAAGGAAAAAACAGTATGCATCTTCCCTTTTATCAGACCAATACCTCGCAGTACTGTCCACTGTACGCAGCGTGCACCAAAGGAAGCCGCAGCGCGCAGATGCCGGTGCGGGAATGCCCGAGGTTTTGCGAAAAACAGGCGTTTTTATATCCGGAGCATCTGCGGATGATGGGGAGATATAATTCACTGTTTGGAATGAATTTGACCGTTTTGCAGGATCCAGAGACGATAGGGAAAATGTATGGGCTGCGTGGGATAGACCGGATTGTAGTGAATTTGTTATAGTGACATCTTAAGAAGCATGTTCGCAGTTCATATTTCCAACTTGATAGAACTGCCCATTCATGATAAGTTGAAAAACAACAGGAAGGGTGCAGACTTCTCTGAAATATTTTTGAGGAGGTGTATGCACATGGGAAAATTGAGTGTGATGCAGTTGACGCCAAAATGACGGTTGATCAGCTTCAGAAAATGATGGAGAACGCAACGGTATAATACGAATGTATCAAATTTTATGAGGCTTCATTCGCGAGAGTGGGGTCTCTTTTATGCTGATTTGAATCTATTTTCCAAAGAAGAAGGTTAATACCTATGAGAATACTATTTTGCAATATTGCATGGATGAATTATTATAAAGGAATTGTATGGGGAAAAGACGAACCGCAAAATGGAGGTTCCTATGTAAAAGAAACTCTGGACGCACATGAAAAATACAATTTTGAAGCAATACCGCTTACAGAAGAATCCGGATATCCGAAAGTGGAATATTGTCTTGGCTTTGTGGAGACAAAGTCAACCAATAAAGAAACTCGAAATCAGTTAAGAATTGAGAAGATTTATGACTGTGAGGGCATGAATGAGGAAACTTCGGTGCATGATGTGCTTGTCGTATATTGTGCATTGTATCCGGATGCAATAGAAAAAGAAACGTATGTAGTTGGCTGGTATAAACATGCAACCGTATATCGCAATTGCAAAATGATGCGTTTCTTATCGGATACAGAGGAAGAATATTATGACCAGGCATATAATGCTATTGCTAAAAAAGAAGATTGCGTGCTGCTGCCAAGAGGAGCAAGGCGAAAAGCAAATGCATGGAAAGTACCAAGAAAATCAAAAGGTGTGGCGTATGGATTTGGACAGTCTAATGTATGGTATGCACAGGGGAGAGAGTAGCATAATTTATTAGACCAGTTTCTTAATAGAATTGTGAGTCAGATAGAAAATTATGATGGGGAAAACTGGATTGATAAATATGCAGAGGGAATGGAGTGATCAAGAACATTACGGACACGTCCATAGAAATTCCAGAAGAGACGGAGGTGATTGATGTGTGCAAATCAATGAGCAAAGCAATAGAAGGTTTGCTGAAAGAAAGCAGAGAACAGGGTATCGAACAAGGAAGAGAACAAGGTATTGAGATTGGTAAAAACCAGACGCTTGTGAGGCTTGTACAGAAAGGCGATTTAAAGATAGAGCGTGTCGCGGCTAAAGCAAAAATGACGGTTGAGCAGTTTGAAAAAATGATGGGGAACGCGTCGGTATAATGCAAATGTATCAGATATTATGAGACTTCATTCATGAGAGTGGGGTCTCTTTTATATTGAACTCTTTATAAATATGCCAGACAAAAAAATCATTTAGTCAAAAAGATATTCAATACAATGGAGAAAAGAATACAAAGATAACTTCTGATTTGTCAGACGTGAAAAAAGAAAAACTGATATTGAGTCAATATCAGCAGGAGGAACTCTATGAATCAGGAAATATACGAAAATCTTATAACAGGTCTTGAAACTGCATATATCGACAGCAGGATTTCTTCCAATCTTGCTTTTAAGCCACAATTTGTCTCAAACAGTTATCAGGAAGGAAAAAAGTGTTATCCGCAATAGAGGATGAACTGCTGGCCTGCGATAAGTTTCAGATCAGTGTGGCATTTATTACCATGCAATCCCATTCAAGAAGAATGATGGAACAATGACTGAGGTGGATAAGGGAGCAATTTTAGTTGCATTTCATTTGGAACGAGTTTCATAACCTATTTTATCTGGGAATTCTCTTTCGGGAGGTTCCCGTTATTTTTTTGCTCGTTTTGCCGGACACTATGTCGGTTCTTGTCCTGGAATCGTTAGGCGGATGAACTCTCAGGTTGGGAATTTCTGAAAATATGGTGAAAGCTTACATTCATAGGATATCGATTCAGGAGCCGATTGAAAAGTTTACATGTCAGTGTTGCGGGAGAGCAGGTCACACAGAAAGTAGAAAAAGTTCTATTCAGATGTTTAATGTATGAAATGACGAAACAGCCATCTTGATCAAGTAAAACGCAAGGCAATGTATGAGTTTACATGTCCTGGTTGCGGAAAGCAGTTCTCTGTTTAAAGTAAGCACCAGAGGAAATACTGTATAGCCATGCCCGCTATATTAGCGCGAGGTTCGGAGGTGTGACAGTATGAGCGAGAAAGAAATGAAGAACGAGACTCTCTGCCAGAGTGTTATGTGGGTGGCGAAATCACTTCTCAAAAAGGGTTGCATCACTTAGGGAGGGTATTGTCAATTTGATATAAAGATGACCGAGAAATATAGATAGATATTCGGCTTATTGACAGAAACTCACTTGATATAAGCGAACTTCAGAGTGGTGTATGCTGAGGAGTGATATTATGGGCATAATAAGAAAAATCGAACCGCCTGTGGCTCAGAAAAAATCGAAGAAAAGAATCACTGCTTACTCTTGCGTTTCAAGAGATACGGGCACCTGTTGCATTCCTTCTCCGACCAGGTTAGCTATTACAGCACTCGGAAGCGAGAGAACTTGGAGCAGATGATTAGGACGTACTGACCGGCAAGAACGATTCGATTATCCTGAAGTCGGTCGGCGATTCGCAAAAACATGACCGACAGTTTTACCAACATTCGACAAATCAAAGAGAGTGGTACCGAGATCTACTTTGAAAAAGAGAACATCTGGACATTTGACGTCAAAGGAGAACAGTTGTTGATAATCATGAACTCTCTGCCCCAGGAGGAAGCACGAAATATTTCGAAAAATACGATCTGGAGAGGGCAGAGAAAGCGCTTCGCTGATGACAATTACTATCTGAATTACGGCCAGTTCTTTGGTTACGACCGAGATTCGGAAGACAGATTGGTGGTAAATCAGGAGGAAGAAGAGGTGGTGAAATACTTTTAACAAAAATTTCTGGCAGAGGTTCCTGCTTACAAGATTGCACAAGGAATTGTAGCTAAAAGGCATTAAAGCGGCGTGGCGGAGAAAAAATGGTACTGGAACATCGTCTGCGGCATTCTGGTCAATAAAAAGTACAAAGGTGATGTTTTGTTTCTCAATTCAGAGGATCTATATCTTCGATTTACTTAGTAAGAAGACGTTTAAGAATCATGGTGAGATGTAGCAGTATTACATTGAAAATGATCACGAGGCGATTATCGATCCGAAAGTCTTTAAACTGACTCAGATTGAGATTGCCCGCCGGTCGAAAGCCGGGAAACACTACAGTGGCGTGGATATTTTCTCTTCAAAATCAAGTGTGGTCAGTGTAGCAGTTGGTACGGTTCGAAAATAGGGCACAACGATGACCGGTATCGTAGGATTATTTATCGCTATAACCACGAGTACATTGACGTATAAAAATGCTCCACACCGCATTTTTATAGAGGACGAGTTGAAGCAGTTCTTTGTGCGGGCGCTGAACTGCTGAATACGAAGGACAATCTGGAAGAGCATATCAAAATGTTGATTCGAATAGTTTCTGATAACACAGAGCTGATTGCCGAGTGTGATCACTTGGGCAGGAAATGGGTGTCATGGTCGGCATGATGAAAGACATGATTGCTGAGAATCCTCACCGGGCTTAGAATTAGACAGAATACTAGGAACTTAAGCAGTGCCTTTAGATATCAGACTCTGCTGATATCATACCACAGAATAACCAATGTAGATGAGATGGAAAGGATATATCCTAGGTGTCTCAGATCATCTATAATTTTATAGAAAGAATAAGTGCATAACCATCATTTCTACTGGCTACACACTTATTATACGAGGAGCTACAGCGATGGCAAAAGCAATTATTTACAAAGGCTACTTATCGGACACTGAGGCAGAACATTTTGAAAGACTGAATCCGGGGTGGACAGTCAAGAACTGCGATGTTCTCTGCTTTACTGATGACAGCGGAACAAGCACAGAATATGTGATTTTTACTGGCCCGTGGACAAAGACAGAAATGTGCCGGGATTGTGGGGAATGCTATGTAATTGCTTCCCTAAGTCAATATTTCAGAGTGAATAAAGGCAATTTGCAGGTAACCATTACTGGCAGGGATGAGTAAAAATTAATAAACAGCATGGGGCAAGGTTTTAATGTCTCGGATCTTTTGTTAATGAAATGAAACAGAATGTATCATTATGCAACAAATTGCATTGAAATGGCACCGAGCATGTGATACAATAAAACTATCGTTACTTTTGTTCGAAATTTGGATAAGAGCGGAGGTATAGAAATGAACGCCAATCAAAAAGAGCTTTTTATCAAGAATATGACAGAAAACCTTCCGACCTTGAGGAAAAAGCTTGATATTTCTCAGGAAGAATTATCTGAAAAAATAGGTGTAAGCCGCAGTACCATAGCTGGAATAGAGAACAAAAAGAGAACCATGTCATGGAATATGTTCCTTTCTCTGCTGCTTATTTTTATTAAAAATGAAGATACAGATAAACTTTTAAATGTAATGGGGATATATACGGATGAATTAAATGCTTTTATAAAGAAATGAGTCCGTTTTTTGGGACACCATCACTTGTATAATAAAATTGTAAGTATTAGAAGACCAATATAACAGAGAGGAGTTATAGATGCATACAATAGAATTGCCACCATATGCACCGACGCTGATAGAATCAACACGCGCGATTGGCTACTCCCTCGAGGCGGCCGTTGCCGACATTATCGATAACAGCATTGCTGCAGGTGCAAAAAATGTAGACATCTTCTTTTTCCCCGTAGACGGCGCATATGTAGCCATTCTTGATAATGGTAATGGAATGGGGACAGAAGAACTGAATTCTGCAATGCAGTATGGAAGCAAAAATCCCATAGATGCCAGAGATGCTAAGGATCTCGGACGGTTTGGCCTTGGATTAAAAATAGCCTCCCTTTCACAGTGCAGATGTCTTACTGTTGTTACAAAACAAGGAGACAGGATTGAAGGACGGCAATGGGACGTTGACCATGTCACGGAAACCGGTTCGTGGTCGTTGATTGTTCTTGAGGCTGAGGAATTTGAAAATATTCCCAACATTAATGAGCTCAGAGCGTACGAATCTGGAACACTGGTTGTGTGGCAAAAGCTTGACAGGTTAAAAGCGGGAGAAATCAATTTTGATCAGGCTTTGGGACGTAAAATAGATGGTGTCAGAGAACATCTTTCTTTGGTCTTTCACCGTTATTTAAGCGGAGAAAGAGGAATCACAAAGATGAAAATTTCTATCAATGGAGAGAAAGTACCAGCGGCTGATCCGTTTCTTGAAGCAAAAAGCGTACAGGCTATGGATGATGAAACACTTGTTGTGCATGGACAGAAGATTATTGTGCGGCCTTATATTCTTCCACATATATCTAAAATGACGTCTGCTGAAATAAAAGCATTAGGTGGAAAGGAAGGACTGCGAAGACAGCAGGGATTTTATGTTTACCGTAATAAACGATTGCTGGTATGGGGAACATGGTTCCGGATGATGCGTCAGGGAGATATGTCTAAGCTTGCACGTATCCGTGTAGATATTCCGAACACGCTTGATGATTTCTGGACTCTTGACATCAAAAAATCGTCAGCGCTCCCGCCAGCAGAGGTTCGTAAAAATCTGGAAATCATTATTGGTAAGATTGCTGAACGTAGCAAGCGTACCTGGACCTTCCGAGGCAAAAGGGAAATCGATGATAAGGCGATACATGTATGGAACCGAATGAAAAATACACATGGAGGTTTCTATTATGAAATAAACCGTGATCACCCGATGGTAAAGCAAATTCTGGAACAGGATCCAGATATCGCGCCAATGCTTGGTGCATTGCTGAAACAGGTTGAAACGGGGCTCCCGTTAAATCAGCTTTATGTGGATTTGAATAATGATGAACAATTGACAAATGATCAAGAACAAAGCGAGAAAGATATAATTGTTGCGTTGAAAAATATGTTGACTGATAGGATGTCTTCGGCAGAAAAACTGACGTTTTTGTCAGCTATGGAGAGCATAGAGCCTTTTTCGCAATATCCAAAATCTATTGCCAAGTTAAAGAAGGAGGCTTCAGAAAATGCCTAATACGAATGCAAATCCGAGTATTGAACAGCTTGAGAATACAATCTCAGCATATATTAATTCTGTCTATAAAGACGTGCCACCGACTGAAGAAGAATTTAAGGAAAAAGCTGATTTAATACGAGTAAGCACGACAGCGATTATGCCGGTAAATGATCAGGAATATGATGAGATTCTTAAACGTCTGAAGCAGACACTGGTTATCCAGATGGATATAGGGACTTATATCAATGACCGCAATAACGGACATCAGTCATGGCTTCCTGCTAAACGTGCCGATTTCGACTTTTTCTTTTGGAATCGCTATAAAAAGTATCTTGAAGAAGTAAAACATTGGAATCCGCGTGTTACGGCAAATCTTGGCAAAGTCTCAGATGAAATTCTGGATCTTTGCGGCGATCCAAGTGAGAAGCAGTTCCTTATCAAGGGCCTGGTGCTCGGCGATGTTCAGTCCGGCAAGACAGCAAACTACACTGCAATCTGCAACAAAGCAGCCGATACAGGATACAGAATCATCATTATCCTCGCTGGTATGCAGGAAAACCTGCGTGAACAAACCCAGGAACGTCTGGACGCCGAATTTACTGGACGAAAAAGTGAGTATTATCTGGATCCGAAGGCGGAACAGGGAATCAAAAATACCCCGGTAGGTGTTGGACGTTATGGTCATGATAAGAAGATTGTTGCTTTTACTTCGGTTACAAAAGATTTTGACAGCGCTGTACTTCGTAGCAATAATCTCGGAATTGAAAACGTTAATTGTCCTGTTGTTCTGGTAATTAAAAAGAACAAGAGAATTCTTAATAACCTCATCAAGTGGCTGGAGAGCAATAATACCCTTAATGCTGCGGGTCAGATTGAACTTCCACTTCTGCTGATTGATGATGAGGCTGATAATGCATCTGTAAACACCAAGGATCCTGATTCATCTCCAGCAGCTATTAACGACTGTGTCCGCAGACTTCTTGGAAAGTTCAGCAAGGCAACTTACCTTGGAATTACGGCAACACCTTTTGCAAACATCTTTATTGATCCGGGCAAAAATGATGACCTTTTCCCTGCGGATTTTATCTACGCTCTGTCAGCACCGACAAACTACATTGGAGCCGACCGAATATTTGGTGATGGCGGAGATTTCTCTGGAATGTTGCAGCCTATCGATACCTTGGATTTAGAGAGCGTATTCCCGCCTAAACATAAGAAGGATCTTGTGGTCAGTAGATTGAATGACGAGCTTATAGAAACGGCAAACTATTTCCTTTTGGTAAATGCGATTCGTGACCTGCGCGGCGACACAACTGAGCATCGGTCAATGATGGTTCATATCAGTCGTTTTACGAACGTTCAGAACCAAATTGCTGATCTGTTCCTGATATGGTTGGAACAGGTAAAATCAGACCTTCGCAATTACTCTCAGCTTGCTCCTTCAAAGGCTGAAAAAATCGAGAATATTCGCGCTCTTCATAATGTATGGGAAAAATATGCCCTGAGCATTGAAGCTGGTGTGGATTGGGAAGAGATTCTTCACACGTATCTTTACAGAGCTGTTGCACCTATTGATGTTCGTGCAGTCAATATGAAAACTGGTGCCAGCAGTCTGGATTATTTCAATCATAAAAATGATGGACTGCGTGTTATTGCGGTCGGCGGCAACAGCCTTTCCAGAGGATTGACACTTGAAGGTCTGTGTGTTTCTTACTTCTATAGGAATACGCAGATGTATGATACTCTCCTTCAGATGGGCAGATGGTTTGGCTACAGACCGAATTATGCTGATCTTGTAAAAATATGGATGTCTCAGGATGCCATTGACTGGTACAGTCAAATTACAAGAGCGACGAATGAGCTGAAAGATGAAATTATTGCAATGCGCAATGCCCATCAGACGCCGAGAGAATTTGGGTTGAAAGTTAGACAGGACCCGGGATCTTTAATTGTTACTGCCCGCAATAAAATGAGAACTGCTACCAGTATTACATGCCCAATTACGGTATCTGGACATCTGCTGGAAACGCCAAGGCTGAAAGCGGCACTGCCTATTTTAACCGAAAATGAAAAAGTATTTAAGGATTTTATTGCCAATCTTGCTTCGCAGGGTGAGCGTATACCATCTGATGATGAACGTGCAAAAGGACACTATTTCTGGCAACATGTTTCTGCAGAGTCAATTGCGCAGCTTCTGCTCTCATTCGAAACACACCCTTGGCATTTGAGTTTCAACGGCAGAGCCTTGTCTGAATATATCGAAAAACATGAATGGTCAAATGGCTGGGATGTTGTTCTGATGAATTCAGGCGAAGGATTCGCATATCCAGGCGGTATTGTATGCGGAGATGAAACACTCACAATTGCAAATACAGAAAAGCGAACTATCAAAGCTGATTCTAAAATGATTAGTATTTCCGGAACCAAGGTTAGAGTTGGTTCCGGCGGATGTACCCGAATTGGTTTAACATCTGATCAAATCGAATCGGCGAAAACAGCCTTTAAGAATGAAACTGGAAAGAAGAATGTTCCTGATAGCGCATATCTTGTAAAGGATAGAAATCCAATTTTGATGTTGCATGTTATTCAGACAGACCTGGATCCTGCATCGTCAAATCAAGATATACCTCCATTTCTGTTTGCATTGGGCATCGGTTTTCCGAAGACAGCTGGCGGAACTGAAACAGCCAATTATATGGTCAATCTTGTTGAACTGTCCAATTGGATGGATCCTGATGAGGAGGAAGATGAATAATGAACGACTATGAGCAGGAACTGAGAGAAAAATGGAGTAATATCAGTTATCAACAGGGCGGTTCTCTTGAACTTGGAATTCAGCATCCGCTCGAATGGCACGTTGGTTATTTTTCTCCGGAAGCAAAATCTATTGTTATTGTAAGCGATGAGCCTGTAAGCAAGATTGAATCATCGAAGAGCATTCAAGCCTCCTGTATGCCGCGTAAAGACGGCAGATATGCGACCTCCTTCACTCTTATTTCGCGAGAGCAGGAAGATGTATTTGTAACAATGTGTGGAGATATGATTCGGTTTTCAAGCACAGAAAATGACAGAGCTCGTTCTCTGATATGCGTTCTTAAGAGATATGCCGCATGGCTGAAGTTGCTACAACACAAAAATAGTGCTCTTCTTGGTGTGGCGGCTCAAAAGGGGCTTATTGGAGAACTGCTTTATTTGAAAGACAGAATCGAGAGAGGAATGCCTGTAGCTGATGCTTTAGCTGGGTGGGTAGGCCCCGAAGGTGCTGATCAGGATTTTGTTTATGAAGATGGCTGGCATGAGATAAAGACCACAGGTGCCGAGTCTGCTAAAGTTACAATATCTTCCGCAGAACAACTGGATAGTGCCCAGTCAGGAGAACTTGTTGTGATGCGTGTAGATAAATGCGCTCCGGCGCAGGCAGGAGCATTCACACTGCACAAACTGGTTCATCAGATCATAGGGATGCTTAATGTGAACGTTGAAGCAACTGATATCTTTGTTTTAAAACTCGGTAGCGTTGGTTACATTGACATGCCGGAATATGATCAACAGACTTTTGTATTCTCGTCAAAGGCAAGATATACGGTGGATGAAACATTTCCGCGTCTTGTTCGGAACAGCCTTCCGGCAGAAATTATCAATTTAAACTATGTGTTGAGTTTACCGAGCTTGGAAGATTGGAAAAAATAAGGAGGACCGCAAATGGATTCCAGTGAATTTAAAAAAGATTTTTTGGAAAGCATAAAGACTGCGGCAGCAGTCACTGGAGAAGGATCCTGTGCGGCATTTGTAGACAATATGTCTCAGTATCTCATTGATTCTGAAGTTTTGTATGATTTTACGCCGTCGTTTTATACGGGACGTTCTGGCCGTAGCAAATACCGTGTCGATGGATATGTTTATGATGAGTTTGACAATACAATGAATCTGATCATTGCCAACTTTGACGGCAATGATCTGGAACGTCGTATGACAAACTCTGTAGCTATGCACGATTTTGGCCAGCTAAAAGTATTTCTTGAGGCAGCATTAAAAACAAATTTATATAAAGAAATCGAAATGAGCACGCCCTGTGCTGATCTCGTTGAATTCCTGCAGCAAAATGCAAAGAAAATCCGCAAATACCGATTCTTGATTTTTACAGATGCTGATTTAAGTTCAAATGTCAAATCAGTTGATATTGAGGATTACGATGATGTTCCTGTAGAAGGACAGATATGGGACGTGGATCGTCTGTTTCGAGTTTGCTGTTCGGAGCAGGGGCGGCAGATTATTGAGATTGATTTCCGACAGTATTGCGGAGAGGGTATACCGTGTTTGGAAGCGAGTTCTGCTGCAACAGATCAATACAGCAGTTATCTGGGGGTTATTCCAGGCTCGGTTCTTGCAGACATATATGATCGGTATGGAAGCAAACTTTTGGAAGGAAATGTCCGCTCTTTCTTATCTACTAAAGTTGCAGTCAATAAAAAGATCAGAGCAACCATCTTGAATACACCGCAGATGTTCTTTGCGTTCAATAATGGTATTTCTGCAACTGCTATGGATGTTGAAATTACCAACACAGATCATGGACATTTCATTACGTTTGCCCGCGATTTTCAGATCATAAACGGCGGCCAAACAACGGCATCAATTTCTAATGCAAGATATAAGGATAAGGCAAATCTGGATGATATTTATGTTCAGATGAAGCTCACTGCAATTGACGAGTCCTCTCCGGAAGAATCCGACGAATTGATTAGGAATATTTCGAGATCATCGAATAGCCAGAACAAAGTCAGTGATGCAGACTTCTTTGCTTCCCATCCATTCCATAGACGCATGGAGCAGATTTCCAGGCTTATGTTTGCTCCTGCTATGGACGGTGCACAGTATGAAACAAAGTGGTTTTATGAACGTGCAAGAGGACAATATCTCCAGGAACAGATGCGTCTTACGCCTGCAAAGAAAAAACAGTTTGAACTACAGAATCCGAAGAATAAGGTCATCAAGAAAACCGATCTTGCCAAGGCACAGAACACTTGGAGAGGTTTTCCACACATCGTCAGCAAGGGTGCACAGACAAACTTTTCGTCTTTTGCGGAATATATTGATGAGCAGTGGACAGCTAATGATGCGCAGTTTAACGAGCGCTACTTCCAGTCAACGGCTGCATTGATTCTGATGTTCCAATATCTTGAAAAACAGATCCCGAAACAGCCATGGTATGAAGGAGGCTATCGTGCAAATATAATTTATTATACGATTGCTCAATTCCGCAGACTGATAAAACAGCAGTTCCCGGGTTCTGATCTGGATTTGATCATTTTGTGGAACAAACAGGGTCTGCCTGAGCAGGTTGAGGAGTCTCTTCTTGCATTGGCCGAGTTAGTATTCTTGAAGATTACTGATCCGCATAGAAAGGTCATTAACGTAACGCAGTGGTGTAAACGCCAGGAATGTTGGGATAGTGTAAAGGGGGTAACCCTTACGCTTCCGGTGAGCCTGGAATCCTGTCTGATCACAACGGATGATGAAAAAGCCGCTCAGCGTTCAGCTAAGAAAGAGCAGAAGGTAGTTAATGATATTAACGCCCAGGTTGAGGTCGTAAAATACTCTGCGGATCAGTGGAAACGGTTGTCTGAGTTTGCAGTAATGAATCACCTGGTTACTCCTACAGATGTTTCTGCTCTTGCTATCGCATGCAAAATACCGGAGAAGCTACCTAATACTTATCAGAGTAAGCGGCTGCTGGCTCTTTTGGCGAAGGCAGTGGAAGAAGGATTCAATATTAACCAGTAAGCGAGGAAATGAAAATTGTATAAAGTGGTTGATTTGTTTGCTGGTGCCGGCGGCTTGAGCCTTGGGTTCTTACAAACAAAAAAATATGAAATAAAAGTAGCCTTTGAAAATAATCCCAATATGCAGGCTACCTATCGGCGCAATCATCCGAATGTTGATGTTCGCGGAGATGTGTGTTCAGCAAATTATAAAGAGATTCAGAAACAATATGGTTCGATCGATGTTGTGATCGGAGGACCTCCATGCCAAGGTTTTTCAAATGCGAATCGTCAGAAAAACCATGCGATCAGTCAGAATAACATGCTCGTAAAACAGTATATACGAGCCATACTTGAATTACAGCCTAAAGCCTTTGTCATGGAAAATGTTAGTATGTTGCGGTCAGATGTCCATCGATTCTATCTTGATGAAAAGGATGCACAGCTGATCGGACAGTATGATATTCCAATGACAGAAACCAAACTGACTCTCCTGGATCAGGAGTTTATGTTTGATGGAGCACTGGAAATTGCAAGTAGCATAGAGCGAATTGCAGAATTTATATGGCCGGAAGAGCATTATGCAGCTTTGAACGTAATATACAAAGCAGCAAAAAATCCGAAGAAGATGATTGCTGCTTTGGAAAAGCATAGAAAAAAACTTTTAAAATATGCAGCCGCCTATGCTTCTTATGAGAATACTGACTACATTTCGGAAAAAGCAAGGGAAGCTTTTCATGCGGTTGCACAGTATTATAGTGGCGTATTTGACATTGCTGACATTCAAGAAGCAATTGAGCCGGCAATTATGATTCAGCGTATGCTCAGCAAAGCGTCGGAGATTTACTCCAATCACCTTGTTGTGGAACGATTTGAGAATGCGTTTGGGCTGGTAGCTATTATCAAGTCATTTGCTGTATTTGATTACTTAAAAGCGATCCTGGGATCCAAACCTAATGATTACGCTATTACTGCAGATGTGCTTTGCGCCGCTAATTACGGTGCTCCACAGAAACGTATGCGTTTTGTTGTGATGGGAATAAAACGCTCTTTATCCGATTCAATAAAACTGCCGCAGGGAAGCTTTACTGAAGAGAACTACCGCACAGTCCGCGATGCAATCGCTGATCTTGAGAACGTAGCGCCTGTCAAAAATATATCTGATGATGTTGGAACACCACTTGGAGAATGCACTGAAATCAGTGAACTCGGCAAAGCATTGAGAGACACAAGCGTGTTAAAGAATCACATCATTACAGATACAAGAGATACAGCCATGGAACGATTTAAGGCACTTAAACAGGGTCAGAATTTCCATGCACTTGATGAATCACTTAAAACGAATACATACACAGATATTTCTCGGACGCAGAACACGATTTATCTGCGCCTGGATTATGATGCTCCAAGTGGAACCGTTGTGAACGTCCGCAAGTCAATGTGGGTTCATCCAACACTGGATCGAGCCGTTAGTGTGCGTGAGGCAGCAAGGCTGCAGACATTCCCAGACAGTTTTGTATTCTGTGGATCAAAGGATAAACAGTACCAGCAGGTTGGAAACGCTGTGCCTCCAATAATGGCAAAAGCCATTGCAAAAAAACTTGCAGCCCAATTAAAGAAGAGCATTCCGAATTCAGATACGTAATATGGCGGATAACCACATTGAGAAAATGTGTGGTAGCGCCATGTTCCACACTCAAAGCAAAACACAAAGCCCGAGGAGAAAGTGAGTAAGTACCTTTTCTCTAAGGGCTTTCGATATAGAAAGAATGTACGCAAATTTCCCGAATGCCCAGATATTGTCTTATCAAAGTATCATAAGGTCATAGTTCAATCTTATCTTTTATGACAGCAGATCCGGAATATACCCTGCTTCAACTGTTAAACAATGATCCTTCTTTTACTCTCTAATGATGCAGACACCAACTATCTAAGCAAACATCCGTCTCCCCGTGAACATGATGTCTCAGGTTATACTCGTTATTGAAATGACAAAGAGATTTATGTAGAACCTTATAAACGAAGCAGTAGAAAGTCGGATGCTTGACAGCACAGCTATTGTTAAAAGATGCCCCCTTTTCTGAAAACGATGGAAGCTATCAGACCACATTGGGGTCTGAACCCTTACGAACTGTTTAAATGGTAACTTTTTTGAAAAGAATATAAAATCACTCTAACTCGCAAAGGATCAGGGATAATTTTATATCTGGCTACATCATTATTTAGCGGTTACTCCAAAAGAACATATGTGATTATAAAAATGTGATATGGTATATCAAAAGAATTTACAGAAACATAAAGAGAATAGAATATTTTAAGATAGAGGGAAATAATATGGAAGGCAGAAATGGAGTTAAATGGAGTCGTGAGGAAACGATATTGGCGTATGAGCTGTATTGCCGAACATCATTTAGTAAAATTAGCCAGACAAATCCAGAAATAAAGAAACTTTCAGAGCTTCTTGGAAGAACGCCTGGTTCGGTTGCATTGAAGATGCATAATTTAGCACATTATGATCCGGAACTGAAAAAAAGAAATGTAACTGCAATGGCACATGGAAGTAAATTAGACGGTGAGATATTTACAGAATTTTGTAATGACTGGGCAGAACTTTCATATCGGGCTCAGGTGATTCGGGCTAAAATGCAAAATATACAAATAAATGAATTAATTGATGTGGGAGACATTGATAATATTCCATCAGGTGAATATAAAGAGAAAGTAATGAGAACTCGCGTTGGACAGTATTTTTTCAGAATGTCAGTTTTAAATTCTTATGGAAATAGATGCTGCATAACAGGAATGAGAAGATCAGAACTTTTAATTGCAAGCCATATTAAGCCATGGAGCGTTTGTGATGAAAAAACAGAGAGAACTAATCCATGCAATGGTTTGTGTTTAAATTCTTTGCATGATAAGGCTTTTGATAAAGGATTAATAACATTAGATAGCGGTTTAAAACTGGTGATTTCAAAAGAAATGAAGAATGTCCAAATGGACGAAATGACACGAGAATGGTTTTATGGATATGAGGGAAAACAAATACATTTGCCAGATAAGTTTCTACCGGGTAAGAATTTTATTGAATATCATAATGACGTGATCTTTTTGAGGTAATAGACATGGATAACTTAACACCAGATCAAAGAAAGAAAAATATGCAGCATATAAGGTCTGATAATACAAAGATAGAAACGATATTAAGAAAAGCTTTGTGGAATAAAGGATACCGGTATAGAAAGAATTATAAAGAACTTCCTGGAAAACCGGATATCGTACTGACAAAATATAAAATTGTTATTTTCTGTGATGGTGAATTTTTCCACGGAAAGGACTGGGAAGTTTTAAAACCCAAACTAGAAAAAGGAAATAATAGTGAATATTGGGTGGCAAAGATTTCTAGAAACAGAGAGCGAGACGATGAAATAAACAAGAAACTCTTATTTATGGGATGGACAGTAATTAGATTTTGGGGAAAAGATATAAAGAAAAATACAGATGAATGCGTAAAAGTTATAGAAGAAGCCATTTTTGATATGCAAATGGAAAATCAGGATAGTGATTCTTTAGAATACGATTAAAATAGAAAGTGCATATAACGAACTTGACAAGTAAGTATCTATAAAATGTCTGAAGAAGTGTTTTCGGTTTGAATAAAGAGAAAACAGTTTTGCACAGCACATACTTTACATTTTCTATCAAGGAGATCATCACAATATGGAAACCAAAACAATCGCTTATTACAACCAAAATGCCTCATCTTTCATACAGGGTACTGTTTCTGTAGATTTCCAGAAGACGCAGGATAAATTTTTAAACGTTCTGCCGGGAAAGAGAGTGCTGGATTTCGGCTGTGGCTCCGGAAGAGACACGAAGTATTTTCTTGGAAACGGTCTTGCTGTTACGGCGATGGACGGTTCAGAAGAACTGTGCAAATACGCCAGTGCCTATACCGGTATTCCGGTAAAAAACATGATATTTCAGGATTTGGATGAGATGAATCAATATGACGGTATCTGGGCGTGTTCATCGATTCTGCATTTACCGAAAAAAGAATTAAAAATGGTATTCCATAAGATGGTAACAGCGTTGGACACTAATGGGATTATTTATACCTCCTTTAAATATGGAACGTTTGAAGGCGAAAGAAACGGTCGTTTTTTTACGGATTTCACACCGGATACTTTTTCTGATTTTATCAAGGATGTGGAGCAGATTCGAATAGAAGAAGAGTGGCTTACGGATGATGTAAGACCGGGAAGGGAGAAGGAAAAGTGGCTGAATCTGATATTGAAAAAGACAGGTTTCTAGCAGAACACGCAGATTTTAGATTTCGGGAACAGGTGTGTTATCCAAATGGCGGAATTTCCCGGTTTTATGATAATGGGACGGATATGGTTGTTATTGATGATGGTATCTGCTTTCATGAGCCAAAAGAGCCGGTTTTTCCCTATATGCTGATTACGGAGAAGCAGAATGATTATATGCATCGCTTTCAAAGGGTGTTTCGTTTTCTGGGATATGTGCGGGAAAATCTGGATTCATATCTTGCCAAAGATGGAATTGTCTTGGAAGGCGGTTATATACGAAACACAGGAGATCGGAGCGAGCAGGCCGATGCTTCTCCGCTGGAAATTCATTTCGAAGAGAATTTTTCAAGTGTTTATGGAATGAATGCGCTGAGATATCTGACGCGGGAATATGGAATTTGTGATGAAAATGGAAGGAATTATTTTCTCGATTATTTTGTCAGAACAAAGGATCAGAAATATGCGATCGAAGAAAACGGCCTTGATTACCATCATCCGCAAATTATTGGAGAGGAAAAATATCGCAATCAGCTCAAGAAACAAAATACGTGTGCCTTGTGGGGGATCAAGTTATTTCGCTTTTCCAAAGAGGATTGCGAATTTGCCAGTCGGATTGAGGATGATATCAAACAGTATTTTGGAAAAGATTCTTCGAATTTTGTGGATGACGGAATCAAAGTTGAAAGGAAAGTTGCGCTGTATGAACATCAGACTGTCAGCCTGCAGGAGATACAAAAGCGCAGAGATGCGGGTATCAAAGCATTTTTGATTGTGCTGCCTACAGCAGCGGGAAAATCGAAAATTGCGGAAGAAGATTTACGGACGTTCGCAGAAGGAAAACAAAAGTTTCGTGGACTGATTCTGGTTCCGGGAGTCAATCTTTTGCTGGACTGGGAAGAAAGAATAAAGGCTTCGCTGCCAGAGTTAAAAGATAAGATTGATATTCGAACGTATGCCTTCGCGGCCAGACATTATACGGACACTACACCAGACTATTACAATTATCTTGTCGTGGATGAAGCACATCATGCGGTTGCGCCAGTGCTGAAAAGAGTTGTGCAATACTATCGGACAGAATTTACGATAGGCCTGACGGCGACGGATCAGCGGCCGGATAAAAGAAAGCTGGAAACGGTGTTTGGATCGTATACGACTTCGTTATCCTTAAAAGAAGCGATGGAAAAGGGAGTGGTCGCGAAAGTGAATGTTTACCGGATTGAAACGAATCTTGATCTTTCCAGTGTAAGGTTTAATGGGCGGGATTATGTCAATGCGGATCTGGAGAAAAGAATCCGGGTCACTTCAAGAAATGAGCTGATTGTCCAGGTACTTTCAGAGTATTTTACGTCTGGCGAAGCGGGCACGAGACAGGGTGTTGTTTTTTGTGTCAATGTTGCGCATGCGAACGAAATGGCAAAGCTCCTTAATCAGGCAAATATTTCAGCGGCCAGCTACACAAGACAGACGAAAAATCAAAGTTCTGTTATGAAAGCGTTTAAAGAAAAGGAAATCCGTTTCCTGTGTGCCTGCAATATGATTTCAGAGGGATGGGATTATCCGGAACTCGGCATTTTGGTGATGGCAAGGCCTACGCTTTCAAAGGTTCTTTATCTGCAGCAGGTCGGAAGGGGACTGCGGAAAACGGACACCAAGAAAAATGTGATTGTGATTGACGTAGTCGATGAGTACGGCGCCATGATCAAGCCCTGCCTGTATTGGAGAAACTGAAAGAACAGAGCAGATAGACAACACCACAGCTTCCTGTTCCAGAGAGAAAACCGATTCCGGGATGTTGTTTTGAAAGGGAAATTGGAGAATGTTAGAAAGAACCAAAGACATTCATATCCGGGCTACACCAGAGGAACTTGAAAAAATAATGAAGCGTGATAGTAATGGATCTATCGGATCTAAAAGAAATATTAAGGCTGCTACAGATATCAGGAAATAATCTGAATCAGTATGCAAAAAAAGCAAATGAAACAGTTAGCATTTACCATGAGGATATTGAAGAATTGAAAAATAATCAGAAGGAAATCTTACAGGAAATGAGAAAAGTGCTGGACAGATTAACAGCAATTATGTAAGGCAGGTGAGAGAATGGCGGCAACAAAACTGATAGCAATGCATCAGAACAAAGGACGGAGCGTGATGCAGTGTCTGAAAGACAGAACAGATTATGCAATGAACGGGGACAAGACAGAAGATGGAAAATATATCTCATCTTATCAGTGTAATCCGGAGCTGGTTGATCTGGAATTTGCTCAGGCAAAAAAAGAATATCTGCATAAAACATGGCGGCAGCCTAAGGGAGATGTACTTGCATATCAGATCCGCCAGTCTTTCAAGCCGGGAGAAATTACACCGGAGGAAGCAAATGAAGTAGGGTATGAAACCGGTATGAGATTCACTAAAGGGAAGCATGCTTTTATCGTGGCAACGCATGTGGACCGGGCACATATTCATAATCATATCATTTTCAATTCTACCAATCTGGACTGTGACCGGAAGTTTCGTGACTTCTGGTTTTCAGGAATTGCTTTGCAGAGACTCAGCGACATTATCTGTCTGGAGCATGGACTTTCCATCATTCCGAAAGTAAAACCGAGTGAGAGACAAAGGAGAACAAAGTACCCGGAACGGATCAGTATGAGGGATGTCATCCGGGAAGATATTCTGAGGTGTCTGGAGCAGAAGCCGGAAGATTTTGAAGTGCTTCTGAAATTATTGCAGCAGGAAGGGTATGAGATTAAACGTGGAAAGCATACTGCAATATGTGGAAACGAGCAGAAGCGTTTTATCAGATTCCGTTCTCTGGGAGAAGATTATACAGAAGAAAATCTGAAAAAAATAATTGCCGGGGAGAAAGAATTACCTGAGAAAAAAGAAAAAGCATCTGATCAGAAAGTTGTGAAATCAGAAAAACGGAAGTTTGACCTGGTGGTGGATATTCAAGAAAGAATAAATAGCAAGAAGAATGCTCGGAATAATATACGAGTATTTTTTTGTGAAATGGTGCAAATTCCGGCTCATCGGACCACGCATTCCGCTAAGAACTGATCAGCCTTTCCGGATGTAACTGAACGCATTTCCACTTCAGCTGATCAATAAGTTTTCAACGTGTTATAGTTCTTTCGTAGTCATCAAAT